>Ga0213866_10002933_pt1 | contig 11784 bp, 14 predicted proteins | sample PICome_11_FD_160079 | JGI IMG/M metagenome (GOLD analysis project Ga0213866, IMG submission 160079) | Coastal seawater microbial communities near Pivers Island, North Carolina, United States - PICO284 | ecosystem: Environmental > Aquatic > Marine > Coastal | place: USA: North Carolina... | reverse complement strand
TCATCATCGTGGAGATCAATCTCTTCCATATCTACAAATGCAGTGAGTTTGCCAAACAACATGTCAATAAACTCGTGATCTTCTTTAGAAAACATTGGTCCAGCGGGTGTGTTGTGCTTTGGTGATTTGTCCTGCATGTAACATGTTATCACACACATTACAGAAGACTTGGAACTTTTCTGTCTTGGTGAGAGCACTGCCAGTGCAGCAGTCCTTAATAACCTTGAGAACTTGTGCTTTGGAAGTAATCATGATCAATACTCCTCGTCAGTGATACCGTATTCGATGTAGGTGCTGTCAGGGAACAATCCCATCTCTTCACATCGTACTTCATAGGCAATACGCTTCAGGGTGCCGATGTCGTAACTTTCAATACTCTTGAGGATGCAGCGGCGAAGTTGCTTGTCTTGAGTGGTGTCAGTGATCATCGTGTCTCTCGATTACTTTGTAATTCTACCAGCACTCGGTAGGGTCAGGAAGGTTAGGCAGACAGTTCGCCAAGTGGTTGTAGATGGCACTGTCATCAACACCATGCTGGATAGCATGGACTTTGGTGATGCCAAGTTGCGATCCCATCATCACATCCATCAGGAATCGGATCTGAGAGGGCGTCAGGGGTACGTTGGTGGTCTCCATAGGTTAGAACAGTGAAGGGGCGTTAGAGGCGCTCCTAGACGCCTCTCAGCAGGCGAGAGGAGTGTAGTCAGAACCTTGGTATGCTTCAGTGTTGAAGTCAGTGACCTCAGCACCGTTGGCGAGATAGTTACGGATGTCGTAGAGAGCGTCAGACTTGACACGGGTGCTGAAGGAAGTCATCTCCTGAGAGATCTCTTCAGTGGGGTGCCAGATCACACGCTTGACGAAACGCTTGCCACCAGCGACAGGATAGAAGTCGATCTGGGTGGCAGAAGTTTGGAGTTGCATGGGTGTCTCTCGATTACTTTGTAATCATACATGCTCCAGGTGGTCCGTCACGGTAGGGTGTGCAGGTTCTTGAACTGGCACAGCAGCGCGGATTCTGTCCGCAGCAATCTGATAATACTCCGCATCGGACTCCATGCCGATGAAATGACGACCCAGTGTGACAGCAGCAACACCAGTAGAACCAGATCCCATACAGTTGTCCAGCACAGTGTCACCCTCATTAGAGTATGTTTTGATCAACCACTCCATCAGTGGCACAGGTTTCTGCGTGGGATGTACCTGTTGCTGAGCACTGAAGTCGCGTGAGATGTTGAGAATAGACTTAGGATAGCGTGTTCCCTTGTTCTCAAACTCTTTGCGTGGTTTCATACCATATCCATGGTCATTCTTACGTCCCACATATCCTTCAGGGTTCTTACTCTTGCGAGCATATGGTTCTCCTACCTCCATCTGTGGATTATATACTCCGCCTGGTTTCTTAGAGAACAACAATATGTTCTCATGTGTCTTCATTGGTCTATACTTTGCAAGACCAGGAGATCCACACTTATTCTTATTCCACACCAACTCATACTTGAACCAGTTAATCTTAGAACAGATCAACTGTGCAGAGAATGGTTGTGATCCAAACAGACACATCATACCCTTGGGTTTAATGATGCGACCATATTGTTCCCACATAGCATCATAATCCAATACTTCATCCCATTTGATGCTGGTGGTGCCGTAAGGGGGATCGCAGCAAATAAAATCGACTGATTCGTCTGGAATCTCACGCATGAGTTCCAGGCAGTCACCTAGTTGTAGATCAAAGGGCATCGAAACCGTCATGAGCACTAACTTTCTTGAGAACTGATTGCTTGTAGCATCCTACCAGAAAATCATACGCTTCGGTATGGGTACGCTGAACAGGAGCAGTATTATCTTTCCACTTGATCTGGAAAGGCAGGTTGTTACCGTTAGGAGTGAGTTTGTTGAGAGTCTTGAGAGATGTGAGATGTACCTCGTTGGTGACTTTGTTCAGGGAGAAGATATAATAGTCACGATTGTTATCGTTGCTGCTGTGATTCTTCAGAGCATCCTGAAACTTCTTCCAAGACTGAACATTGACCTTATCTTCAGGCAGGTCAGTCAAAGCATACAGAATCGCTGCTTTGGAAGAGAAATTATCTGCTGCACTACCATATTTGGAGGACTTGATGTTGAGAGGATAACCAAACACCTTGACATCCCACCAGTTACGCTCTACAGGTTTCTCTACATTCTCACTACCATACTTCTCAATCAGCAGGTCAATGATAGTATCTTCATCATCAATGCTATTCACACGACCATCGCCGTGCTTCTCACTAACAGAGATAGCAATGCTGTTGAGAAACTCAACAACTTCAACGAGTTTGATGGGGAACATGGTGCGTTGCTTTGATACTGATAGTATGGCATGAAAAAGGGGCACTGTCAAGCGCCCCAACCAGTTCATCAACTGTCACTAAAGATCGGAATGATGTCCGTCTTAACATGTTGCGTTTTGTTTATGTGCTGTTCCCACATTGCGGCGTCTTCCAAATTGTAAAAGATCGCTTCTTGGCGGGAAGTTTTCTTTTTCTTTGACTTCATCCAAACAACTGCGTACTTCATGATAATACTCGGGATAGACTACAAGATTAACATAGTGGCGACCCCACCGTGAGTTTGCACTCTTGGGAAGTGGGATATCCTTGAAGCAAATAGTAATATACCATTCACTTATGAAAGAAATATAACCTGTAACATGTTTGTATGATACAGGTTGGAGCAACTCAAAATCAATCGGTTTCATCAAACAATTTACGATCCTTATTCTCTGGTTTGGGGAGACGGAACATTTCTTTCAGATCATTCAACTCAGTCAATTGACGTTGGAGATTGTCAATCTGTGCTTGCAAAATCTGAAAGTTTGTGTCATTGTTGTTCTGTATCATCAGAACATTTTCCATTGCTTTCTTAAAATCTTCTTCAGTCATTGTAATTAGAGACGCTCAGGTAATTTATCATATTGCCATTTTTCGGCAAGTTCATCAGCAAAATCAACCTCACGGTGACCCATCATCAAAGATTTTAGCACAGTTGCTTTCTCCATGCCTTTTCTGTGATAATCTATCACATCTTGGATGCAAGATAGCATCTCTTCATATGCTCGTCTGCTCGATACTTTCTCATCTTGGAGGTAATCATCGATGCAATCTTGCATACGATCTTTGCGCTGTCTCTCATACTCTTTACTCCAGTAATCATCGGGAACTTGAATGTTAGGGCGTCCTTCAATAGTCATTGTGAAATTCCTGATTGCGTCGTTCGTCAAGGTATCGTAGTACATCTTCACGCCATTCCATCAGTTCATGATAACATGACTGATTGTGAGCACACTGGCGCAGTTCAGGATCTGGTTTGAGGACAGATTCATAGAATAGTCCCAGAGCATCTCTGCGTTTTTCGTGTTTCTCTGGCGTGTTCATGTTAGTTTAGCGTTGTGCAGTATATTTTAGATTGTTTTGTGTGGATTTCTGTATAATCACACACTATCTTAATATTGTTCCCCATCTCGTGCTTTGGCAGGACTGTGAGCGAGATCAACAAATGCCATCGCTAATTCAGAGAAATCATTGGGAACAACAACAGCAAACAAACCCGCTGCTGCTACACATAAGCAAGTCGTCCAGAAATGCCTCATAATAACTGGGAGATCAGTACCTCACAATCATACAGCAGTTTGACCCCATCCGTCGTTCTCAGGGACAGTATCATCATCGTCCACTCGATCAACGGATGCAATGTCACAAACTGGCACTTCATGCTCACCACCAATGATATACCATGGCATAATTTGACCATGATATTCTGGATGTGCTTGATAATCCTCAGGATAAACACGCTCACCCACATACTTTATTTCGCTTTCGGGAATATTGTGATCGCGTAACATTGCTTGTAGCTGCAAGTGCATCAACTCTGGTTGCGTTGGAACTTTCATTGTTTCTCCATTGTTTGCGTTGTCTTTGGTATTTTGGATCATATGCTGCGAGATCTCTCACTCGCTTGAAAATTTGTGCTGCCCTTGCCTTTACATTCGTGAGGCAATCTTCCTCACAGGTAGATACACTCCCATCTTCTGCATATTTGCGTCCCGAAGAGTGATTGGCATACCGTCTGGCACGAGTGAATCCCATCTCAAGGAATTTCCTTGCCATGTCCATCCCAATGAAATCATCCCGTCGTTTATACTCACAGAACATTTCGTATATTTTATTAGAAGATGTAGTAGCTGCTTCTTCATCTACAAAACGCCAATGAGCACAAATATCGTTAGTATAAGGGCGCACCAGTAGAACCCCTTGCTCCCCTCTTCCAATCCGATAGAGTTTGCGAGTTTCAGTGTCCGTAAAGTCAAGGTCTTCGTAAGGGAGTTCATAACAGAATTCAAGCATAGGGTTCAACCGACGCTCTGCTACCCTAGCACAGGTGTCAATCGAGTGTCAAGCCCATCGTGGTCCAACTACCCAACCAACCAGTGACTTTCTACATCCAGACTTGACTTTTCTCACTCTGTGCATTGTTCTAGCATCAAAGATAATCATTCTACCTTTTGCCTTTGGAGCAGTCATTAACTTGCCAGCATCCAAGAACTGTAACTCACCACCATCGTAATCATCAGGACCAGACAATTGCAATGAGAATGCTAACTTCCTTACATACTCATATTCTGCGAAGGATAGATTAGAAGATTGATTGTACTTAGAACTAGGAATAAAGTTTGGAGTATATTCTGTGTAAAGATGTTGATCTGGATGCCAATGATAATACTGACCCTCATTATACTCAGTGTATTGAAGCATCTCAGTATCAAAAGACGTTATATTAAATCTAAAGTTACGTCTATTTGCTGCTTGGATCCAATACCACATCATTGGTCCAATCCAAACATCAGTTGGAATATAAGAAACCAATGAATCTCTTTTAGCACTAATATGTGCTACTTCTCCATCTGGTTTGAATACAGTACCATCTTTGACAGGATAATCATGTGCTAATTTTATAATTTCATCAACTACAACATCAGGTAGTTTTGTATCAAATTCAACTGCAAATTCTGCCATTAAATGTCCTCAAAATCATATACACACATTGTATCAAATTCTACTCTTTCTATTGCTTTATCAACCCACAGATATTTCAACGTACCATGTTGCATTCTGGGACAGTTATCAACAATGAAATCATGGTTCTCTTGAGTGATGATATTATCAGTCAATAATGCATTATAGAATGCTCTCTTTTTACTGAGATAATGTCTTTCATCTCTTCCCATTACAACATCAGTATTGTCTATTCGATGTGGTGTGTTGTCATGAATATGAATTGAAAATCTATTGTCATCTGTTAGATCAAACCACCACTTTGCATGAAAAAATCCAAAGTGATTAATAACAGATTTTCTGATCTTTTCAAAGTTTTCATACTCTGCAAACTCTTCCATATGCTCAATTTCTTTCGTTCCCATACCCATACTCAAATACTTTGGAGTACCATCAGGAAGAAAATACACAGTGTTACCTGCCATCTTAACACCTTTGTCACGCAATGATGCTAACGCTACTGGTTCTGTGCTCATGTTGAGAATTTCTCTAACTCTAGAGTCATACTCAAATGCAGCAAAAGAAAGTTCATAACCATATACTTCCTCTAAGTTTGGAGTATAAAACTTCTTTATTCCATCAATTTGTTTCCTGGGTATATGAACAAGTGATTCTAGTTGTTTCATTGTCTCCAAACAAGTGTCTGGAATAGATTCACTCGACATAGAAATGTATCTATAGGGTGTCATCTTGGCATAAGAGATCTTCTCTTGTGTTTCCACATCAAAGATATTAAACCCTCTGTGATAATCTTTCTGCATTGTTATACTAGCTCCAGTTTCCAGGCTACAGTCTTTCGCAATCCGCCAAATGTTCTTGTAGGTTCTTCAGCAAAGTGTTTGATTTGACCAGGGAAATATACTGCTTTATTTATTTCTGGGGTGACCCATACTGGTCCATTGTCAAACAAGAAGCATGTCTTACCATTCCATCTAACATCCCATCCAGCGTTAGCATAAAACAAGAAAGTTCTTCCTCTATCATCATTTGCATCTTCATGTGGTTGCCCACCTAATCCATATGTCTGACCATTAGCATAAACTGATAACACTTTAAAATCATCACCAGTTGCTTCACGTATTGGTTGAAGCAAAGTGTCTGTAAAGAGTTTATCTCTTCCAAGATGCATTATCCAAAATGGTGGAGCATTTAGATTTCCATCTCCAGAAATATGTCCGTATCTCCACTGTGGTCTGTCTAGGAAAACATTAATAGATTCACATTGCTCTTCAGAAAACATGTTTCTAAAGATACGAATATCATCTGGACTAAAATTGTGCATATTCTCTTATCAATTGATATCTTGTCCTTTCAAGATCAGCAACAAGTTCCGCATCTCTAAGTTTATCATAGTTTTTGATAATTGTCATTGAAAAGTCATTGACAATCTCTCTAATTCTACTGTCAGAAATCACTGACTCCATCCATAATACCATGACTCGTCTCTCACCAGAAGTAACTTCATTAACTTTGTGATAGACACCAGTTGGATATGCTACACAAGATCCTGCAGGCAATTTGTATTCAATTTCTTTCCCACCAACATTCAATACTAATTCCCCTCCCTCATATTCATCTGGATCGTTGAGAAAGAACGACAGACTATAATCTGTCCTCACTTCATTCATGCAATAAAAATCATTATGATATTGGTAATGCATACCCTCTGTATATCTGAGAAACATAGGGGGACTAGTAACTCTAGGAACTAGAACATAGTTCAATTGTTCAGACTTTTTTATTTGACTATCAGCATACTCGCACAACCTAGTACCATGTACGGGATCTTGTATCTGTTCATTCCATTTTATGGACTTGTCATCAGAACCAGTAGCAGATCCATCCACAAAGTCACAGATTTTATAGTATTCGTTTATGGTATCAAGTTGAGTTTCACTTAAAACTTTTATAGTATAGATCATTATATTATCGATAAATTTAATCTTCGACGTGCAACAACTCCATCCTTAAATCTGGGAAGAATCCCCAAGCGTCGAGAGTATCCATTAGTTCATAATACTTGCGTGTGATTTTTATAGTGTCATCATGTCCTTTATTTACATACTCTAGGACATTCATAATATTGTTTGTAACATAATCAGAAGATGATCTAAAATCTAACTTAGTGAATTGATCATCTGTACCCATATATTCTACTGGATTGCCATCTGCATCCTGACCATTTGGATACATCTTAAAATAATTATTTGGATCAACAGCAAACTTAACTGTTGTTGCAAACTTAAATGCCTCATATCTTGTAGCAAAAGTATCAATATTTGGTAAGAGATCTCTCAAATGCTGCCTCCATGTCTTCCACATTTCCAACTCACCAGGAAACTCTTCTTGATAGTCTGGAAGCATTCTCCAATCAGAGAAGAGGAGCATAGAACGTACTTCAATAGTTTTCTTCACATATTTTGCTTCATAGTAAAACTGATAGTCAATCAGTTTCTTGCTTTCTTCAATGAAGTAAGAAGTTTTCTCATGCTTTTGTACTTCAGCTAGAGAATCAAAGAGTTCATAGATTCTTGTTGCTTCTTCGTTCGATGCTTCTGGATAGTTGTAACTCTTCCAATATTGATTTCCCTCTGAATCGGTGACAATCTTTTTCTTTTGACAGAGATAATCCCCACCCCAGTAAAAGATAAGATACTCGATCTCATCCTTGTTTGGAAGATGCCACTCAGATCCTAAGTTTGGAATGAGAAGATTATCCCAAACATCTTCTTTTAACCAAACGGCTCTATGTGGAGGTCTAACGACTACCTTATCCTTAAAATTTACTTCAAGTTTAACTTCCTTAGAAATTACCTTCTCGTTTTGATTAGTCATTTAGGGAATCTGCAAATACCATCCAGTCAATATGTATTTATCTTGGGTAAAGACTGTGTTACCTTTATGAACGTGTGTCATTCCAGCAGGCCAGATAACTACTGTTCCCTGAGTTGGTCTAATACGTCTTCTTTGATGTAAAAACTCAGTCTCTCCTTCTCCCTCAGGAACGTCATTCAAATAAATTGCCCAAACTAGTTCTCTATTGCAGTGATGATAAGACTGACTCTCATAATGCCAAACATGATACCCACCCTCAGGTTCAGTCTTCTGCATCTTAATATCACTTGAGAACAATTTCAATGACTTAAGTTGAGAATACTTATCAATGTAATGTAATGAACATGCTTGCAAATACTGATTAATACTGGTAGCAACTTCAACATCAGCAGCATTTAAGAGTAGAGATCTATCATCTCTTCCTAGTTTCGATTGTTTAAATTGCTGCTCACCACTCATCATGACAATTGATGATGTGCTAGATAGTTTCTCAAATTCATTAATGACTTTTTCGCACAGATATCTTGGTACGAAATTTTCCCAAACGCCAATAAAATCGTTGAACTCAAACTTTGTGAGTTCCTCATTTTTCATCAACTCAAGAGGTTTAATCGGTTGTAATGCCATTATATTATTTCCAATATAAAATATTTAGTATGCCTTAATTATGAACTTTGATGCAAAGAATGGTTGGATTAAAGGAATAGTTCTGTTTGGTTTTAGTTTAACAGTTGGAATCAATGCCTTCGATGAATCTAATTGGAATGTTCCAATACTAATTCTAGCACCCATTTCTGTATGATTGAATTCTACTTCAGCAGTATTATCTCCACCCATGCCAGCAGTCTTTGCTCCAGGACCATTTGTATTTCCCCATCCATATACTGTTTGTGGATCACCAAAATCAGTATTGGAAATATAGTGTGAGTGAGTCAAGGTTCCACCCTCTGGTGAATACAAAGCAACGTTTCCAGTAGCTTCTTGAACATCCAATGCTCCAAGCCATCTGTTGTCACTGCCACCACTATTATCTAACTGCAAACTACCCTCTGTTGGTGACGCCCACCAGTTTGTATATGAAATACTAAAGTTCCAGTCAGAGAAGTTGGATGATGGTGCATCAGGAACACCAGGCCAATCACTCAAGTTATTGCTACCGTATGATGGATCGTTGTCACCATATACAGCTTGAGCATTCCAGAACAAGAGTCCAGTATTTACATCCAAACTAGTACCACTGAGCATGTCATGAGTATGAGCAGGAATATCAGTTAGAGTATCAACTAGTGGTCCAACAAAAGTAGAGACATTTCCTTGGACATTAAAGTTAATACTACCAGATATACCATCATATCCAGTTGTTGTGACGTTACCAATACTAAAGAATTCACCAGTAGTTCCTGTTCCTGCAACAGAAAGAGCATTAACTTTAATAATTCTAGGATCAGTTCCTGGTTGAGCATCCCACCATGGAGAACTCAATTCATCACCAATAGTATATCCATTACCTTCAGAAAGAACTTCAACAATTCTAATCCTTGTTTCATTATAAAGACTACCATCACCTATCCCAGCAATTGCTTCATATCTAATTTTAACTGTAAATCCACTTCCAGATCCACCAGTCATTTCAATTTCTTCTTCGTAGAAATCTCCTGCTCCAGTCCACCAACTTCCAGCTCTTCTATATCCATAAACAGCAGATACAGGTATTGTTGGATCATATATCTCACCATCTGCTGGATTAAATGCTTGGAAAGACTCCCATGATACAATACCTCCACCAAGACCAGTTCCTTCTTGTTCGACTTGTTCTAGTGGCAATGGTCCGCCTGCATCTACAGTGTCAATATACCAATCACCACCAACAGAACCAACTGTTTGTCCAGAACCAGTTCCAGATAGTCCAGGAGGAGCAAATCTTGTAGGTGCAATAGGAGAGGCAGCAGAGTTTCCATCTACATTACCACTTCCAAACATTCTTCTATTTCTTGTGTCAGGAAGATTGAAGTTTCCAAAGTAAGTAACAGTTTGACCTGAGACAAACTTTTCTCCATCACCACCATATCTGTTTCCAATGACTTCCCATAGATCTGGATAATCATTAACAGATAATTGCTGTCCAGCACATTCAATAAATCCAGGATATCTAGAATCTAACTCACCATCTAATTGTCCCCAGTTACCCTGAGAATCTCTGAAAACATTAATAATAGTTCCAATTGCTAATCCATCCATTTTTGTTCTTGGAGTAGCATTATACCACGTCGATTTATCATTTCCTTCTGGAGATGATGCTAAAGTAGCTACAGTCCAGGTATCCTGAACTCCACCAATACTAACTGTTATAGATGATACTGGACTTCCAAAATTTCCTGTCTGCAATCTCAAACCAACAGGATCTCCTGGTGTATATGAACCAGTATATGGAACACTTTGCCATGTAGCTCCACTATCAAAACTTACCGAATGATTAGTAGCTTGCTGTGCATTTATAGTAATAATTATAGGAGCAGCTGATGTGATTCCAGATGGTATAACAGTATTACTATAAATTAAACTATTTGCAAACTGATTGGTTCTGTCATTAAATGTAAATTGATCAGGTACAGTGTCTCCAGCAGTTCCTGCAGTAACTCTCCAATCATCTGTAAAAGAACTACCAGCTTGTCCAACTTTAACAAATGCAAGTTTGCTCGCATTTGGTTGAGCAGGAGAAGTTGTCCTAACTTGTAAAGTTTCAGTATTTGCAACTTTAGTGTTAGCATCTGGTGTTACCCAAGCACCATCACCAATTTTAACCTCATAATCTGCTGCACTACCACCCTGCTCAGTAATACTAACTAAGGCAGGAGTGTTTATACCAGTAATAGTCTGAACATTACTTTCAATTACTGTGCTGGTAGCAACATCTGCAACATCAATAAAATTAAAAGGATCTGGGTTATCATCGATAACCAAAATAGTCGTTACATTCCAATCTACAATAGCACCAGATCCAACAGTTACGAATGCCGTACTAACAGTATTTACTGTAGAAGAGGAAGACATTCGTATTTGTAAGTCTTGACCGTTTGATATAGTGCCAGTGCTTGAATTAGTATCAACTCCATCGAGAATGATAGATGCAAATTGATTTGCCAATCCATTAATTGTTGCTGTTACACTGATCGGAGCATCTTCTGTAAGACCAGTGATTGTAGCAACGTCACTAATAATATCTGTATCTAATGGTTGCTCATCGACATCAGTAAAATCATATGGATTAGGAATCAACAATGGAGGATCTTTAGTTATAATGCTCCATTGAGAATCAACTGTTTCTCCTACATCTCCCCAAGTTAGAGTTGTAGTTTTTACTGTTGTATATACATCAGCAGACACCATAGAAAGTCCTAATTCGTCTCCAATAACAACAGTTGTTGCAGCTCCTACATTGACACCATTTTTTATGATCTCAGCACCATTGTTAGCATTACATGGAACTTCAATATTAATTCCACTAACTAAAACCGTATCAAGAGTCTGATATACAGTGTTAATATCGGCACCATTTATAGTCTCAAAATTTACTGCTGGGTTTGGATTACCATCTTCACTATCATATGTTAGTGTAACAGATCCAGTTTGACCTGTAGAAGACTGTCCTCCACCAGTACCAACATTAGAAATAGCAATATTGGGTACGATTAATCCAACAATAGGATCGCTGTGATATGAAGGATTATAATAACTTCCTCCACCACTGCCTCCTTGAGCATTCTGGTCATTTGATGGAGTAGCTCCAGAACCACCACCTGGGGTGCCACCACCGCCACCACCACCAGCAGGACCATCTAGAATTGATTGTCTA
>Ga0213866_10002932_pt1 | contig 11788 bp, 11 predicted proteins | sample PICome_11_FD_160079 | JGI IMG/M metagenome (GOLD analysis project Ga0213866, IMG submission 160079) | Coastal seawater microbial communities near Pivers Island, North Carolina, United States - PICO284 | ecosystem: Environmental > Aquatic > Marine > Coastal | place: USA: North Carolina... | reverse complement strand
GCTGCTAGAATGCCTGTCGACCTTCATGGGGCTGTTCCAGGAGAAAAAAAACCAGCCCCTGCGAAATGATCTTCTCAGCCTTCTGGCGCATGGTGAAAAAACCCGGGATATGCAACCTCAGGAGCTGCTTGGGAATATGATCCTGCTCATTGTCGGCGGCAATGATACGACACGGAATTCCATGAGTGCCTCAGTCTATGGCCTCAATAAATTCCCCGAGGAATATGCAAAACTCAAGGCCAACCCCAGCCTGATCCCGAATATGGTTTCAGAAGTTATTCGGTGGCAGACGCCGCTGGCTTTCATGCGTCGGACAGCTCTCGAGGATGTCGAGATGCATGGCAAGACGATTAAGAAAGGGGATCAGATCGCTATGTGGTACGTGTCCGGAAATCGTGATGAGCGGTTCTGGAAAGAGGACCCCAACCGGCTGATCATTGACCGAGATCAGGCGCGCAATCATTTGTCCTTTGGCTTTGGTATCCACAGATGCGTCGGAAACCGGCTGGGTGAATTGCAACTCAGGATCCTGTGGGAAGAAATTATGCAGAGGTTCGAGCACATTGAAGTGCTTGAGGAGCCGGCGCTCACATCTGGTGCTTTTGTCAAGGGCTATACTTGGATGCCCGTTATCTGCCACCCGAAAAGATAGGGCGCAGGTCTAGTCATCTTGGTGAATGGCGAGCCCAGAAAGACGCTGGCGCCCGCCGTCCAAGACCACCGCTTGCCCCGTCATGATGGCGACTTCAGGTCGGCTGAGGAACAGTGCGGTCTCAGCGATTTCTTCGGCCATGGCCGGTCGCCCGGAAGGCGTGCGTGACTTGAGCCAGTTTTCTTGCTGTTCTGTGCGTGGCCTTAAGGCGATCACGGCATTAACCCGGATGCCGAGCTCAGCGAGCTCAACGGATGCTGCCTTTACGGCCCCGAAGATGGCGTGCTGGGTCACGCTTTCTGTGAATGTTCCCGGCTGGGACAAGTGAACCCCTAGGGATAAGACAAAGGTAAAACTGCCGACCTGACGGGACCTTTCCAGGGTCGACCCGGGATCCTCCCTGTGCTCCACCATTGCGGAGGTGAAGATTCTAATCGTTTCAACGGCCCCCCGGACGGCGCGGGTCAGGTTTGCTTCAAAGGACCCGATATCAAGGTCCAACACCTTATCTCCGTCGGGCAGGTCAGGAATTGCAATAACGTGGTCAACCCGCCGGAAGGTTTCCATCGCCGCTGAAAGTGCGTTGCGGAGACCCAGCCGGGTATGCACCGCTCCATGCAGATGGGCCACTTTCGGGCCGGCCGTTTTGCGCAATTCGTCGAGTAAAGACTGACTGGGGTCCACGGCCAGAACCTCCTGTCCGTCGTCCAGCATACGCCGTGCTATGGCCTCGCCAACGGTCTGACCCAGGCCCAGAAGGACGGTTACCGGTTTTTCCATGGTGAGTTCCTTCGGCAGACTGGGCAGTCCAGTACCGACCAGTGGTCACTAACCTGTGCGGAGATATCCCAATTCTTCTTTAATTCGGAGTTTCTGGCGTTTTAAGTCCTTCAGATAAGTGACATCTGCGGCAGGTCTTTTTTGTTCTTCGGCGATCGCTTCATCGAGTTGTCGATGCTTTCGGGACAGTTCTTCAATCCGACCTTTCAAGGACATGAACACACTCCTCCTGCTGACTTTGGAAACACCCAGACACCAGAAGTAGATCATGAAAACTCGTGCCTGTCACGATCACGGGTCAATCATTAGGCCCCTTCTGGCGCCTGAGCACCTTCACCTTGTACATGTCAGCGTCGGCCTGTTTCAGAAGCCGCTCGGCATTGTCTCTGGTGTTCCAGGTTACAACCCCGCACGATGCACCGATCTTCAGACCCTGGCCATTTGTAGCGGTACCGGCCCAGAGTGCGCTGTCGATCGAACTCATCAGGCGGGTGGCTTTGCTGCGGGCGTCCGGGTAGGTGGCCCTGGGCAGGGCGATGGCGAATTCGTCACCTCCCAGTCGACCTACGATGTCACTCTGCCGGACCGAGCTGGTTAAATGTCCGGCCAGATCAACAAGAATCTGGTCACCGACTGCGTGACCAAAGCGGTCATTGACTTGCTTGAAATGGTCAAGATCAAGGTAAAGGAGTGACAGCGAGGTCTTGTGTCTGTGGCAAAGTGAAATCTCGCGGCTCAATTCTCGCAGAAAGGCCCGTCGATTGAAGACCGGGCAGAGGGCGTCATTGTCCGCCAGCGTCTCCGCCTTCTGCAGTTTTCCGGTCAGGTCTTTTATATGGGCTCTCAAATTCCCTATTTCTTCACACAGCGCGACCAAGGCGTCTTCAGGAGGGCCTTGTGACTCAGCCCCTCTGACATTCAGAGCGCGGAGCAATGTGCGCCATCTTTTGGTTTCAACCGTGGGGGTGGACTCACCATTGAAGGGCATGCGGGAATCGGCCATGTATTTAGTTTAGGCCTTTGGATCGAGACTGCCCAGTCATGTCGGATGTTGACGTCTGAATTGGGCTTTTTATTGTGCACGCTTTGCGATTGAGGCCCATGTGACCGAACCCTCAGATAAATCGGCCCCCCTGGTCGGAGTGATCATGGGCAGCCAATCGGATTGGCCAACGATGCGGTTGGCCTGCGAGATGCTGGATCTGACTGGTGTAAGCTATGAGAGCCGAATAATTTCGGCTCACCGCACACCGGACCGCCTTTACGATTATGCGCGCTCGGCCCGAAAACGGGGATTGCGCGTATTGATTGCCGGCGCTGGTGGCGCCGCACATCTTCCCGGAATGGCGGCGGCGATGACCGCCCTGCCGGTTTTGGGCGTGCCGATACAGTCCCGAACATTGAGCGGTGTCGACAGCCTTCTCTCCATCGCGCAGATGCCGAAAGGCATTCCTGTCGGAACACTGGCCATTGGTGATTCAGGTGCGGCCAATGCGGGTCTCCTTGCGGCCTCCATCATCGCGCTGGAAGATGCCGAAGTCGCGTTGCGCCTCGATGCGTTCCGAAGCCAGCAATCCGCCGCGGTGGCCGAGCGCCCGGATATCAAATGACGCTGCCGGTTGGAGCCAGAATTGGAATCATTGGTGGGGGACAGCTGGGGCGAATGCTGGCGGGCGCGGCCGCGCGGTTAGGGTTCGACACCTCGGTCTACTGTCCTGAGCGTGATTGTCCGGCGGCGCGTGTTGCCGCTGATAATGTTGTCGCAGATTACAATGATCTGCCCGCGCTGCTGTCTTGGGCTCAAACTTGTGACGTGGTCACCTATGAGTTTGAGAATGTCCCTGTCGGGGCCGTGAATCACCTCACAGCCTCCGGGTGTTTGGTCCGCCCGGGCGCGCGATCGCTTGAGGTTGCGCAAGACCGGCTGCAAGAAAAGACCTTCCTGTCTGATTGCGGCGTGCAGACAGCGGGATTTCGCCTGGTGAACAACCTGACCGACCTGGCTTCCGCATTGGAGGAGCTCGGGGGCTCGGGCATCTTGAAAACCCGTCGCGACGGCTATGATGGGAAAGGCCAGAGGCGGGTATCGGCAGGTGATGATCTTGAGGGCGCCTTCGCCGATTTGAACGCACAGCCTTGCGTTCTGGAAGAGATTATCCCTTTGACCTGTGAGGTCTCGACGCTGGTGGCAAGGTCGATCACGGGCGAAACGCTGTGTTATGATGTGCCGCGAAATGAGCATGTGGATGGTGTGCTCCATCGCTCCATTGTGCCCTCCGGAGTGGATGCAGGGATCGAGGAAGCGGCCCGGGAGGCGGCCGTGAGGGTGGCAGATGCATTGGGGCATGTGGGTGTTCTGGCGCTTGAGTTCTTTGTTCTTGAGGATGGCCAACTTCTGGCCAATGAGCTTGCACCCCGCGTTCATAATTCCGGGCACTGGACGCCTGAAGCCTGCGTCACAGGGCAGTTCGAACAGCATATTTTGGCGGTGTCTGGCTGGCCCCTTGGGCCTGTCACAAGACTGTTCGACGCGGAAATGGGGAATCTGCTCGGTGCAGATGCGCTCACCCCATTCGAGGTGTCACCGCAGGGCTCTATTGTCACGCTGTACGGCAAGCAAGAGGCGAAGGCCGGACGAAAAATGGGGCATTGGGTACGAACAGGGTTTTGAGCGCAGCGGTGAGTTGAGACGCAGCATCCTGTCATTAGGGGTGATTATCTATTTCAATCGTAAGTCTCTTGATCACCGCCGCATCAAAAACAAGATCCGGTCCCGTTTCGTCCTCAGATCAGGTTGGCTATCAGATTGACCCGATCCATTCCGCATAGCACTTTAACTCATGTTTGAAACTTCCACCTCCCCCAGCGATATAATTGGTGCTTTGGACCGTATCTATCAGGACTCGGTATCGGCGCTCACCTCCGCCTTGCAAGCTTATCTCAGGCACGGTCAGACGCCTGACCCGTCTGAACGTGCGGAGGGAATCTTCTGTTATCCTGAGCTGGTCATCATGTACAATCCTGATGGCCCGCCGCCCCCAATCTCGCGAGCTTTCGGCAAGATTTCAGAGCCGGGAACCTATACGACGACGGTTACCCAACCTGAGTTCTTTCGTCGCTATCTTCTGGAACAGCTCCAACCCCTCTTGGAGGATTACGATATTACGGTCGAGGTCCGGAGATCCGCGCAGGAGATACCCTATGCGTATGTCTGGGAGCAGGGTCACGCGGATGGCTTGGATGAAATCAATCCTGCAGAATTGGCGCGCTGGTTTCCGTCACCGCGCCTTGGCGATATCGGTGATGAAATTGCCGATGGAGAAGATATCCAGGGTCACGAAACAAGGCCCCTCGCCTTGTTTGATGGTTTACGCACAGATTTTTCCCTGAAACGCTTGGAGCATTACACGGGCACGCGGGTAGCTGATTTTCAGCGGTATGTCCTCTTCACGAACTACCATCGTTATGTGGATGCGTTCTGTGACTGGGGTCTGCGAAGAATTTCTGAAAAAGGGCGATACCGGCGTCTGGCGGTGTCTGGTGGCCCGACCCTTGATACGGACGATTCGGAAGCTCGGGGTATCATTAATGATGCCTCCGGGCGACGTTATCAGATGCCGGCATATCACCTCACGGCTGAAGGTAGCAGCGGCATAACTCTTGTGAACATTGGGGTCGGACCATCGAATGCAAAGACAATCACCGACCATCTGGCGGTTTTGCGACCCGAATGCTGGATTATGGTTGGTCATTGTGGAGGGTTGCGGCATTCGCAGGCGATCGGAGACTATGTTCTAGGGCACGCCTATCTGAGAGATGATCATGTGCTGGATGCTGTGTTGCCGCCCGATATCCCCGTGCCTCCCATTGCAGAGGTCCAGGTTGCATTACAGGAGGCGGCCGCCGAGGTTACCGGTGAGTCAGGTGATGATTTGAAGAGACGGTTGCGAACAGGAACAATCGCTACGACGGATGATCGAAACTGGGAATTACGGATCACAGATTCCACGCGCCGGTTTAATCAGTCCAGAGCCATCGCCATAGATATGGAGAGCGCAACTATCGCTGCGAATGGTTTCAGGCTGAGGGTTCCGTATGGGGTTCTTCTCTGCGTCTCGGATAAACCCCTCCATGGCGAGCTCAAGCTACCCGGTGCGGCGAACAAGTTTTATGAGCGCTCCATCAGTCAGCATTTGAAAATCGGAGTGGCGACTCTTGAGAAACTTGCACACGAAGGCGTGGCCTTGCATTCGCGAAAATTGAGGGCCTTTGCGGAACCACCTTTTCGCTAGAAGGGTGGATGTGAGAAGATATTGCTCCAGATGGAGCTCAAGGGAAGGCAGACGAAGATGAAGGATCGTGTTCACCAATTCGATGGTATCCGGAACTTCCGGGATTTCGGTGGTTATAAGGTGGCAGGTGGCCGCACGATCATGACAGGGCGCCTGTATCGATCGGCCCAGTTTGGAGAGGCAACTGTTGCTGATATTGAGGCTCTTGGACGGCTCAATATTCGGGTCCAGGCTGACTTACGCCGCCCCGATGAGCGTGAGCGTCATGGTCACGCTTGGCCAGTCGAGGGCGTTAGAGTTCTCAGCAGCACTAAAGGGCGGGCAAAGGAAGCCCCACATGTCCGTTTCCTGAGCGAGGTTGCTGTTGATGCACCAATGGCTCATCAATGGATGATCGAGTATTATCAGGCGGCCCCTTATAAGCCTCAGCATGTCGACCTTTTCAGCGAATGGTTTTCAGCTTTGGTTGAACTTCAACCTGAGCAGGCCGCGGTGGTGAACTGTGCGGCGGGCAAGGACCGAACGGGTATTTTGTGCGCTTTGACACATTACGCTCTTGGCGCTGATCGCGATACTATTGTCGCAGATTATGAGCTCACGAATGAAGCGGCGGATGTTGCAGAACGCCTTCCTGAAATGGCGAGGATGTTCAACGCTCATATCGGAAAGTCACATGCAGAGGAGGTTTATCATCCTTTTGTGGGGGTTTCCGTTGGGTTCCTTGAGGCCGCAATGGCGCAGATTGAAAAACAATCCGGTTCTGTGGATGCTTACCTTGAAGAGACTCTGGGTATTGGATCGGATCAGAGACAAATACTCGAGCAGAACTTTCTGATCTGAGGGGTTACTGTTCATGTGATATCGATGGGCTGGTGGGAGCGAGTGGACAACGAGGCCATCAGTCTTCGTCGCTCTGAGCAAGACCGTTTTGAAACCTATTTCTATTTGGCCTCAACGCCGCCCTCTGGTGCGTTCAAGGTGGCTCCTGTTTTCGGTCCCAACTTTTGATGTCGGCCCCATTTCGCTCGTTTGTGCGAGTGCCAGGACTGAAGGCCGAGGTCTCGCCTGCGATCCTTTGCCCTGCCTGTCTGAGATGCTCAGAAAGGACGTCTGGAAAAACCCGTGCAATGATGGCGGGTCCAGCCAAGCTCAGGGTTGAGCTCGAAGAATGCTATTGATAATCATTCGCACCTAAGATAGGGCGTTGTCCATCAAGATTTCTGAGAATGAAAATGATTATCACTGCCGAAGCTGGAGACGTCCTGAACTATGATTTCTTTTCGACATTGCTTTCTCGGGATGGCCTCGCTTGGATATTTGACCGGTCTCCCATCGGGCTTCGCGGAGGAGGTCGAAGAAAGAACCCTCGATCAGATTATTGTTGTCGGGGATTATCTTTATGCAGACACTGTCAACGCCCTGAAAACACCGACTCCAGTCATCGATGTGCCCCAAAGTCTTTCTATCGTGACGGCAGATGACATTTTGGAGCGTGGGTTCGACAGCGTTTCCGATATCGTCAATTACACACCCGGCGTGAACAATTCTCAGGGTGAAGGACACAGGGACGCAATTGTGTTCCGCGGTGTTCGGTCAACGGCGGACTTTTTCGTCGATGGCGTTCGCGATGACGTACAGTATTATCGGTCGCTTTATAATTTGGAGCAGGTTGAAATTTTAAGGGGTCCAAATGCCCTGCTGTTCGGTCGAGGGGGGACTGGCGGCATCCTAAATCGTGTCACGAAGAAGGCCAGCCTTGATGATGTTTTCAGCGCTTATCAGGTTAACGTGGACTCCTTTGGGGGCGGTGGCGGCCAGATCGACAGCAACCGAATTTGGTCTGATAAGGCTGGTTTTCGGTTCAATGCTTATTATGAAGGCTTACGAAACCATCGGGATTTTTATCAGGGGCGAAATTACGGCCTAAATCCTACCGCCCGGCTTATTTTGGCGCCGACAACCACCTTGGACGTCTCTTATGAATACGCCAATCACGAACGCTTTATTGACAGAGGTATTCCCACGGGATCCGATGGGAGGCCGGTGGAGGGTTTCAAAAGGATTGTTTTTGGTGACCCGGACCTCAATACAGCCGAGTTTGAGGCCCATATTTTGAATGCAAATCTCCAGACCAAATTTTCTGAAAATCTGAAGAGTGTGTTCACCGTATCCTTCGGGGACTATGACAAGCTCTACCAGAACTTCTATGCGTCTGGATATAATCAGGTTGTCACCCCTGATCGAGTGACCCTGGATGGCTATGTCGACACGACCAAACGCCGTCGTATATCGCTTTCGGGAAACCTGGTCGGACGCTTCGATACGGGCTCGATTAGCCATACGCTGATCGGTGGGGCGGAGTATCTTGATACACGCAACGATAATGATCGTTATAATGCGCGTTGGTCTTCAAACGGCTTCGCGGACGATAATGAAACCTTCCTGATCACCCGTCCGCTCGCTCTCAATGGAGGGCGGGGCGTCAACATTGACGGCGTCAGCACCCAAAACGATTTCCTTGTTCCCGGGTCTTTGAACGACCGAACTGAAAGCTCTGTGGAGGTTTTTTCTGTCTTTGTGCAGGATCAAATAGAGGTTAGTTCCTCTCTGGATATCGTGCTCGGACTTCGCTTTGATAGCTTTTATCAGAGCACCATGAATTTGCAGGATTTAACGGTGCCGCAATCTGCCGACCGCCGGGACACCCAGCTCTCCCCCCGACTCGGCGTCATTTATAAGCCGCAGGATAATGTTTCTGTTTATGGGAGTTATAGCGAAGCGTTCTTGCCGCGCTCCGGTGAACAATATGCCAGCACCGGAAGCCTTGACCCGGATGAATTTGAACAAACCGAGATTGGCCTTAAGTGGGATTTGTCGGCTGGCTTGAGTTTCACCGCAGCTTATTTCCGAAATAATCAAACGCGTGCGGACCGGGATGATCAGACGGGCGAAGCTTTTGAGGTTCGTGGGTTGGACATTGAGGGGTTCGAACTACAGCTCCAAGGCGATGTTACAGACCGGCTGTTTCTGGCGGCTGGATATAGTTATCTCAGCGGGAAGACAGAGAATGGTGCAGAGAGGCCGCGTGAGCTGCCTGAGAATACCGCGTCCTTTTGGGGCGCTTATCAATTGACCGAAAAGTTCAGCGTCGGGCTCGGGGTAACATATCAGGATGACTCGTTTATCACCGACTATAAAATCGGTCAGAATGGGCCACACCCGACCCTTCCGGCCTATGTCCGTTTTGATGCAGCCGCTTATTACAATATTTCTGACAAGCTTCGGGTCCAGTTCAATTTCGAGAATCTGACCAATCAGCTGTACTTTCCGACATCACACAGCATTCATCAGGTCAGTGTGGGGGCGCCACTGCTCGCGAAGCTGACGCTCAGCGGACGCTTTTAGCCCGAACCTTCAACGGGGACGGAAACCGCTGTTTGATCGCGTTTGACCTGCTAATCCGCGATCGGGGATTGTCAGTCTTCAGCGAGAGAGCGAACAAACTGTCTTGCAAAGCGGTCTGAAGCCCGGCTGGCATCGCCCCAAGTCGGGCTGTAAGCCGCCAACCGGATGTCTTTCTCGAACCACCTGTAGGCGTAATCGCCGACCAGGACACCTTCAGAATTGAAGGCTTCAGCGTGCAGCGACATACCCCCCAAAGAGAAGGAACGAAACTGATCCAAACCCAGCCGGTCAGATGCCTGCTGTGTTGTCGGACGGTTTGGCTTAGCGTCAAGTATGGTGACTTCGATAGACGCAATGTTGAGAGTAGAATTTGCGAGCGCCCTTGAAATGTCTCTTGTGACACGGTCGGTGAGGTAGCTGACCTCTCTTTCCCCATAGGTGTCTGACCAGTCTTCAACTGTGTTGGGGTCGAAGTTGACACTTACCTCATGGGCTGATGCATAAGGCACCATCAGGGCGACTAGTAGAGCGCTGGCCAACGACTTCATGACAACTCCATCTGTTTTATAACGTACATAGGATACCAATTTCAGAGAAAATGTCCATGCAATAGGGGTCAGTCGCCTACGACAGGGGGCGTCTCAAGGTGGAGCGGCCGGGTGTCAGGCGACGGTCTGAGGTTGTTGGTTGACCATGCCCTGTTTCGATCTGATGGTAAAAAGGTGGAGTGTCTGCCCAGTACCAGAAAAGACGAGGCCATCTTATGCGAGACGTAGTGATCTGCTCCCCCCGCCGAACTGCGATCGGAGCGTTTGGTGGCGGCTTTAAATCCATACCCGTTCATCACCTCGCTTCGGCTGTTGTGCGCGATATCCTCGAAAGGACGGGAGTTGAAGGTGCGACAATCGACGATCTGATTTTCGCGAACTGTTACCCCACCATGGATGCGCCGGCGATCGGCCGGGTTATTGGCCTCGATGCCGGGCTGCCCGTCAGCGCGGGCGGTCTACAGATCGACCGACGATGTGGCTCCGGGTTACAAGCGGTCATTTATGCGACCATGCAAGTGGCGACGGGCGGAAGCAATCTGGTTCTGGCCGGTGGCGCGGAGTCTATGAGCCGGGCGCCTTATTACACACATGAGGGGCGCTGGGGGATCAGAGGGCCAGGCTTGATACTGGATGATGGACTGACCAAGGGTCGTTTGACAGCAGGTGGGTGCCACTATCCGGTTCCAGGCGGGATGATTGAAACGGCTGAGAATCTTCGTCGGGATTATGAGATCAGTCGTGAGGCTCAGGACATGCTGGCTTTTCGGTCTCAGTCCAGAGCCTCTGCTGCAATTGAATCCGGGCGGTTTGCGGAGGAGATTGTCCCGTTCACTGTGAAAGAACGAAAAGGTGACCGCGTGATCGACACCGATGAGCACGTTCGTTCGAACACAGATTTGGAGACCCTCGCGCGGCTCAAGCCGATCCGCCTTGATGTCGACCCTGAGGCAACAGTGACGGCAGGAAACGCCTCTGGGCAGAATGACGGGGCGGCGGCCTGCTTGGTGACCACGATGGACCTCGCAGAAAAGTTGGGCCTTCAGCCGCTGGTCAGAATGAAATCTTGGGCCTTAGCGGGGGTTGGGCCGGAGGTGATGGGGATTGGGCCTGTAGCCTCATCACAGCAAGCGCTGGATCGTGCCGGCCTCGGACTGACGGACCTGGACCTTATTGAGTTGAACGAGGCCTTTGCCGCTCAGGTTCTGGCCTGCACGAAAGCGCTCGGTCTGTCAGATAAGGACCATGACCGTATCAATGTGAACGGTTCCGGTATCTCGCTTGGTCACCCTGTTGGCGCAACCGGCATGAGAATTCTGACAACCCTGATCCACGAAATGCACAGGCGTGAGGCGACCTACGGACTTGAGACGATGTGTATTGGTGGCGGGCAGGGTCTGGCCGCGATATTTGAACGCATTGCTTAGGTGGGCCCCAAGGGGGAGAGGCCGGACCCTGTGCGAGCGGCCGAGAAACTTTTCACCCGGGCAGAGGTAAAGTCGGTTTGACGAACGTCACTGACCTCGAAATAGTCGGCCCGGACATCGCTTTGGCTCAAAGTCACGAGCATCCAGCCATTTCCATTTGGGGCATGCCAGTCGACCTCCTTGTTGGCGGCTGAGAACTGGTCGCCGAGATCATTGACCCCGGTCATGTAGGTCCCGAAGCCCGGAGATGTTACCGATGTTGTCCCGAATTCGACGCCCCGTCTTTGCCCGGCATTGTCGAACAGCGTGTTGGCCCATGCCGTGTGGCTGTCACCGGTGAGGGTCACCAGTCGCGCGCCAGCTTTCGCGGCGCTGTCGTAAAGTCGGTCCCGTGCCGCCGGAAACCCATCCCAGGCATCGAGATTCCATGGCAGTCCCAACTGGCTGAAACCAATCAGGCCCTGAATCAGGTCGAGCTGTTGCGCCGATTTCTGGCTTTCACTTAGCGTTCGGGTAAAATCTGGCGCGTTGACGCGGGCCATGATCACCTGATTGGCGAGAACCTGCCAAGACCGCCCACTCTCGACGGACCGGGTGAGCTGGTCGGCGACCCAGGCTTCCTGATGTTGACCGAGCATCGTCCGTTCCGGGTCATTCACCCGGACCATGGTGGCCATGGCTTTG
>Ga0213866_10002931_pt1 | contig 11789 bp, 10 predicted proteins | sample PICome_11_FD_160079 | JGI IMG/M metagenome (GOLD analysis project Ga0213866, IMG submission 160079) | Coastal seawater microbial communities near Pivers Island, North Carolina, United States - PICO284 | ecosystem: Environmental > Aquatic > Marine > Coastal | place: USA: North Carolina... | reverse complement strand
TTGGATTCCCTCCTGAACAAATTTATTTATCTGAAGTCACAAAAAAGCCCGTATAAAACGGGCTCTTTTGGTCTGGGTGTCTTACGCTGGTGCGTGGAGACACAAATAATGAGAAAATTGATTTGAAATATATGTAAAATTATCAATTTTATTCAATATTGGTCCGCAACCTGAGTATGACATATGAGATGGTTGGACACTAGAATCGTTGAGTCTGCCAGAGCTTACTACATCGATAACGTTTTCATCAGTGTATTTGCAAATTGTGTAATGCATAGTATCATTTGCATCACCTACATAATTTTGGTCCTCACGTTTGACCCATACTATTATAAAGTGAACTTCATCCAGCCAGTATGCTTCATATGCTTCAGAGTTACCATCAGCTTGGTATGCACTGGGTGCAGTGGAATCAATAATATTAATTGTTCCACCATTATTGACTCCACATACCCTGACATATCGGGCGTCACATGCCAACCAAGTAGTGGCATGTTGTTGATGTGATTTGAAATTACCTGCCTGGCCAGGATTAAAATCAGATGCCAACTCAGTGTTGATAGGCAACCAAACACCATAATATCCTGGTGGATTAAAACTAGTAAATCGTTTACTAGTAATAGTCCAGGTATCTGTATCCTTGATGTATGTGATAACATAATACTGACTACTATAGTTATCAATGCTAGTTCTGTCATCATGACCACCGTCAGCCGAACTAGTAGAATTGCCAGGTCTCAATTGCATCAGGAAATGCACTTGGTTACCATCTCTGCTAAATGTCTGACTAAGATGGAAGTGACAGCCTTGTGAGAAGTAACTATTAGTGATATTCTGATTGTGACCATGCAGTACTGGAACTTCCTGGGCTTGTGTACTAGTTGAACCTGTTCCTGCATAGTCATTAGGTACTGTCCAGTCAGAGTTAAAGTCTGAATAGTCTCTGTTAGAACTATCGTCTTTATTGCCTGTGCACACTGTATTATTCGTTAGTGTTCGGTTAACAGGGTCCCAAATTCTGTGCACAAAATGATAGCCACCATAACTATTTGAACTAGTTTCACTGCCAACACACTCTAGTGTAACAATATTGTTGTCTTTTAAATACATCATGTATTTTTGTTGTCTGCCTCTGCCAGTAGTCGATGCCGATGTACCGGTCTGATCATACATTCCACCTCTTTGATAAGCACTGTTAGAACTAGTGACATTAGTAATAGAAATAGAATCATCGGATTCGTCAATTTCTAAGATATAAAAACTTGAGCCATTTACGGTCGTAGAGTTAGTAAAAACTTTCAAGAGTGCAGTTGTGGAATTTACCTTACATAAATTGATGTGATAGTTTTTGTAACCGGCAAATGTTTCACTTTCTGCTCTGGAATATAAACTTGTGAATGTTGGATCAGCATCAGTCATGCTAGAAATTTCCAGGGTATCCACAAACGCAAAGTTAGGTGATGACTGAAGTCTTACAGAAATAAATTTTCTGCCATTGTTTCCGCCTACCCAGACATAGTGGTTACCGTCATTGTTGTACAATGATGAATATGTAATACTGCCCACACTACCACTCTGGTATGGGATATTTACTGTTTGTAAAGGCATATTAGTGTCTCCGTTATTAATTTAAATTTTATGTTTCAACTTCAGATGTTGTGACAAATGGTACACCTGCTGAAATAATCACATTGGCATTAGTTGTCCATCTGGTTGTAGAGGCTTCGTCACCATCAATGGTAACGTTGCCCGTCATTGTTGTTCCGTCTACATTGTATGTACTGGTAGATTTAAATGGTACTTCAGAAGATATTGTAACATTGGCAGAAGTTGTCCAACGAGTGGTTGATGCTTCATCTCCGTCTATCTGAACATTACCTGTCATGGTAGTACCATCGGCGTTGTAGATAGATTGTGTTACGAATGGTACTCCTGCTGATATGTATACATTAGGTGTACTTGTCCATCTAGTTGTAGAAGCTTCATCACCATCAATAGTAACGTTGCCTGTCATGGTAGTACCATCAGCATTATAAATTGACTGTGTTACAAATGGTACTCCTGCTGATATGTATACATTAGGTGTACTTGTCCATCTAGTTGTAGAAGCTTCATCTCCGTCTATCTGAACATTACCTGTCATGGTAGTACCATCGGCGTTGTAGAGGGTTTGTGTTACGAATGGTACGCTTGATGAAATAATCACATTGGCTGGGTCTGCCCATGAATTAGTAATAGCTGGAGGAACTGGTACTGTAATACGCATACCCCCAATAGAACTTAAGGTCATTCCACCTGTCAATGTAACTGGCATATAAAATCTCCTTTAAAAGATTACCATTATTTATCCATATCAGTAAAAAACTTATTAAATAGCTTAAACACAGGAGGTCCCAATGGCCAAGAAAAAATCCAAAAACACAGAATTATCAACATATGAAAATGTTGTTAACGAACTTGCTATTAGTGATCGTGACAACTTTAAAGTGCCCATGAGCAAGGTATTTGGGGCAGGTGCTCTGGCTAAAACCGAAAGCTTTGGTGGTCGTAGTTTAGCAGAAAACACTGCCATGGTGGATCAGGCTCTGGCTAACACAGCTGAACTTCAAAACATCTGGAACCGTAGTCACAGTCAGTGGGATTGGAAGCATCTCAACTTACACTATCACGGTGACTTTAAGAACGTCAGACAGATCAGTGCAGAAATTAATCGCAAAAAGTCTGCTCTGAACGAAGCTAAGTGGAAGCATGTAAAGTCTGAAGTAGAAGTTCAGAAGATCCAGGAGCAATTACTAAACGATGATCTGGACCACTGGGAAAAGATTGAGTTGCAAATTGATCTGGCAGAAAAACAAGAGGGTTTGGCAGATGGTGCTGTTTACATCGAGGGCGCAATGAAGGATATTCTAGCACTCAACGAGATCTATGAAGAATATCAGAATAAATTCGACGGCTTTACTGAGGAAGATTTTGAACTTGAGGAAAGCAAAAGTCACTTAAAGAGAAGTTTAGTGCAGTGTATTCGTGATGTCAGACAGTCAGGCAGTATCACCAAGGGCGAACAGGAATATCTGGAGCAGATTGGCGTAAACCCCAGCAAGATGCAGATGCGCATCAGAGAATATGTCCAGGACGAAGCCACTGCTGATACCTGGGATGCAAGCTTGTTGCATGAGTTTGTGAACAATGTTACCGATGAGTTGATTGACAATTTACAGGTCGACAAGATCAAGATGGATCTCATGGGATTCAAGCATGAACACAACCCAGCGCTTACTCACAAGCCAGAGGTAGCAAGAAAATTGGAGAACAAAACTGATGAGTAACGTTGCACAATCTTTTCAGGACAATCGCTATGTGTACCTGAGCAATGTAATTACATCAGATCAAGCCAAAACCATGTCTGACTCTATGTTTGATCTTTATGAAAAGGGTCAGACCGAAAAGGATGATCAATGTCCACTTAGTGATAGCATTTACAATGCGCCCATGCTTGATGAATTATTACATAAACTTTGTGCACCCCTAAGCAAGCAATTGGAATTAGAACTCGAGCCAGCTTATTGCTATGCCAGAATTTATCGCAAGGGTGAAGTTTTGGAACCTCACACTGACAGACCAGCATGTGAAATATCAGGCACCATGACCCTGGCGCACGATGCAGGCAGTGCAATTTGGCCCATATTTATGGGTAAGGATAGCACAGACAACGTGGGCTCCCAGGTAAAAATTAATGTGGGTGACTTGTTGATGTATCATGGCTGTGAACTCAATCACTGGCGACCAGAATACAAGGGAGAGTGGCAGACTCAGGTGTTTTTCCACTATGTCAGAAAGGACGGTGAATACAGCGAACACGCTGGTGATCAAGCCAGAATGAATCAATCCAAACCCAAAAACAATGTTACTAGCTTAAACAAGGGAGTGACCAGTTTAAATAAATCCACATCAGCACTGGAAACAAATAACAAGCCAGTTGAGGAAGACACGGGTATCACTGCACCTGTATTAAAAAGTTTGAGTCGCTGGATTTATCAGATTGGTCATCACGACAACGTCTTCCCAGGCATTGCAACTGTGCATGATTTAGACAGAGGCATGGGTTTTACACCAGCTGAGTGCCAAAAAATTATCAGTGCATATGAGTCAGATTATAGTAGCAAGGCAACCATTGGTGCACAGGGAGGTGGTCAACTCAATGAGGAAATTCGCAAAGTAGATGAATATAACATAGATCTCAACACCGAAAACACCTGGATCTTTGACAGAATCAGCAAAGCAGTTAGCTTGGTAAATGCTGATTATTATAAGTTTGAATTGACAGGTATTGTGCATGGTCTGAGTTTGTTAAAGTATACAGGTTCAGACAAAAGCCACTATACCTGGCACACTGATACTGGCGATGGTCCCAGCAGTTGCAGAAAGATATCCATAAGCATTCCACTAAGTGCACCCGAAGATTATGAGGGTGGTGATTTAATTGTAAACACCAACGGTGTGGAAAACATTGCACATAAAACTCAGGGCAGTTTGACTATGTTCCCAAGCTTCTGTATGCATACTGTTACACCAGTCACAGCAGGAGAACGCTGGGTAATAGTAGTATGGGTGAACGGACCCAGATTTAAATAATATATTTTACTCACAAAAAAGCGGGCCTAGCCCGCTATTTTTTTAATTTTAATTAATATTGTTGGCCTGCAACTCCATATCTTGCTAATGTCAAATCACCAACATCTGTGGCATCACCATCACTGCTAAAACTAAATTTATCAATAATGTTTACGTATGTAGATGTAAGACCACCAGATGTGTAACCTGATACTGTGCTAGATTGACCTGCGTTTGCATACAATCTAGCCACTGTTAAATCTCCCACATCAGTAGCGTTGCCATCTGATGCAAATGGAAATTTGTCAATTACATTGGAATTACTTGATGCAGTGCCACCTGATGCATAACCACTAATGCTACTGGATTGACCTGCAACAGTAAATCGAGCCACTGTTAAATCTCCAACATCAGTTGCGTTACTGTCTGAACCAAATGGGAATTTGTCTATCACATCGGTAATTTCCCCTCCGCCTGATGTATATCCATTACTTGCAGTAGATTGTCCAGCTGCAAGAAATCTAGCCACTGTTAAATCTCCCACATCAGTAGCATTGGCATCTGAGCTAAAAGGAAATTTGTCAATAACATTTATCGTGTCATTCGTCCATCCAGTACTACCACCTGAAGTATATCCACTTGTTGAACTTGATTGACCTGCAGCGCCTTTTTTAACCTGTGTTAAATCACCCACATCAGTGGCATTGCCATCTGTCGCAAATGGGAACTTATCAATTAAATTTTCATTATTAGCCGTAAAATCACTTGACGTATACCCGCTTACTGTGCTTGATTGTCCTGCGGCATTATATCTTAGTGCCGACAAATTCCCCACATCAGTAGCATTGCCATCGCTAGAAAATGGGATCTTGTCGATGATGTCGACATCGCTGTTGGTGCTCCATCCCCCTGATGCGTATCCATAGTTACTGCCCTGGAAGGAATAACCACCACCACTGGAACCACCTGAACCTGGTGCTAAATTTACACCACCACTTAAAGTTACTCCACCTGAAATTTGCATTTTTTAATCTCCTGATTAGTATTGTTGTCCAGCAGCCCATCGTCTAGCAGCACTTAAATCACCCACATCAGTAGCATTGCCGTCACTAGCAAATGGGAATTTATCGATGACATCTAATACGGCTGGAGTACCACCGCCCGAAGTATATCCACTTGCTGATGACGATTGTCCTGCTGTGTTGAATCTAGCAACAGTCAAGTCGCCCACGTCAGTAGCATTGCTATCTGATGAAAATGGGAACTTATCAATAGTGTTGACTGCGGGTGGAGCATTACCACCTGACGTATATCCACTGTCTGTTGAAGACTGGCCTGATACAGCCGTTCTAGCCTGAGTGAGATCTCCTACATCTGTAGCATTTCCATCTGATGCAAATGGAAACTTGTCGATTATGTCTGCAGCGGGTGTGCCACCTGAGGTATATCCACTGTCTATTGATGACTGGCCTGCCGCTTCATATCTGGACTGGGTCAAATCGCCCACATCAGTGGCATTACTATCTGATGAAAATGGGAATTTGTCAATGTCTCCTCCACCACCGGCCACGTATCCATTTTCAGTGCTTGACTGGCCAGTTACGGCGCCTTTAGCAGCAGGTAGGTCTCCCACATCAGCGGCATTGCTATCTGATGAAAATGGGAATTTGTCAATTGTGTTAAAATTTCCGTTGTGCCAACCACCACCGGAGGAATAGCCACTTTCGGCACTTGATTGTCCAGCTAAATTGCTTCTTGTGTTTGTCAAATCACCCACATCAGTGGCGTTGCCGTCACTTGAAAATGGAAACTTGTCGATTATATTTACATGGGCTGAGGGAGTATAACCTCCAGAGGTATAACCGTAGTTAGTACCCAAGACCCTGCCACCGCCACTGGAACCACCTGAACCTGGTGCTAAATTAACACCACCACTTAAAGTTACTCCACCTGAAATTTGCATGTAAATCTCCTTTGATTAAATTTTGGCAAATTCTGATATGAAATTTTCATATGCTTGATCATGATCTGCGCAATTTTTTGTCTCTGGTATTTCACGAGCCTGTGAAATACAGCTTCTCACTACGCCCATTTCAAACTCTGACAATTGTTGTTCTTCTGTGATTTTTGTGCCGCATGTCTTAAGAAAAGCACCCAGAGTATTATCCTCACAACAACGACTTAATTGTGTCACATAGTGGCCCAACTGAATTTTGGGAGTCTCATACTCTATTAAATCTTCTGACATCATTTCTCTGATATTTTTAAATGTTTCTGATGCTATCACGCTCTGAATATGACTTTCATATGCAGCTTGACGACCCATGGCTTTGCGGATGCTTTCCATGGCATTACCTACACGATCATCAAAATGTGTTTCAGTAAATGCTGCACGAAACTCCTCTTCTTCACCCAGCATTTCGGTCTGACTGCGCGATACAATAGTTTCTGACTCAGTGGCATAGGTTTTTACTTTAGCCAAACGCTCAAAAGTTTCACGAATATGAATTACATTATCCACTGCTAAATTTACATAGTCAGTATTGGACTCATTGACTAAATTATTTCTGCGCACATATCTCACAAACTCACTGAGCTGCCTGTGTTCTGTGGCCATTTGCTGGATAGCAACACCCACACTGTCATGCATTTCACCGCCTTCCTGAATATGTCTGGCCATGGCTCTGGCAGCTCTGAGATTATTTTCATTCATCTTAAACTGCTCACCGCCGCGACGAATATATATGCTTTCGATGTTGCGGCTACGGCTTCCTCTGGATTCTTCGTTTACTGGCTTGCTATGCTTAACCACTAACTTTACATTTTCCAGGGTCTGATAACTTGATTTACTGGTGCCTGTCATGGCGCCAAATCCTTCCATTACGTCATTCACGTCTTGCTCCTTGCTTGCCTCAATGTCTGGTGACTCGCCCTTGGGCGAAACTTTCTTTTCAAATCTGCGATAATCAAAGTTTAATAAATTGTCCGAAGCCAAATTCTTTAACATAGTGCGTGTTACATCATCATCAACGTCCGCATAGCTTTTAAGTCCTATGGTTTGACTATCCTGATCGTATCGCACTAGTATATTGGGCTCTGGCACAGCAAACCTAGTGGCCTGTGATGCATCCAAGGTAAGGTTGCCATCGCGATCATAATTTTTAACCATGAATCCCTGGCCCTTGAGGATGTTATATATTTTTTCGCCTACTAAATTTGCATCTATCATGCAACTATTTATCTGATCAGAACATTATGGGCAAGGGTTCATCTTCAGAATCAGTGTTCATCTTTATGCCCTTGTGCATGACATTGTAAACTTCTTCCTCGAATGTTGCAATAAAATCCATCATGCGAATATTTAACAGCAAACTCATTACTAAATCGTCATGCTCCCCAACTTTAGCTGCAAAACTGTTACCCCTGGCAACAAAATTCTTGAGTTCAGATATCAGTTGTTTGCTGTGTATCGCTATCATGTTCTCTTCGATCATGCGTTTTAACATCACACATGACTCATTCTTGGTCCTCTGGCTGGTAGTAAAACCACGGCGTTTAGCCTGACCTCTGCGTTTGGGCTCTGTGAGAAACTGTCCAGCAAAATTTTCCTCACCTGTATCTCGAATTGTAACCAAAGCTGCTTCGCCTATGGTGTTGTTTTCCACGCTCCAGTAAATCTGGTATACCCCTTCCTCTCTGAGATAGTTCATGATATCACGCATGGTACGGACCTGACCCTCTATGGGTGTCTGATTGTGTTGCCACTCTGCTACTTGTTCCAGAGTATTAACTTCTATAACCTGTATTGCAGCATAGTCACCACCTGTGCCAGCGGCTGGATCTAAACTCACACTATACATAGCAGTGGGATTGGGCTTCTTGTACCAGCGTACCTGACCTGTTTTTTGCACAGGTTCACTACCTTCTAAATCAGCGAGTTTTATACTATTCACAAGTGTCTCTTCAAATACCAAAAACTCACAGTTGTGTTCACGTCTGAATCTTTCCTCACCAATGCTAGCACGTTCAGTGTTAGCCCAAGTATCGTCTCTGTCAGGATGTTCGTCCCAGGTTGCTAATAAAGGTCTAAAACCGTTTATACCTACATCTTTGGGGTTGCCATATTCATCGTGCATCTTGTTTGCGGCTTTCCAAATTAAAGCAAATTGATCATCGTCTGAGTTAGGTGTTGAAGTTACAATGCATTTACCACCAGTTGCTAGTGTAGGGCTCAGTGAAGTCCAGAATTCTTTGGCTATAGTATTTCTCACAAACGCAAATTCGTCCAAATAAACTAGCGTTAGAGACATACCACGTCCTGTGGTCTCAGTGGTTGTGCTACTTACCAATCTGCTACCGTTGTCAAAACTTATGCTACCCTTGTTGTATTCTGTAGCACCTGCTCTGATATGATCAGGACAATTTTCGTAGGCATATCTGATGCGAGTCATGATCTCTGACGCATTTACACCTTTGTTTGATGCCACCAGTATGGTTGAGTCAGGCTTAAACATAGCATACCACAGCAGGTATCCTGCGGCTACAGTTGTCTTGCCCATTTGTCTGCCCAACATGTTTATGCTATATCGATACTTGTTGTAGTTTTCTATGAGTTCGTACTGATAGGGAAATGGTTTAAACTGTATAGCACCTTTGGTGGGGTGCTGTATACGCATAAAGTTTTCCATGAAGTATAATGCACCATCGTGAATATCACAACATTTCTGAAACTCTCTGAGAGTATGAGTGTCGTACTCGAACTGAGCATGTGGTTGTTTTACCAGACTGGTATCTGCTGTTCCTTTAGCGGCCATGTGAATATTTAGTCAGAAAAAATGCCCCATGTGGGGCATTTAGGCTTTGTTATTTAAGCGTCCAGGAGTTTCTTTAGTAAACTCTTCATTGCTTCGTGCTCGTCTCGGTCGAGCTCAATTTCGTGTGTTACCTTTTCCTCAGCATCACCTGCTTCGTCATCCATGTTATCACCATGGTCATCAGTATCATGCTCATCTTCCTCACCCACAAAGTCACCTTCATAACCATTTACTTGCTCGGGCCCTGTGGTAGGCATGGATGTTCTGGGCATGCTAGTGCAACTTGCGGTGCCCTCACCCAGTCCAGCCATTCTTAGCAATTCAGCCATTTCGTCCAAGGACTCGTCTTCAGTAACCTCTTCCTGCTCTGCAACAGGTTCAGCATCCAACTCCTGCTCCTCATCAAGTTCCTCTTCTGAAGCCTCAGTAACTTCTTCTGAAGTTTCCATGACTGCGGTGAGTTTTTCTTTTAAGGAATCAGACAGTAATGCAACGCTCTCATCTGTTTTTTCCTTCATTTCTGCTTTGCAATCTTTACATAGCTCTTTGAGCTTGTCTTGATCACAATCAGGATACTTCTTGCAGATTTCTGAAACACTCATGCCGTCCTTGCAACACTTCATGACTTCTGCTTTGCTGGGCATCTTGGAATCTTTTTCTTCTGCTTCGTCAACCTTTTTCTTAGCGTCCTTGTCCTTGGCTGCCTTTTTCATGGTTTCCTTAGTGTCACCATCCTTGTCCAGATCAATATAATCTGGTTTGGCTTTTTCCATCATGGTTGATTCCATGAGGTTAAGTAATTTTTTGTTTAAATCTAAATCATTCATAATAATATTCCTTATGGACTACCTGCTTTCATTACTGAGCTTGCACGGCTAGCACTCTGACTAACTGTATCAACCTGCTTGGCATTTTCCACACCTTTACCCATGTTAACACCCATGTTAAGTTCATCCCAGGTTGGTTTGAGTGCATCACCCATGAGCTCATCCTTAGTAGGATAGCTTCTGAAATAATCTGCACCTTTTTCAGCACGGATAGCCATGAGCGTATCTAAAAATTTCTTGTTGTAAGTTTCACCATAAAATGTATCTTTGATATCTGATTCATTGACCCAGCTAGCATTTTGAGCAATATAATGATCCTGATCTTCTTTTTGCAATTCGGCATCTTCCTGACTAACAAATCTATCAACATCATTTTGATGTCTGTCACCAGCAATATCAGCTTCTATTCTGCGAGGTTCCTTGACATCATAACAAATTACTCGCTCATGAGGCAAACCCATGTTAGTGGCAATCCATACCTCTAAAACTCTGGGCTGGCAGGGATATTTTAACACAACATCAGTGCTACTGACTTCTGATATAAATTCCACATGCTTTGCACGAGTAAATTCCACGGGATTTTCTTCCAGTGGTCTGACATTCCAGGCAGCTATGCTCACAGGATTGTATTTGCTCAAGCATCTTTCCAGCTGTTCCATCTGCTGATCGCCACAGTCATGGGCAATCTTAATGCGATAGGAATATTCTTTTTCAAAGCTTTCAGATAAAAAAGTTTTAAGTTCCATGGTAACTCCGTTATATTGTAAGACTATTTATCTTTTCAGGAGTTTTTGTCACAAGAAAGCCCTTGAGTAAGGGCTTTGGTGGATTTATATAATATTAATATTGTGCTGATGCACCGTAGCCTGTGCGAGATGCAAGATCACCAACATCTGTGGAATCGCCGTCACTAGCAAAGGGAAATTTACGAATTTTTTGATTGGGTCCAGTAGATGAAGTGTTACCTCCAGCAGTGTAACCACTCTGTGTGCTGGATGAAGAACTTATGCCGTAGGTAACAGAATCTACCTCACCCACTTCTGTGGCGTTGGTCTGTGATGCAAAAGGAAATTTATCTATGTTACTATGAGTATATGGAGATTCTGGAAAAGAACCACCAATGCTATAACCATTGACATCAGAATTAACCCCACTATTGCTACTGATACCTGTATTCAAATCAGCGTGATCAGACAAAGTTGTATCGCTCGCAAAAGCAAACTTTCTGATATCAGTAAGATATGATGTTGGTGGGTTTCTACCGCCCATGAGAAATCCAGAATCACTGCTTGTGCAACCACCAATGTACTTGATAGAATTTAAGTTACCCAAATCAGTGCTGTCAGTGTCTGATGCAAAACTAAATTTATCAGTCTTCATCATGTTTGCACCATTTGGTCCTGTCTCACCACCATAGGTATAACCATCAGTAGCGCTAGAAAATCCTACATGGACACTACCACCGTTTGTAACATTTGCACTGGAAGTAGTATTACCACCACTAACAAAAGGGAATTTCTCAATTTTGTTGGATAGA
>Ga0213866_10002929_pt1 | contig 11792 bp, 10 predicted proteins | sample PICome_11_FD_160079 | JGI IMG/M metagenome (GOLD analysis project Ga0213866, IMG submission 160079) | Coastal seawater microbial communities near Pivers Island, North Carolina, United States - PICO284 | ecosystem: Environmental > Aquatic > Marine > Coastal | place: USA: North Carolina... | reverse complement strand
GGGCGGCTGATGAGGTACCACATGAAGACGGATCGAGAGAGGATGGCCCGCCCTCGAAGGGCTGGGCGCGTCCGGTCCATGCTTGTTGGGGTGTTTCTTGGGCTGTCCCTCGGCGGGGTCGCGGCCTGTGGCGGGGGCGGCGGCGGTGGTGTTACGCCCTCACCTCCACCCCCACCCCCACCCCCTCCGCCTTCGGGAGGCGGGCCCCAGTGGACCGAAGGCGTGTTCGACGCGGCCACCGGTTTTGCCAATCGATGCGAGGTTCCGCGCTCCGGTGTGGACATTGAGGGAAATGCCTTCCCCGATCTGGAGGGAAGCCTCGCTGAGGAGCTGTTCTGGCTTCGCAGCTGGACCCATGAGACCTATCTGTGGAATCGTGAGGTTGTCGATCGTGACCCGGCTGGCTTCAGCGACCGCATTGCGTATTTCGATGTTCTGAAAACCGAGGCGGTGACCCCGTCGGGCACCGATAAGGATGACTTTCATTTCAGCGAGCTGACAACGGATTTCCTGGAGCGGCGAAACAATGCGCCTTCGGCGAAATACGGCGCCAGCTTCGCCATCCTGTCCGGCAGCCCGCCAAGGGATATCCGGGTGCGCTTTACCGAAGCTGGGACGCCGGCAACAGAAGCCCCGCTTGGAACGCCAAATTTGGTGCGCGGGACGGAAATTCTGGAGGTTGACGGCGAACCCGTGGTCGATGGTGCCGATGTCGACGCCTTGAATGGCGGCCTGTTCCCGGCAACGGCGGGGGAGGTCCATACCTTTCTGGTGCGAGACCCCGGGGCCACGGAGACACGTCAAATCACGATGACATCGGCCTCGCTGGTCGACGACCCCGTGAACCGGGTTCGCGTCATCGAGACCGGTGGCCGTCGTTATGGATATATCCTGTTCAACACGTTCAGTCCGAATGCGTCTGAGCGGGCGATTGTTGAAGCCATGGATACCCTGGACGGGGCGGCGATCGATGACCTCGTTCTTGACCTGAGATACAATGGCGGCGGGCTTCTGGCAGTCGCTTCCCAGCTGGGGTACATGGTCGCCGGCGCCGCCCGGACCAATGGACGGACCTTCGAATTGCTCCGGTTCAATGACGATGCCGGGAACCGAAACCCGGTGACAGGTCAGGTCAATGATCCGATCCCCTTCATCTCGACGGGGGTCGGCTTCAGCTATCCGAACGGGCTCAGCCTCCCCACACTGGATCTGGACCGGGTGTTTATCCTGACAACGGGACGCACCTGCAGCGCCAGCGAGGCCGTGATCAACGGATTGCGCGGGATTGGCGTGGAGGTGGTGCTGATCGGGGACACGACATGTGGCAAGCCCTATGGTTTCTACCCTCAGGACAATTGCGGGATCACCTATTACACCATCCAGTTTCAGGGGGTAAACGATGAAGGCTTTGGGGATTTCGCCGATGGATTTTCGCCTTCAAACGGGGCGTCGCCCTTTTCCGTTGAGGTGCCAGGATGCCGGGTGAATGATGATTTCTCCGCCGAGCTGGGGTCGGCGGGCGAAGAATTGTTTGCCGCGGCCGCCCAGTATGCGACGACGGGAACCTGTCCGGCTGTTCCGGGCACGAAGCCCCTGGAGCCGGCGCCGAGCTTCAAGACGGGCCTTGTCAGGGCGGACGAGGTCGGCCCGGGTCGGGAGGTTCCCCTTGGTCTGAACGGACGGGACCTGCGCATGCCGGGCTCGGATCGATGGTGAGCCGGGAGACCGGCGTCTGGTTCGTCTGCGCGACGCTCTTTGCTTTCGCGGCGGCGTGCCAGACCGACAGCGGTGCACGGCCCGCGGTTCTCGCCGATCCTCAACCGGGGACGCTTGATGAAGTGAGGCGGGCAGCCTCCGTTCTGGTGGGGCGCGCCCGGGTCGAGCTGGGGGCGGGAGATTTGCAGCGTCAGTCTGTTGTCAGCGTCCTGCCACCACCCTTGGGCCCGCATGAAACCCATAGTCTGGCACGGCCGGACCAGCTCAATATCGTCCTGATGGGGCCGCGCTGCTATCTGGTGCACCCTGAAACCGGACAGGCAGAGGGGCTTGCAGGGATCGATTGCCGCGCCCTGAACGAGGCGCCCTGAGCGGCGCAGAACGCAGGGGTCATCCAGAGACCGCGCGAAGCCCGGTTCAGAGCCGCTTTAACCGCTCTGTCCTTCCGCCATGACTCCGGCCTCCTTCCACGCGGATTTGGGCCAGCGGCGGTGTTGCCAGAACCATTGGTCCGGATTGGCCCGGATCTCGGTTTCGATCAGCTCGGTGATGTGCTCGACGCAGTGGCGGACATCGTCTTCTTCGTGACCCGTGGACCGCGGCCGAAAGGGGGGATGGATTTCAACCCGGAACCGGGCGGGCCCGGTTCGGCGTGTGGTGACGAAAACAATCGGAACACCGTATTTCAGGGCCAGCCGCGACGGGCCTGGTGCCGTCATCGCGCCATAGGAAAAAAACTTTGTATTCAATCCTTTGTTGAACTTCTGATCGTTCATGAGGGCCACACAACGCCGGGCTTTGAGGGCCCGCATTAGTTCCCGGGTGCCGAGGCCTTTCGGGGTGAGGATGCCGATGCCATAATCGTGCCGGACCTTGTTCAGACGCCGGTCGATGAAGGGATTGTTCAGCGCCCGATACGTTACCAGACAGTCAACCGGCCGGCGGCATATGACAGCTGCCATGACCTCCCAATTGGCAAAATGACCCGACACCAGGACCGCGCCCTCCTCAGCCTGTTCGATGGCATCGAGATGGTGTGCCCCGATGACCTCAACCCGATCACCGTCATAGGGATGGATCCGTGGGAGATGGGGCAGTTCGCCGGCCGTCCGGCCAACATTTTCCCACGCGGCGCGGGCGATTTGTCTACGATCGGCCGCCGATTTGTCGGGGAAGGCCAGAGCCAGATTGCGCAGCATGGTCCGGTGCTGGGACAGTTTCGGTCCAACCCATTTCATCAGGCCGCCCAGGACGTTCGACGCTCTGTCGGGGCCAAGCCATTTCATAGGCGCCCAATACAGGCCGTCCCAAGCAATCGCCTCCAGCCGCCAGACCATCCGCTTGATCCAGGTGGACCTGTTGTCGATATCCTTCGGCCGAATATATTGCGGCGGGGCTTTCTCAACCATGCGAGGCGCCTTGAGTGAAAATCGGCTGGAGAAAGGAATCAAGTCCCTCTTCGTCGTCGAACTGTATTGTGATTCCCAACGCCTCGAGTCCCGCCCGATCTTCCTCCGGCAAGCGGATGAGATCCTTTTCTGTGGTGATCAATCGGGCATTATGATCCTCTGCGAGCTGGTGCAAATAAGCCAGATCGGCGGGCCTGTAAGTGTGGTGGTCTGGAAACGGTATCGCGTCACAAAGATCCAGACCGAGGCTGCGGAGGGTCTCAAAGAATTTCTCTGGCCGACCAATACCGGCGAAACCGACATAGGGACCGGGCTCTGGCTGGTGGGTTGGGACGATACGAGCTTCCATTACCGGACACCCGGACTGTCTGACAGCGTCCGGGAGCGGACCTTCGCCCAGTTTCAGGACCAGATCCGCTCGCTGAAGACCGGCCACGGGACTCTCTCTGAGGGGGCCTTTCGGAATGACATGGCCATTTCCAAAGCCGACCTGGGCATCAATCACGATGATTGTCAGATCTTTAAACAGTCCGGGGTTCTGGTGACCATCATCCATAATTATGACATCGACGCCGGCATCCTCCATCGCCGTTCCGGCCTTAGCTCGGTCAGCACCGATCCAGCTTTCGCCGGACTGCGCCAGCATCAGAGGTTCATCCCCCACATCCCCTGCGCCGTGTTGGGAGGGCTCAACCTGACAGGGGCCTTTCAAGCGCCCCTTATAGCCGCGGGACAGCGAGGCGGTCCGAAGACCGGTTTTGGCTGTTATGCGGCGTCTCAGCGCGTCTACAACCGGGCTTTTTCCGGTCCCTCCCACGGTCAGATTGCCCACACAGAGCACGCGGGCACCAAGCCTCAAAGGTGTTGTGCGCTGCAGGCGCCTCGCGGTCATTCCAGCGTATATACAGGCGAGGGGGGTGAGTAGGATCCGTGTCAGAGGGGCACCCTCTCTCGATCTCGGATCTACCGCGCCAGACCAGAAGTAAGGTGGTCTCATGCGCCCGCACCGTCAGAGGTGAGGTTCGATGCAAGGGCGGACAGAGTCTCTCCCATTGGACCCTGGGCGGTGTCAGCGAGAAATGAGAGAAGAGAGGCGGGTGGGGGTTGAGCGGGAAACTGCGCGGCAAGATCGGAGGAGTCCGCGACAAATGTCACGCCGCCGCGACGCATGAGATCTTGGGTGAGTTCTGCAAAGTTGAAAACGCCCGGTCCGGTAAGCACCGGTTTCCCAAGCTGGACAGCCTCGAGGGGGTTGTGGCCCCCGATACCCGGCGCGTGACCGCCTCCGAGATAAACAGTGTCGGCGAGGCGATACCAGAGGCCCATTTCGCCAAGCGTATCAGCCAGAAGGATATCTGTTTGCGGGGTTATCTGTGTGCCCTCCGTCCGGCGCACGACGTTGAATTTGGAGCAGCGAAGAAGCGCCGCAATGTCGTCTCCTCTCTCGGGGTGTCTTGGGGCGATGATGAGAAAGGGGCGGTCTTTCATCAGCATCAGAGCATCAACCGACAGCGCCTCTTCGCCCTGATGGGTGGAGGCGGCGACCAGAACCGAGCGATGACCAATCTGCGCGCGAAGCTTCTCGACTTCCATCGGGTCTGCGACTGGAGGCGGCAAGGCGCTTTTGAGGTTCCCGATGGGGGTCACTGTTCGCCCGCTCAGAGCGCTCAATCCCGTGGCGGTTCGGAGGTCGCTGGCCAGCAGAACATTGAATTTTGAGAAAAGAAATTTCGATGTCGTGGGCCAACGCAGCCATCCTTTAAGACTTTTTTCCGTCATACGCGCATTGATCAGGGCGGAACGAGACGGAGTGCGACGAAGAGCGCTCAGGAGATTCGGCCAGATTTCGCCCTCGGCAAAGATGGCGAGATCGGGCTGCCAATGCGCAATGAAGCGTTTGGCGATCCCCGGCGTATCGAACGGTGCCATACTTTGATGGGTCCAGTGTTCTGACAATGTGGGGTCGGTTGCGATCGCCTCGCGGATCATTCCGGCCGCGGTGTCTGTCTGACAGGTGAACAGCAGGCCAAGCGGGGTATCACTCTGTCGACAAAGGCCCTGCGCCACTGCGAGCTGGAGACGGCTCTCTCCGACACTTGCGGCATGAAGCCATATGAGAGGCCTTTGTCTTGGAGGCGTCGGCTGGCCTTTGGCAAACCGGTCCAAACGGCTGGCGTTCCTTTCCTTCCCCTGAGCGATCCGATGGTTCAGAACGAGGCCAAGAACCGGTCGCAGCAGTGTCGTCGAAATTCGGTAAGAGGTCAGACCAATAGGCATGAGACAGCTTATAATTGATTTGTTGGGTGACGCTATCGATCAGGGCAGAATGGACTTGTATCGTAAGGATGACGGTGGCGATCACGCAGTCTATAGAAGGAAGGAGCTAAGTCATTGAAGAGTTGAGAATGGAACACGAGCCGCAAAAAGAGCCACCACATCCTATGACGCATCCAGTTCCGCTGGAGTTTGCTGCGCAGTCAAATCTGACCGCCGGAGCGTACCAGGAGCTCTATGCGAGCTCGCTGGAAGATCCGACCGCGTTCTGGGACAGACAGGGTCGGCGGCTGGACTGGATGGTGCCTTACACCAAGATCAAGAAGGCCTCGTTTCATGAGTCTGATTTTGGTATCAAATGGTACGAGGATGGTGTTCTCAACGTTACCGAAAACTGCCTTGACAGGCATCTGGACGCACGTGGTGACAAAATAGCTCTCCTCTGGGAAGGCGATGATCCTTCGGAGTCCTACAGTTATACCTACCGCGAATTGCATCGTGCGGTTTGTCGCTTTGCCAATGTACTGAAGGCCCAAAAGGTTCGGAAGGGCGATCGCGTTACCATTTACATGCCCATGATCCCGGAGGCTGCGATTGCGATGCTTGCTTGTGCGCGGATCGGGGCAATCCATTCGGTCGTATTTGGAGGATTTTCGCCTGAAGCACTCGCGGGGCGCATTACAGACTGCCAGTCGCGCCTGGTCATCACCGCGGATGAAGGTTTGCGCGGCGGTCGGACGATACCGCTAAAAGGTAATACAGACCGTGCCTGTGAGCTGGCGGGTGACCTCGTCGATTGCGTGCTCGTCATTCGCCGGACCGGTGCGGATATCGACATGAAAGCGGACCGCGATGTCTGGCTCCACGAGGCGGATTCGGCTGTTGGAGATGACTGCCGGCCCGAGGCCATGAATGCTGAAGACCCGCTCTTCATCCTCTACACGTCCGGGTCAACAGGTAAACCTAAAGGTGTTCTGCATACCACCGGAGGCTATCTGGTGTGGGCGTCAATGACCCATGAGTATGTTTTTGATTTAAAAGAAGATGATATTTACTGGTGCGCAGCGGATGTCGGGTGGGTGACCGGGCACACCTATATTGTTTACGGGCCGCTGGCCAACGGTGCCACGACGCTGATGTTTGAAGGCGTCCCAACCTATCCCGATGCCAGCCGTTTCTGGCAGGTCGTGGAACGGCACAAAGTCACGCTGTTCTACACCGCGCCAACCGCGATCCGGGCCTTGATGCGAGAAGGCGAGAGCTTCGTATCTGCCACCGATCGGTCCAGTCTTCGGTTACTTGGAACCGTTGGGGAACCGATAAACCCAGAAGCTTGGGAGTGGTACTTCCATGTGGTTGGTGAAAAACGGTGCCCAATCGTCGATACTTGGTGGCAGACCGAAACCGGAGGCACGATGATTGTCCCCTTGCCGGGTACATTGGACATGAAGCCGGGTGCGGCCAGCCTGCCTTTCTTTGGTGTCCGGCCGGAACTCGTTGATGCGACGGGTGCCGTTCTCGAGGGAGCCGCGGAAGGAAATCTGGTCATCACCGACAGCTGGCCGGGCCAGATGAGAACGGTCTATGGCGACCATCAGAGGTTCTTTGAGACCTATTTTTCCACCTATCCAGGCAAGTATTTTACCGGAGATGGCTGCCGTCGTGATGAGGATGGCTATTTCTGGATCACAGGACGGGTTGACGATGTTATTAACGTGTCGGGACATAGGATGGGAACAGCTGAGGTGGAAAGCGCCCTTGTGTCACATAACGCGGTTGCAGAGGCCGCCGTTGTTGGTTACCCGCACGAGATCAAGGGGCAGGGGATCTACGCGTTTGTTCTCGTGAGGGCCGATGTCACGGTCGATGACGATCTGGTCGCGACACTGCGCCAGCATGTGCGTTCGGAAATTGGCCCAATTGCGACACCCGACCTGATTCAGATTGCTCCTGGTCTTCCCAAAACCAGGTCGGGAAAAATCATGAGACGGATCTTACGAAAGATCGCCGAGAATGAGTTCGGGGCCCTGGGTGATATTTCGACCCTTGCGGAACCCGAAATTGTTCCAAGACTGATCGAGGGGCGGTTGAACCAATAGGTTTAATGCGCCAGGAATCACAGGGGCTACGGAATGGAACTGGATCTGGATCATCTTCTAATGATGGCAGGGCATGATGTTGACCTCGCGGATGAGGTTGTGAGCATTTTTGAAACACAGGCAGATATTTGGCATCAGCAACTGAACACTGCGGTGCCGCAGTCTGAGTGGGCCGACGCAGCACACGCGCTCAAGGGTGCGGCGCTGAGTCTTGGCGCCATCGAGTTAGCGACAGTCTGCTCAGAGGCAGAGGGCCGGGGACGCCAGCCCGAACTTCTGGGACAAGTTGAAACGGCCCTGCTTCTTTCAGAGGTCAGAGAGGTGTTGGCCAAGACCCTCGATGCGTGTGCCCGGGCGCGGCATCAGCTTTCCCGACCCGGATTACGAGTGGCATCAAAAGACCTAAATTCGTAGGCGATACAGCGGTCTATCAGGGTCCTCCAAACCGGCTCTGCAATTGCAGGGGAGAGACCCGCTCTGTCGGCTTCTACTAAGACTTTGTGGACGACGTCTTCAATGCGCGCACGATCATGCACCGCGTGTCTGTGCCCCTTTATTCGCGCAGCCGCATCCATGAAGGATTGCCGTTCCGCCAGGAGCGTGACGATGGTGCGATCGAGACGGTCAATTTCCGCACGAACGTCTGCCATGGTCTCTGCTGTCAAGGCCGTATGCCGGACCGCACCATCTTTTCCTGATTGTGTCATGCAGAGAATTCCACCTGTTTGCGATCCAAAAGAGTTGCCGTCATGTATTGGTCACCCTGAGCGAGATCAAGCACGGATCTCAACCCATCGGACCCGGCTAGTGTTCGACATAGAGCGGTGTCCGGCTTTCCAGTTGGAGCCGGGAAGGATTGGAAACCCCAGTTATGGCCTGTTGAACCTCGGGCTGGTTGAGCAATTCCAGAAGGGTCACTAGCGACCCGAACTGACCGAGCGAGCCTGCCGACATTTGCTGTGGACCAATAGAGAAGCCGGCCTCGGATTGCGGGTAGGTGAGATATCTGACCTCACTGCTTTCCGGGATATTGGCCAATGACCGGGCTTTCGCGATCGCGGTCATGATCCCGCCGAGTTCATCGACCAGACCCTGTTCAAGGGCATGCTGTCCGCTCCAGACCCGACCCCTGGCCCGGGCATCGACCTCTTCTACGGCTAAGCCTCTACCATCTGCAACGAGAGAGACGAAACGATCATACCCCCGTCGTAGCCACTGAGTTATGGCTTCCCGTTGGCCTTCGGTGAATGGTTCCGTGGTCGTAAAAGCCCCGGTGAATGATCCACCCACTTCGATCGCTTCTGCGTTGATCCCAATCTCATCGAGGGCACCGGAAATACCAAACTTGCCACCAAAGATCCCAATCGAACCGGTAATGGTCGACGGATTGGCCACAATCCAGTCCGCCCCTGCCGACACATAGTAGCCCCCTGACGCCGCATAGTCGGCCATTGAGACCACAACCGGTTTGTCAAAGGCTTCCCGGACCTCCTGCACAGCCCGCCATATCTGGTCCGAAGCCGTTGCAGAGCCCCCGGGGCTGTTCACACGGAAAACGATCGCTTCAACCTCGGGGTCTTTACCTGCTGCATACAGGGCCTCAGCGACGGTATCGGAGGCAAAACCACGTCCTTCAGCGAAGAGGCTGCCGTCCGCGCTTCCCGTCATAATGGGGCCTTCACCCCCCACAATGGCGATGGCCGGCGCTTTCGCCGCCGGTGACGGCGGGACATAGGAGAGGATATCAAGCGTTTTCGAGCCCTTGCCGGCTCGTTGAATTGCCGCGGCTTCAGCGTCATGTGGCCAGCCGATGGCATCCGCAAGACCCGTTTCCATCAGCTGTTCCACATCCAGCGGCCCCGCTTCGAGAATCGGGGTCAACGCATCGGTGCGCATGCGGCGATCCTCTGCAATACTTTGTAGGGAATTTGACCAGATTGATTCGGCCAGTGCCGTCATTGCCAGGCGGTGGGGCGCGGTAAACTCCGTTTCCTGATAGGTGTTCGGCGCGTTCTTGAATTCATAAAGTGAGACAAAGTCAGGTTCGATGCTCAGCTTATCGAACAATCCCCGTAAAAAGAGAGTTTCGAAACCAACGCCGGTGGCGATGATCTCGCTGCCGGGTTGAACCCACACTTCATCCGCGACGGAGATGGCGCGATAAGCTGATATTCCTGAATAAATACCTTGCGAATGGGCGAGAACGAACTTTCCGTTAGCCCGAAGGGTCATCAGCGCCGTCCTGTATTCTTCTGATCGGGCCGAGCCAATTCCGAACTCGCTGGTTCGAATCAGTACACCCTTGACGCGATCGTCGCGTGCGGCGGCGTCTAGACGCGTTATAACGTCAATAAATCCAACGGGGTTCCCAAGTAACGCCTCCAGGCCAGTTGTCGGCGCCTGATCATCAAGAGCGTCCCTCATGTCGAGGGTGAGCACCATGCTTTGGGGCTGTGCCGGCGGCGCAGTCGCTGCATTGATCAGGCTCCCGATCAAACCGGCACCCGTGATCCCTATGATCACTGTGCCGAGAATGGCCCCCGCGAAGGCTCCGAGTGTGGCGACCAGAAAAGTTTTCATCGAAAGGAGCTCCTGTAAGGCCTTATCGGATAACGATATGGGCATTGGGACGCAGCTTGTCAAAAGCCGGCTGCAACTCGTTTGGCTCTGGAGGCAAGACAGATTGAACAAACCGGCCACCGGCTTCCCTCAATGATTGAGTGTGGCCAATTGCGATTTGGGTGTTGCAAGCTTTGCCCGGAGCGTCTATTCCGGCGATCGCGTTGGGGTGTCGCCAAGTGGTAAGGCAGCGGTTTTTGGTATCGCCATTCCCAGGTTCGAATCCTGGCACCCCAGCCACTTTTCCTTAATTTTTTCCGCCGTTGTGGAGCTCTGACGGGCTTTTTCTTCGTCACTGCCATTTAACGGCCTCATTCGCAAATCAGGGTTTGACATTGTCGCGGCCATTTTGCACACGTTCAGCCTGCGTCGGAGTGGTCGTGCGATCTGGACGGCGTATATTAAAGATAAGAGGGCGATTAACGCCCCGATGGTCGAGGGAAGAAATCAGGTTTCAGACCCGGCAAACTGCCCAAGGTGTGTGATGGGCAAGATTGATCGATGTCGGAACGCCGCGGGCGGTTCGACAAAAAAGTTTTAAGCGTCGTTTCCGGATGAGACGCCGCAGCATGTGGAGAGTGAGAGGCAGGCTTCATGAAGAAAGTTCTGACACCGGCTCGAGTAGCCATCGCCGCCGTAACCATCGGTGGACTGACATTGCCAGCAGTTGCGCAAAGCCAGCTTGGCCGGGCAATTCAAACCGGAGAGGCGGCTACTCGTCGCGCGGAGCAAACACAGAACCGCATCAACCAGCTCGATGATGAGCGGTCTGATATGGTCGGAGAGTTTCGGACGCTGTTGCAGCGCAAACAGGCCGCTGAGCTCTACGTGCGCCAGCAGGAAAAAGTGATCGAATCCCAGGTCCGCGAGAAAGAAAGCCTTGAGGACCAGCTGGGCCGGGTTGATGAAATTACTGCCCAGACAGTCCCGATGTTACAGGACATGGTGGCCGATCTTGAAACATTCGTGAACGCCGACCTCCCATTTAAGCTTGAGCAGCGCCAGGAACGCATCGACCTGCTGAAGACGGCAATGGAAAGTGCGGATGTCCCGATCGTTGAGCAATACCGGCTGATCATTGATGCCTACAAGGCAGAAATGGAATATGGCCGGACCGTCCAGACATGGCCAGAAACGGTTCAGATCGACGGGAACGACGTGATGGTTGACATGTTCCTTTATGGTCGCGCGGCGCTTGTCTATCTTTCCCCTGACCGTCGGCATGCCGCGCGGTATGATCGTGCCAGTGGGGACTGGGTTGGCGTGAATAATGCCTTCAAGGATGAGATTGCGGCCGCCATTCGTCAGGCTCAGGGCAAAAGCACGCCCGGCGTGATGTATGCTCCTGCTACCAAATTGTCTGTGCAGTAGCCCAGCGAAAGAACTTAAGAGGTTAAGTCCATGAAAAAGATGCAAAAATCCTTCAAGGCTTTCGGTGCTGCTGCGCTTCTGGCGGGCTCACTTGCCTTCTCAGCGCCGGCTGTTGCGCAGGTATCGTCGCTTTCTGAGGTTTTACGAAAAGTTGAAGCCGATTCGAACCAGCTCGATGCAGAAGGACGCGAGCGCGTGGCACGGTTTCAGCGCGAACGTGATGAACAAGCCGCAGCGATGCGGGAAGCCCGGGCGGAACTCAGAGCCGCCGAGGTCCGGGGCGCGCAGCTTAATGCGCAATTTG
>Ga0213866_10002928_pt1 | contig 11792 bp, 9 predicted proteins | sample PICome_11_FD_160079 | JGI IMG/M metagenome (GOLD analysis project Ga0213866, IMG submission 160079) | Coastal seawater microbial communities near Pivers Island, North Carolina, United States - PICO284 | ecosystem: Environmental > Aquatic > Marine > Coastal | place: USA: North Carolina... | reverse complement strand
ATACCAGAAAAATGTCCAAGAGGATGTACTTTAATAGAAAACTAATTTAAAAAGATATTATTTTTTTATAATAAATGAGATTCATCTATATATTAATAACAGTTTTTAGTATAATTTTTATTTATACAGAATATTATTCATTAGAAGTATCTGAGAAATATATAAAGGATCTTATAGATAAAAATAAAAGCACTTTTAATAAAATATTAATAGATGAAAAAAATAATTATATATATTTTTATAATAATACAAGAAATCCATTATATCATATGAAAACATCAAGAAAAATAAATTATAAAAATAGTTTATTACAAAATACTACAAGTAATATTTTATATGACAATATACAACCACTTTTCTTTTATTTAAATAATATATTTCTATTTATATTTTTCTATTTTGGAATTAAATATTTTATTGAACAAAAAAAAATAAAAGAAGAATTTTTTAATGTTAATAAATATATTGATGTAGATTTTGATGATATTATTGGACTAAATGAAATTAAACAAGATTTAAAACAATATATTGATATGATACAAAATAGAGATAAATATATTAATTGTGGCGCTAAAATTCCAAAAGGTTTATTATTTACTGGACCACCTGGAACTGGTAAAACATTATTAGCAAAAGCAATTGCTGGAGAAGCAGAAACTTCATTTATTAATATATCTGGATCTGATTTTATTGAAAAATATGTTGGTGTTGGTGCTAAAAGAATTACTAAATTATTTGAATTAGCAAGAGAAAATTCACCTTGTATTATATTTATTGATGAAATTGATTCTATTGGTAAAAAAAGAAATTCTTATGATGCTGAAGGTCAGGAATATAGTCAGACAATAAATAAATTATTATGTGAAATGGATGGATTTAATGAGAATGATAATATATTAATTATAGCAGCAACTAATATGAAACAAATATTAGATCCTGCTTTAACAAGATCAGGAAGATTTGACAGAAATATTGTATTTGATATACCTAATATTGATGAAAGAAAAAAATTATTTAAATTATATTTAAATAAAATTAAAATAAGTAAAGATATTCAAAAAAATTTTAATAAAACATGTTCGAAACTAGCAAAAATAACTAGTGGATTGTCTGGTGCTGATATTGCAAATGTTGTTAATCAATCAATTATTATACATTTAAAAAATAATAAAGAAACAGGTACAACATTTAAAAATTTAGAACAAGCAATTGAAGAAATTCTAGTGGGTGTTAAAAAAAAAGAAAGATTAATGACAAAAGAAGAAAAAAATATTGTTGCACATCATGAAGCAGGACATGCTTTAGTTGCATATTTATTAAAAAATACAACACCACCAATTAAAGTTTCCATTATTCCACGAGGCGAAGCTGCTTTAGGTTATGCACAACAAGAATTAAATGATAAAAAATTATATAGTAAAGATGAATTATATGATAAAATGTGTGTTTTATTAGGTGGAAGAATTGCTGAAGAAATTATGTTTGATAAAATAACAACTGGTGCTTATGATGATATTGAAAAATTAACTAAATTATCATTAGATATAGTTTCAAAATATGGTATGAGCGAAATTGGTATAATTAATTATGACTTTAATGATACATATATTAGTGATACTATAAAATTACAAATTGATACTGAAATGAGATTATTAATAAAAAAAATGTATGATATTACTAAAGAATTATTATTAAAAAATAAAAATGAATTAATTAAAATTGCTAATCATTTGTTAAAAAAAGAAGTTTTATTAAAAGATGAAATAAAAAATTTAATTGAAAAATAAATTGAATAAAAATTATTTTATAATTTAAAAATTAGACATTAATTAATAACTAAAATGGTTAAATATAGTTGTGAAAAATGTGGTAAATCATTTAAACAAAAGGGTCATTATACAAATCATATTAATAGAAAGAATCCATGTGAAAATATTAAAGATAAAATAGAGAAAATAGTTGAAGAAAAGGTGAATGAAATTTTAGATAAAAAAAATAAGAAAATAAAATATATAGATTTATTTTGTGGTATTGGTGGATTTCATCAAGCATTAGATAAATTAAATTGTGAATGTATTTTTGCATGTGATATAGATAAAAAATGTAGAGAAAATTATAAAGAAAATTATGGTTTAGAACCATTTGATGATATTAAAAAAATAAATATAGATGATATTAAAGATTTTGATATTTTATGTGGTGGATTTCCTTGTCAAAGTTTTTCTAATGCAGGTAAGAAAAAATCTTTTAGTGATAATAGGGGATTATTATTTGATGAGATAATAAGAATTGCAAAGGATAAAAAACCAAAATTTATGTTTTTAGAGAATGTAAAACATATATTAAAAATAGGTGATGGTGAAGTTGTTAAATATATAAAAGAACAAATATTAAATATTGGATATAATTTACAAATATTTAATGTATCTCCACATAAATATGGTATTCCACAACAAAGAGAAAGAGTTTTTTTTGTTTGTATTAGAAATGATATATATAATAAGAAGGATATTGTATTACCTGAAGAAAAAAAAGATATTTGTTTAGATAATATTTTTAAATCAACAGATATTATTGATAAGAAGTATTATATTGATGGTGATATATTAAAATGTTTACAAGCGTGGGATGAAATGATTAAAATATTTGATGTTGATGAAAAAATATCACCTACAATAATGATTAATGAACATTATAATAACCACACTATTGATGATTTTAATAATTATGCTGATTGGAGAAAAAATTATATTAATGCTAATAAACCATTAATTAATAAATATAAAAAAAAATGGGATAAATGGTATAATAAACATAAAGATATTTTACAAAAAAAAGAAATTTATGGTAAATTAGAATGGCAAGTTGGTAAAATTAAAAAAAATGATTCTATTTTTAATTATTTCATACAAATTAGACAATCTGGTATTCGTGTTAAAAAAGCAGAATATTTCCCAACTCTTGTCGCTATATCTCAAATACCTATTTATGGTAAAGAAAAAAGATTTATTACTCCTAGAGAATGTGCTAGATTACAATCATTCCCTGAAAATTATATTATTGATAAAAATGATAAAAATTCATATAAACATTTTGGTAATTCTGTTAATGTTGATAATGTACATATGGTGATTAAAGCAACATTAGATTCATATAATTTTATAAACTAATTATTTTTTCATAAGCATAAAATCCAAAAGCATTTGTTAAAAATGCACGTAATAAGCAAAAATTAAGACCTTTCCATAATTTACCGTAATTATATGCTTCTTTTATACAAGAAAAATTATTTGATTGTATTCTTGTTTTTATTACATCTAATGGATATGTAGGCAACCAACATAAAACACCTGCTACTCCACCAGATATTAATTCATTATATTTATTTTCTTTCATATAATAGTATGTTGAAAAATAAATAGAAAAACTAGGTATTTCTCTCAATAAAGTTATATTTAATCCTTTTCTAAAATTATTTAAATAATTTTTGTTTTTCATTTGTTTATTTATTTTATATGTATCAATTATAGAAACTAATGGTGATGTTATTATACCTGAGATTCCTCCAGATATTACTGTATTATCTATAATATTATTTATTTGATTATAACTACCCATATTTAATGAAACAATTGGTGTATTTGTTATTAATGGATATATTATACCTCTACATAATGTTTTTGGGGATATCTTTACAAAATGATTGTTTTGTTTCCATGTTTTTAAAGTATCAAAAGGATGTCCTATAATTGTTTGTACAATTCCTGAAATTGTACCAGCATAGTAATAATCCATTATACTATATTAAATTATAATTTTTAGAAATATCTATAAAATAATATTATAATTTATTTGATTCTAGGAGGAACAAACTGTTTGATATAATTCAGTTATTTCTACTAAACATATTCTAATAAGAAATTTAACTTTATCCTTATATAATAGAATATGTATATCAAGATATTTAATTCATGTTGATTCTTTAATAAATTAATATTTGTTATTTATAAATATGAAAATATGTATGTAACAATTTCATATGGGAGTTTATCCATATTGGACTTTTTTCTAAAGTAAGCACGAATAATGGATTTGTTTAACAATTCTAACTCCGGGAGAAACTCATTGTGAAGTTTCTGAAAAAAGCAGACTGGTAGTGTCCCTTTATTTGGATTTATAATGATATCTGATGACTGCTCAAAGGTCTTCCAGATTTTTGTTTTAGGATCCAACTTTTTTAAATAGTTGATGGCATCATGAACAGTATCAAAGGTGTAGGAACCTGAAAACTTAGTAATATTGTAGTAATCGTCTCCATATTCAAAGCGAATCATATAAATAGTAATGTAAAAACTGATTGATTCGTCGATCTCACCATAGTAGTCATCTATATTTTGGATGTAATCATCATCGTACTTTTCATCATCATAATCAAATTTCATTTGACAAACCCAATCAGGCGGATCACCATATTTATATGATTGGCTTTGAGCTTCCATTCTGTCAAATATCGGTAGATTCATATTCGACAAAGGCCCTTTGATATCTTCGTCTGTACTATAACTTTTATAGCAGACTCGGATACCTTCTTCTTTTGGTCTATGTAAGACAAATCGTTTTGTTTGTCTTCTTGATGTTGTTGGTGCTGTTGATGTTGTTGTTGTTGCTGCTGTTGCTGTTACCGTTGTTGCCATTGTTGCTGTTGTTGATGTTATTGATGTTGTTTGTGCTGCTGCTGTTGCCATATTATTCATTTAATTCATGATGAATATCAATATAATATAAAATCAATTTTTTTATTTAAAGTTTTATATTTTTTTTATATAAATGACATCTAAGATTATATTTGATAATATCCATGAATATATGGAAATAAAACCCTTAGCAAAAATATTTATAGACACACCTATATTTCAAAGATTAAGACATATTAATCAATTAGGTGCTTGTTCATATGTTTTTTCTAGTGCTACACATACTAGATTTGAACATTCATTAGGTGTATATTATTTAGCAGGTAAAATGTTAGATAATATTATTAAAAATAGTGGGAGAAATATATGTGGAATTGAATTAAATGACAGACTTATTGAGTTAATAAAAATTGGTGGATTATGTCATGATATAGGACATGGACCATATAGTCATGTTTTTGATGATTTAATTATTAAAGATATTGATAATGAAAATAAATATCATGAAGTTAGATCTTGTAAATTAATTGAAAAAATAGTTAATGAATATGTTAATAAAAATAATTATGTTATAGAAAATAAATTAGAAATAAAAGATGATGAAATAAAATTTATTCAAGATATTATTAATCCAAAAGAAGAAAATAATAGTTTTATATATCAAATTGTATCAAATAATTTAAATAGCATTGATGTTGATAAATTTGATTACATAGCAAGAGATATAAATAATGTTGGATTAAAAAATGGTTTTGATTATAGTAGAATAATGGAAGAAGTCAGAGTTATTGATAATAAAATTTGTTATCCAAAACAAATGTATTTTCATTTATGTAATTTATTTACAACAAGATATTATTTACATAAAGAAATTTATAATCATAAAGTTGTTAAATCTATTGAATTTATGTTATTTGATATAATTAAATTATTAGATCCTATTTTACATATAAAAGATAGTGTTATTGATTTGAATAAATTTATAAACTTTACTGATGACTTTTTTACAAATTTTTTAAATTTTCTAAATTTAATTCCAAGAAAACATCAAAATAATATTAATGAAGCAATTAATATTCTACATAGATTAAGAACTAGAGATTTGTATAAATTTGTTGAAGAATTTATATTAAAAGATAATTCAATTGATATTTATGATAAATTTAAAGAATTTAAAGATGATGTTTTAATTAGCAATGTTACTATTGGTTTTATTAGTGGTAATAAAGATAATCCTATAAATAATATTTATTTATATAATAAAAAAAATAATACTAAATGTTTTAAAATGGATATTGAAAAAGAAACTAATTTTATACCAAAAATTTATCAAGAAAGATGTATTAAAATTTTCTGTAAAAATAAATCAAATTATGATAATATAGTAAAAATATTTAAAGATAATTTTTATATATAAATTAAATGAGTAATATTGCAATTGGAATTGATTTAGGGACAACATATAGTTGTGTAGGTATTTATAAAAATGGTAATGTTGAAATTATAGCAAATGATCAAGGTAATAGAACAACACCTTCTGTTGTTGCTTTTTCTGATAAAGAAAGATTAATTGGTGAAGCAGCAAAAAATCAAGCAAATAGAAATGCACAAAATACTATCTTTGATGCTAAAAGATTTATTGGTAGAAAGTTTAATGATAAACATATTCAAGATGATATTAAAACTTTACCATTTAGTGTTGTTAATAAAGATAATAAACCACATTTTCAGGTTTCATATAATGAAGAAAAAAAAGAATTTTCCGCTGAAGAAATTTCTTCTATGATTCTTATAAAAATGAAAGAAATTGCTGAATCTTATTTAGGTCATGAAGTAAAACAAGCAGTTATTACTGTTCCTGCTTATTTTAATGATGCACAAAGACAAGCAACAAAAGATGCAGGATTAATTGCAGGATTAGATGTTTTAAGAATTTTAAATGAACCAACAGCAGCAGCATTAGCATATGGATTAGATAAAAATTTAAAAAATGAAAAAAATGTATTAATTTTTGATTTAGGAGGTGGAACATTTGATGTATCTATTTTATGTATTGATGAAGGTGTATTTGAAGTTAAATCAACCGGTGGTGATACGCATTTGGGTGGAGAAGATTTTGATTCTAGAATTGTTGATTATTGTATTAAAGATTTTAATAAAAAAAATAATACAAATATTAGTTCTAATTCAAAAGCACTTAGAAGATTAAGATCTGCTTGTGAAAGAGCAAAAAGAACTTTATCTAGTTCTACTAATGCAACAATTGAATTAGATAGTTTATATGAGGGTAATGATTATAGTACAGTTATTACTCGAGCAAGATTTGAAAATTTATGTTCAGATTTATTTACAAAATGTATGAAAACTGTTGATAATGTTTTATCCGATGCTAAATTAAGTAAAAGTGAAATTCACGATATTGTTCTGGTTGGTGGTTCTACTAGAATTCCAAAAGTTCAAGAATTATTAGTTAAACATTTTAATGGAAAAGAATTATGTAAAAATGTTCATCCTGATGAAGCAGTTGCACATGGGGCTGCAGTTCAAGGTGCTATTATGACTGGAACAACAGAAGGTGATCATAATAATATTATTCTTGTAGATGTTGCACCATTATCATTAGGACTTGAAACTGCTGGAGGTGTTATGACAAAAATTATTGAGAGAAATAGTACTGTTCCAACAAAGAAGACACAAACATTTAGTACATATTCAGATAATCAACCTGCTGTTACAATTCAGGTGTTTGAAGGTGAAAGACCATTAACAAAACACAATAATTTATTAGGTACATTTCAATTACATGGAATTCCACCGGCACCAAGAGGAGTTCCACAAATTGAAGTAACATTTGATTTGGATACAAATGGAATTCTTAATGTATCAGCATTGGAAAAAGCAGGTGGTAAAACAGAAAATATTACAATTAAAAATGAAAAAGGTAGATTATCTGAAGAAGAAATTAAAAGAATGGTTGATGAAGCAGAACAATTCAAAGAAGAAGATGAAAAATTAAAAAAACAGAAAGAATGTTTTAATGCTTTAGAAAACTTTTGTTATGGAACAAAGAATAGTTTAGATAATGAAGCATTAAAAGATAAATTAACTGATGAAAATAAAGAAACTATAGTTAAATCTTGTGATGAAACTATTGCATGGTTAAATGAACACACTGATGAAAGTTATGAAGTATATGAAGAGAAACAAAAAGAATTAGAACAAATTGTTCATCCAATATTTCAAGAATTATATGGACAAACTGAAGGAGAACAACATACTGGACCACCTGGAGGACCAACAGTTGAGGAAGTTGATTAATTATTATAAAATTTAGAAACAATATTTAATTCTTTATCATTTTGTATGAATAATTCATTAAAAATGATATTAGAAACATTTTTTTTAATATAACTTTGCCTACTTATTTTTGTTTTATTTGTATATTTTGTTTTATAAAAATTATTTGATTCTAAAATAGCAGTTTTAGTTTCTAAACCTTTAGATAAACAAAATAATATTCTATCATCAATTTTCATATTATTTTGTTTTGATTCATTTAATGGATTATTTTGTAATCTATAACTGTTTTTTAATGCTTTTGTTAGATTTTTGTAATTTAAAAAGTTTTTAAAACACCAATCTTTTTTTTTATCTTCTTTTTTTTGTTTCTTAAATTGTTGCATAATATTTAATATAGACAAATGATCCCCATATTTATGTTTAAATTTATCTTTTGCTCTTTTATGTTCTTCTTTTTTATCTTCAGGTGGTTTCACAAATATTTTTCCCATATTATTATTTGTTGCTTCTAATAAACTAACAATTAAACTCATTTCTCTTGAACAATTATATATATAAGAATATAACATACAATTTCCTAAATATATATCTGATATAGGTATTTTTGATATTACTTCTCCTTTTGTTGTTATCTTCTTATCTTTTATTAATTTTATACTTTTAAAGTCTTCTAATATATATTTTACATATTCTTTTTTTGGTGGTTCTATCATATCATTTAGTATTTCTTTAACTTTTTTGACTTCTTTTACATTTTTTAATAAACCTAATATTTCAGAACTTATATTTGCTGTTCTAATATCTGGTTGTGGATATTCTTCTAATTTATTAAATTCTTTTTCAGTATATAAATGATAACATATACCTGGTCCTGTTCTTCCTGTCCTACCTTTTCTTTGTAATATTTGTGCTTTTGATGTCATCTTTAATTCTAATTTACTTGCTCTTATTTTTGGTTCATATGTAGATAATAATTCATATCCACTATCTATTACATAAGTTATACCTTCAACGGTTAAAGAACTTTCGGCAACATTAGTTGAAACAATTATTTTTACATTATGTCCTTGAGTTTTGTATTCATTAATATCAACAGCAATAAATTCTCTTGTTTTTGGCATATTTGCGTATAACTCAACACATATTGGTTTAAATTGAGATTTAATTACATTTATTTTTTTACATACATCAAATGCTTCATTTGAACTTGTTACAAAAAATAATATATTATCAACTTTATCTTGTTGTAATATTTTTTTAATAATATTAATTCCTTTTTCTAAATATTCTGATTGTTTAATTGGTTTTTCTAAATAAATTGATTCAATTGGATAATTTGTTTGTCCACCTAATTCTATTTTTTTAAAATCAAATTTTTTAAAATATTTTTGAAATATATTAGCATTTATTGTTGCACTCATAATTATTAACTTGAAATCTTTCCTTTTTTTTAATACATTCTTTAATAATAATAACATTATATCAATCTGGACTTTTCTTTCATGTGCTTCATCAATTATAACTCCATCAAAATCTTTTAATTCTGGATCATTCATTAGTTTCTGAACAATTGTCCCATCAGTTGTATATAATAAATTTGTCTCATCATTATACATTTTTTTTGATCCCTGATATTTATATCCTACTTGTTTCCCTAATGGGACTTCAAGTATTTTTGAAGCATATGATGCCATATTTTCTGTTAAAATTTGTTTTGGTAATGTAATTGCTATTTTCTTTTTATAATCAAAAGAATGTAATAAAAATTTTGGCATTAATACTGTTTTACCTGATCCTGTTCCTGAAATAACTAGAAAAACTTGATGTTTTTTTAATGATTGTATAATTTTTTTTGCATTTTTATAAGCAGGTAAATTTGACCATTTCTTTGCTAATTCCTTGAAATTATTACTGTAATCTAAATTTGTTAAAGGATTCACATTTTCTCCTGATGGATCCAAAATTCCTTTATTCATATTATATTAATAATTAGATATTTATTATATAAATAATATATATATAAACTAAAACTATTATATCTAATATTCTTAATAATTCTAAGAAATATAACAATATATTTTAAATATATTAAGTAAATATATTTACTTTAAAGTAAATAAAGTAAATATATTTACTTTATCTTCATCAGGCAATTCAGATAAAAAATTTTTGTTCAATTTTTTATCTAAATTGTAATTGTACTTAATATTTATATACCATTGTATTAGTCCAAAGAAAATATTTTCTTTTGTTTCTTCACCTTTAAATCCAATTTTTTCTTGTAAAAAACCATAATGATCAAATTCTTCTGTCAACTCTGGTAATTCACCTGGATATTCAATACAAAGATCAAATTCGGTTGCCATTGTGATTCTTAATATATAAATCTATTATTTAAATAATAATAAAATCAATTTTTTTATAAAAATTGATTTTATTATTATTTAAATAACAGATTTATATATTATATAAATGTTGTTATACACAAAATTATGTGATGATATTAGTAAAGAAAGTTATTGTCCATATAGTTTAGAAAATATTAATCCAGAAGAAAAACAAGACTATATTTTAGTTAAAGCAGACTCAAGAAAAATAACATATGAAGAAAGAATAGAATTAGAAAAAACACATAAAATACATGAAAATTATGGTGTTGTTCATGTAATGAAAGCATATGATATTGAATCAGCTAAAATTGATTTAGTTGATAATGGAAAAAATGACCCACTTACACGCAAAAAACCATCACCGAATATGTTGAGAAAAATAAAATGGAAATTTGATAATAGACAATTTATTAAATCAGAATATGATAAAGAAAAACTTTTTACTACTTTTTGTTTGCATTATAGTAATGATTTATTACCTTTTTCAGATAATATTAATAAAATTATTATTAGTTATTTGATAACTAGTGATGATATTAATGAAATGAAATGTAATTTAAATTTTACAGATTTTAATTGTTTTGTTAATTGTAAAAGAGAAGACACAACAAAATTATTAGAAAATCATTCTTGGTTAATTCGACCAAGTAAAATAGATTGTTTTGAATTCTATAAGTTAGATGGTAAATTATTACCTTGTTCGCAATTTTATGCTTTATCAATAAAAAAAGATAATTCTATATATCATCATTTAATAGAACATTCATTTGGTGAAGGTTATTATTTTTGTAATGGATCATATGATAATAATGGAATACCAACAGTAAAAAGAAAATCTTGGTTTGGATCATTTGTGTATGCATTAGAAATTTTAATTAAAAATGATAATATACCAATTTTAGATTATTATAAAAATTGATTTATTTATTATATATATGTATATTTTTATTATTATTAAAATAATTATGGATTTTGAGAACAATCAAAAATTATATCAACCTGAATTATTAGATAGTAATGATAAAATATGTCAACCAAAATTATTAAATATAGAATTAAAAGAACATCAAAAAACAATGATATATAAAATGAATGAAATTGAAGAAAATGGTTTTTTTACTGTAAATAAAAATAATATTGAATATATTGTAGAAACAAATATTGGTATTATTGGAGATAGAGTTGGTTCAGGTAAATCTTATATGGTTCTTGGATTAATCGCACATAAATTAAAAATAGAAAATAATTATCCTATAATAAAAAAATCAAATAATTTTATTTGTAAAAAAAAAAAATATATAAATATATGTTCTACTAATTTAATTATAGTTCCTTATATATTAATAAATCAATGGATTGAATATTTAAAAAATACAAAATTAAAATTTGTAAAATTTAATAAAAAAAA
>Ga0213866_10002927_pt1 | contig 11797 bp, 16 predicted proteins | sample PICome_11_FD_160079 | JGI IMG/M metagenome (GOLD analysis project Ga0213866, IMG submission 160079) | Coastal seawater microbial communities near Pivers Island, North Carolina, United States - PICO284 | ecosystem: Environmental > Aquatic > Marine > Coastal | place: USA: North Carolina... | reverse complement strand
ATTCTTCAATTAAATTCTCGGTCTTGTCTTCGATTATATGTAGCTTTAATTTAGGGTAAAGGGTGGTTATTTTAGGAATTGCTTTAGGCAGGTAATATGGCGCAAGAGTAGGGAATGCACCAATTTTAAGTTCAACCGATAAAGGGTCGGATGCTACTTTGGCTATCTGATTTATCTCATCTACTTCTTTAATGATATTTTCTGCATGTTCGACTATCTTTTTGCCAACATCCGTTGTCATCACGCTCTTGTTGGTACGCTCAAATAGTTTAACCCCTAGCGTTTCCTCAAGCTTATGTATTTGCATGCTTAAAGCAGGCTGGCTAACAAAGCAAGCCTCAGCCGCCTTGCCGAAATGCTGGTATTTAGAAACTGCGATAAGATATTTCATGTCACGTATATTCATATCATAAGCATATCTTATCGATTACATAAAATCAATATATTATACATATTATATGTGTGAGGTATAATTTAATTATAGAGGCAACAAAAATGGAGAAATAAAATGTTAATGCTAGGAGTGGGAGAAATGTTCCCAAAATTTAATTTAAAAGCAGTTGATGGCATACCCTTCGAGGATATTGATGTCAATGATGCTTTTATTGAAGTTAACAATAATTCGTATAAGGATAAGTGGCTTGTAGTATTTTTCTATCCAAAAGATTTTACGTTTATATGTCCGACCGAAATCGCTGCGTTTAGTGAAATGGTCGAAAGTTTTGAAGAAAGGAATGCGCAAGTTCTTACCGGGTCAACAGATAGTGAATTCGTGCACTTAGCTTGGCGTAAGCATCAGGAAGAATTGAATGATGTGTCATTTCCTATGTTCTCAGATGTAAAGCGTGAGCTAACAAATACGCTCGGCATATTAGACTTGAATGAGGGCGTTTCTCAGCGTGCAACTTATATTGTAGACCCACAAGGGGTGATAAGACATGTCAGTGTGAACGACATTAATGTGGGGCGTAATCCATCTGAAATACTTCGTATTTTAGATGCGCTGCAAACAGAAGAACTATGCCAATGTAACTGGAACATCGGTGAACAAACAATAAGCCAATTAATAGCGGTTAAGTAAGAGTTGGTCATAAAAAAGAGGAGAGAGATATGCGTATTTTAGCAAAAACAGCTTCATATGGAGTGATACATATTGTGGTGGCAACTGCCGTGGCTTACAGCCTGACAGGAGATTTAGCAATAGCACTAGGTATAGGATTGATAGAGCCTGTTGTGCAGACATTCGTATTTTCTATCCATGAAATGGTCTGGGAAAACAAGCCTAGCGGCGCTAAAAGATGCTGTAGTGGATTGTTAGTTCCGAATAATAATTAAAAATAATTAATAATAAGTAATGGAGGTGGTCATGACTATTGATGATATAGGCTCGTCTTTAGGCTCACATGCCCAAGATATAAAAATAAATTTAAAATACATAATAACCGAATAAACAATGGAGGTGGCCATGGCTATTGATGATATAGGCTCGTCTTTAGGTTCGCATGCCAAAGATATAAAAATAAATTTGAAACATATAATAACCGAATTGGGTTCTCCAGGCCTAACGGAAAAGCAGATACATATGGTTTTGTTAGCATCAGTGTATACAACTGGCGACATATTGTTGATTGAGTCGATAGAGGTTGAATTAAAAGGCTTATTATCAGATGTGGAGATTAATGAAATAAAATCATCCGTATCTATGATGACCATGAACAATGTTTATTACCGATTCGTACATTTGGCATCGGATAAAGAATATGTAAGAATGCCGACAAATTTAAGTATGGATGTGATTGAAAACCCCGGAGTTGACAAAGTTGATTTTGAGTTAGCCTGCTTGGCTGTTTCAGCCATAAATGGTTGTAAAATGTGTATTGATGCACATTTAAGCAAAGTGACTAAAGAAGGTGTAAGTAAAGTAGGAATTCAGTCGGTTATAAGAATCGCAGCGGTTATAAATGCGGTTGCAAAGGCACTTAGAATATAATTTAAATAGATTCAGTGCCTTATTCTCGTACCAAATTTATTTTATTATATGAGCATAATCCCACACCCCATAAAATTGCATAACTTGCAAGAAATGATACTTGTAGTTTGCTTTAATGCTGTTTATAAGTAATTTTCCTTTGTAATAAATTTTTGGAGTCTTTAATGAGTAAGGAATACTATGAAAGAGTTGCTGTTATGGGGCAGTACATTATTAATTGTGTGAATGAGTTTAGCCCTGATATTTCGTTACAGGATAATATGAAAAGTGCCATAGCCTTGGGGCCAAACCCATATAGACCTGAGATTGCAGATGATGGCTCTTTATTGTTAGAGTTTCTATACGGACTTCCTTCTCGTTTTTATACTCCGCTTGGAGGTTTTGAATTTTGCGGCGAAGGAGTTGTAAGGGAAGGAAAAAGCGATATAGGAGCAAGGGTAGCGGCTGAGCTTGTTTCAAGATTTGACCTGGAAGAAGTTATACCGGCTGGAAAAGCAGGCGGAGGAATACATTTGGGGCCTATACTTACCGTTGGTAATGATTTGCAGGGGAAGCCATTTGCAAATGTTGAAGTCACTGAAATGCCACTTGCTAAATCTTATGATGATGAAATAGATTTTGACGAAAGATCCATAAAATGGAATGAAGTTCGTCCTGACCTTGCTAGGGTTAGAAGTTTAGCGAAAGAGGCAAGCTTTGAATCTTAATATCAAGATTATAATTGAGAATTACTAGATGAGAAGACAGTCTAAATATTTAAATAAATAGACTGTCTTTACCTGGTTTTTACTAAAATCTAGCACCTAAAGTTATCCATAATTTCTTTGTGCCTGTAGAGATCGTATCGGCATCATAATCGGCGTATTTTACAGAGATGTTGTAATGTCCATAAATGGGCTGCCTACCTGTCTAATAAAAGAAAAGTGATATCAATAAAAAAAAGAAATTCAGCAGGCAAGGCTCTTGACATAGCAAGAGTTGCACGCGAAATGCATGGTGGTAGTGACGAATATCACGTAATACGTCACACGGTTAACTTAGAATCAGTAGATACCTATGAGGGCACTCACGATGTTCATGCACTGATTTTAGAGCGACCTATCAGTGGGTTTTCGGCATTTTGAGCATCAACAACTTCGTTCTCCCATTTGCTGTTTTCTAGCCTGTAAAATATTTTGTCATATGACTCAGAATCATTCTGTTGCCAAAATTCTACGTTAGTAGGCACGACATTATACAATACTGAGCCATTAGGAGTTTCCTTATTATTATCTACAAGAACAACATTTCCCTCTACACGTATTTGACGTTTTAGGCTATCCCAAGAAAAGCATAGTGAAGCCCTTGGGTTGTCACTTAACTCTTCTCCTCTTCTGCTTTGAGGGTCAGAATAAAATGTAAAACCTTCATTGTTAAAGCTATCAAGCAAAGTCATACGGTTTGATGGAACTCCATTCCAGCTTGAGGTCGCAAGGTTCATGGCATTAGCGTCATTTATTTTATCATCAGCTTTTGCCTCTTCGTACCAAAGTGAAAATAATTTGAATGGGTCTTGTATCGTTGTCATATAGCTACCTTTTTAAATCCTGGGTTATCGTTAAAAAATCCGTTTGAAAACACTGCGGCATTTAATGAACTTTTTAATATATCATCAATTTCGTCACAATCAATTAAACCGTCAAAATATTTACGATATATATCAGCTATTTTCACCATATCAGTATTATGAAGGAAAAGGCGAAAATTATTTATGCCCATTTCATTTCGTTATTCTTGCCCTAAGATGTATCTTCTTGCAAAATATACTGGTTAATTTGTTGCTATATTGACATAGGTCAATAATTACTAAAAAATTAAATATATTATCTATCGGCAATTTATTGATAATAAAAATGATTACTTATGCCAGATAGAATTCTTGAAGATGTTTATAAAGACAACCTGAAAGTGCCTAGATATACAAGCTATCCGACCGCCCCGCACTTCCATGAAGGAATAACAGACTCTATTTATGAAGGGTGGTTAAGTGATATTGCGCCAAATACTGCAACATCATTATATTTACATATACCCTTTTGTAAGAAATTATGCTGGTTTTGTGGTTGTAACACGAAGATCGTTAATAATTATGAGCCGATAGAAAAATATTTAGACTTATTAAAAAAAGAAATCAGCCTGTTATCTAATAAAATAGAATCTCCTGATATAAGGCATATTCATTTTGGTGGCGGTTCACCTACTATAATTAAACCTGGTGATTTTCAAGAACTGATGGACTTTATAAGAGAAAGTTTTTCTGTTTCTCCAGATGCTGAAATTGCAATTGAGATTGACCCAAGAACTGTATCTGAGGCTAAAATAGCGGCTTATGTAAAATCAGGTGTTAACAGAGTAAGCGTAGGCATACAAGATTTTAATAAGGAGGTTCAAGAGAGCATTAACCGCATTCAGCCATTAGGTGTTGTCTATGATAAAATTAAAATCTTAAAAGAGTATGGAATACAAAATATAAATGTAGATTTAATATATGGACTTCCGCATCAGGATATTGATGCTTTGTTAAAGACTATACATTTAACGCTTACTTTGAAGCCATCACGAATCTCTTTGTTTGGATATGCACACGTTCCATGGATGAAGAGCCATCAAAAGCTAATTGATGAAAATGACTTGCCTAGTATAAGTCAAAGGCTTGATATGGCAACTCAGGCAAAAAATATGCTAGTAAAAGAAGGATATATTCATATTGGATTAGACCATTTTGCAAAAAGTGATGATAGTATGGTCGCTGCAAAAAATGAGGGGCGGCTTAATCGTAACTTCCAAGGATATACAACGGATAAGGCAGACGTTTTGCTTGGAGCAGGTCTTTCATCTATTGGCTCACTGCCTGATGGATATATACAAAATACATCATCACCTGTTCAATATTCACAGCTAATTACATCAGGTAAGTTGCCAATTGCAAAAGGAGTTAAGTTAACCGATGAAGATATAGTGAGAAGGGAAATAATATTTTCTCTTATGTGTTATTTGAAGGTTGACCTTAATGCTTATAAAAATGATTTTTCAAGGGAGATTCAAATGTTACAGCCATTTGTTGCGAATAATACTGTTACAATAAACGATTCTATTATAAAAATTAATGAAGATTCTGTAAGCATGCTCAGAGTAGTTGCCTCGATATTTGATTCCTATATTTCAAATAATAATAAGCACTCCATAGCGGTGTAATAAGTAATCAATCGAAGCCGGTGATTTACAGTAATATGGGTGGTATTTTGATATTACCGAAGCAATGCTATACGAATATAATGAAGATGGGTCTAAGTTCGAAGCTGTGGTTTAGCCACAGCACAAGCAGCCTTTATTGCGTTTGACTTTTACCTTGCGGCTTGTGGCAGATAAAGCGTCAAATATTATAAGCGAGCCTGAAAGGCTGTCGCCGATATTTAAGACTTCTTTGACGACTTCAATTGATTGCCATGTTCCCATTAATCCTGCGACTCCTCCGAGTACTCCTGAATCAGAACAGCTAGGAGTTGCACCTGCTGCCGGTACATTAGGATAAATACAGCGATAGCATGGATTAGGTTCGCCCAAGTGAGCCTTAAATGTTGAAAGTTGTCCGGTAAAGCCCTGTATTGCAGCGGAAACTAATGTTTTTTTATGCTCATAGCATTTATCGTTAATCAAAAAACGAGTTTGAAAATTATCACTGCCATCTACGATTATGTCGTAATCGGAAATTATAGAATCAATATTGCTTTCATCGAGACGCAATTGATAGCAATTAATGTTAATATCAGGGTTCAGGTCGAGCATAGCGTCTTTAGCGCTGTCAGTCTTTGGTTGACCAATGTCAGTCGTTTCATGCAAGACTTGTCTTTGCAGGTTGGATAAGTCAACTTTGTCGTTATCTACAATACCTATAGTGCCAATTCCTGAAGCTGCTAAATATAGTAATGCTGAAGAACCAAGGCCGCCAGCTCCCACAACGAGAACTTTAGAGTTTAATAATTTATTTTGCCCCTCTTTGCCAATTTCAGGCAGACTTAAATGACGAGAGTAACGAACTTCTTGATCGTGCTTCATATTTTATAAAAATGTTATATAGTTTATCGCACAGGATAATATACAAAGAATAATACATGTTCAAACTAACTATTGCGGTTATTACGTTATTTTTCAGTGTTTCTACAGCAAATGCGACGGGCAAAGAGGCTCATGTTGCCGTAGCTAGTAATCTTGCACCTACTTTAGAAAAATTATCGCAAGCTTTTTATAAATCCACAAATTATAAAACAGTTATAGCAAAAGGTTCTACAGGAACATTATATACTATAGTTTCAAGTTAGCCCCGTCCTTTGGACGGGGAAATCCTGAGGTCTATTCCCCGTAGGTTCTCTGAATTTGCGGGGTAAGCCTTTATAGGGCTAATTTAAAGCCACGTCCTATGGGCGTGGTTGTTTACTTATGAACTATTGTTATTATTGAATATATGTGCAAACTTAGTTGGTAGTAATTAAGAATTGCATTATAAATTTGTGGAATATGCATGGAATATAAAGATAACAATTCAAATTATTCACCTGATTTACCTTGTACGTTTTGCAAATGTATTAAAGGTATTTTCTCTTTGATTTTTCTTCCAAGTCGTAAATACAGATTAGCCAACGGTTTCTTCATAGTGGGAGAGGCTTATTATGATAAAGGAAATTTTGATCAAGCTTATGATTTTTATAAGATAGCAGTAAAGTTAATGCCTAATTCTGGCATTTTTTTAAATCGGCTTGGATTGCTTACACACGAAATAGGAAATATTGATGAAGCAATAAAGCTTCTTGATAAAACATTAAAAATTGATTTGGAAGCTAATGAACCTGAATATATTGCAAGGGACGAAAACAACCTTGGTAGAGCTTTGTTAGAGAAAGGTGAGTACTCTAAAGCCATGATACTTTTTGAGAACTCTTTAAAACGTTTTAAAGCACTGGATGGTGAATATAACACCGATATTGCAATGGTACAAAATAGTCTGGGAAATGCATTATCTGAAATTGATGAATATGATAAGGCTATAACATATTACAAAAGCGCTCTTGAAATAAACATCAAAGCTTATAATTTTGACGACCCAATTATTGCAATTAATAGAAATGACCTGGGAAAAGCCTGGTTGGATAAAGGAGAATATGGCAAAGCTATTATATGCTTTGAACAAGCACTTAAAAGTCTGCCAAAAGATGATAAATTAACGGTTATATTAAAAGGTAATCTTGGAGATGCATTATTTGAGATTGGAAAATATGAAGAAGCCGAATCGTATTATAAAGAAGCACTACAAGTAGCAAAAAAATATAATACTGAAGAAAAAGATAATAATGATATAATTATACTTCAGGAACGCTTAGATGAAGTATTGCAAGCAAAAAACGAAAAAGGAGATTTGTTCATAGTTCCCAGTAAGCTAGACAGTTATTCCCAAGGTTACTCGGAAATAAATCTTTTGAAACAATAGTATATTATCCAGACGTATAAACATTATTACCGACAGCTCCATGAGTTGTTTTCACATGAGGGGCGCATCGCTGTTTTTGGGCAGCCATCTCCAGTTACTTCCTTTGTACTCAAATTAAGATAAATTAATTGGCAATAATTTGTTTTTGGTCTTATAAGTTATTATAAATAAATTAGTAATATAAAAAAGATTTAAAATGCCCACTGAAAATAATCCTTTTGAACATTTTGACCGCTGGTTTAAAGAAGCTAAAGAGAATAAAAATATCAAAGAGCCTGAGGCGATGAATATTGCGACCGCCACTAAAGATGGAGCGCCGTCAAGTCGTATGGTTCTGTTAAAGGACTATGATGAAAAAGGTTTTGTGTTCTATACCAATCTTGAAAGTCGCAAGGGAGGTGAGTTAGAACAAAACCCTAAAGCATCTCTATGTTTTTATTGGCAAGCTGTAGGAAGGCAAATAAGAGTTGAAGGTGATGTGGTTGCAGTCTCTGATGAAGAGGCGGATGCTTATTTTAATTCACGCCATTTAAAAAGCCGCGTTGGTGCGTGGGCATCTAAGCAGTCACGCCCACTAAAAAACAAATCAGAGCTATTAAAAAGAGTTGCTGAATATGGAGCTAAACTTGCAGTAGGGAAAATTGAGCGTCCCCCATTTTGGTCAGGTTTTAGAATAGTTCCTAATAGATTGGAGTTTTGGCAAGCCGGTGAATATAGAGTTCATGACAGGGTTTGCTATACCCTAAAAGACGACAAATGGGAATCAGGTTTATTATACCCATAAAGTTCGTTTTTAAATGGGGCGCTAATATTAGTGGTTAAAAATCAACGCATCGGCCACTTTTTTCCCAGTCGCCATAGCGAGTAGGCTCAAGACCTTTAGGCCCACCTTGTTCGTCATTTTTATCAGTTTGTTCATCGTTATTTGAAGTGTTGTTATCTTCTTCAGCGACCTTGTTATTTTCTTTTTCTACTGGCATCAATATCCTCGCATTACTATAATATCTTTTGTGCAATTGAGAAATATAAAGGTATCCCTATCGCAACGTTGAATGGAAAAGTTATAGCAAGTGTCATAGGAATGTAAATAGCGGCTTTTGCTTGAGGTAGTGCCAGACGCATTGCCGCAGTTACTGCAATATAAGATGCACTGGCAATTAATACTGTAAATAAGAAGCCTGTACCAACATCTAACCCTATAGCCCAGCTTATTGTCAGTCCTACCAAAGAACTTATCAAAGGCATGTATATTCCAAAGATAATAAGCTTAAAATTAAATTCCTTTAAATGCTGCATTTCACGTGAAACGACAAGACCCATATCCAGTAAAAAGAATGCGAGTATCCCCTGAAATGGCTCTACAAGGAAGCCATGCATTTTTTGCATACCGCCAGTTCCACTTATCCATCCTATCAAGAATGAGCCTGTTAGTAGTAGTATGGCGCCGTTGGTAAAAATCTCTTTTGTAAGCCTTGGTGTTGCTTTTTCAGAGGATTTTATAGTTTGTGGTTCTGCTTTATGTGCAATAAATAAGCCTGTTAAGATAGCCGGTGCTTCCATTAGTGCAAGGATTGCAACGATATAACCTGCATATACAACTTCATTTGCGTTTAAGAAGCTAACTGCGGTAACGAATGTTACCATGCTGATAGAGCCGTAATGAGCAGAGACGGCGGCGGCCGTTGCCTTGTCAAGCTTGGTTGTGTAACGAAGTAGTGCATATCCAATAAATGGCTGGGTAAAACCTGTTATTATACCAGCTACGATAGCTAAAATAATCTGTATGTTTATTTCAGGTGTCTCGGCAATGGCTACTCCACCTTTGAAACCTATCGCCATCATTAGATAAATTGCAAGGTAACGGCTTATCTGATCGGGTACATTAAGGTCTGATTTTAAGAAACCTGCAACTATTCCCAGTACAAAAAATAATATAGCTGGAGAAAGTAAGTTTTGTAAAAATACGTCAAATATTTCCATTTTTAGCCTTGGTTATTATTTTTTGTTGTAAGCTTTAGAACTGTATAACCCAGAGTTCCTGATAGTAATGAGCCTAATATTACTCCCAGCCTTACAGCCGTCTGGTTCGAGGTATCATCGAAAGCAAGAGTTCCTATGAACAAACTCATGGTGAAGCCTATTCCGGTAATTAATGACATACCGTAATATTGCGCCCAGTTAACTCCTTTTGGAAGGGAGCATGCTTTTATTGAGACTGCAATTATGGTTGTAACCATAACGCCTATCTGTTTTCCGAAGAATAGTCCTAAAGCGATACCAAGGGTTATCGGTTGCATAAATACTTCTATTGACAGCCCTTTTAAGGAAACGCCTGCATTTGCAAATGCAAATATTGGTAGTACGGAATAAGAAACCCAAGGGTGTAGCCCGTGCTCTAATGAGCGAGCCGGAGAGCCACCGAGCTTATTTTGAGCGCGAAGTGGAATAAATAGAGCAAGTACTACGCCTGCTAAAGTTGCATGCACTCCTGATTTTAAAACGCATGCCCATAGGAATATTCCTGTCAGTATATATGGAGTAAGCTTTGTAACACCTTCTCGGTTTAGGAAAAATAGTATTACTATGGCTATAAACCCAAATCCTAAAGACATTAGTGACAAATTATCGGTGTAAAATAAAGCGATTATTATTATTGCTGCCAAGTCATCTATGATAGCTATTGCTACAAGACATATTTTTAAAGATTCAGGAACTCTGCTTCCAAGAAGTGATATAACTCCAAGAGCAAAGGCTATGTCTGTAGCACTTGGTATGGCCCAGCCGCTTATTGCACTGCTATCTCCCCAGTTTATATATGCATATATCATCGCAGGAACGGCTAATCCGCCAAAGGCTGCTACAGCAGGAAGTACAATTTGTTCTCTGGTTGAAAGTTGGCCTTCAAGAATTTCTCTTTTGATTTCTAAGCCTACTAATAAAAAGAATATTGCCATCAATCCGTCATTTATGAAAAGAAGTAGATTCTTCTTTATCTCTAATGCGCCGACTTGAAAAACAACAGGTGTACTTAATATCTTGTCATAAAAGGGGGCAAGGGGAGAATTTTCCATTAACAAGGCAACTATTGCCGCTATTCCAAGTAGTATTCCCGCAGATGCCTGAAGCTTAAAAAACTCACGTATCATTTCTACCGGCTTGCTTAATGTCATAACCTCTTCCTTTAATAAATGGCAATTTAGGAGGAATTAATATAATACCCTACCAAATAAGTCAAGTAATACAAAAGGAGGTTGCTTCAAAAATATATATCTACTATATATTCAAAAACTAAAGGTATGCCTATGTTTCAAGGGTTTACTAACCCTCATAGATAGTGCAGAACTCTACATTAAAACAATTTAAGGTTTGTCAGGGAGGGGTTACTTGAACTTTTCTTTTTTATTGCAGAACTGGCAAGTGATTGTTATTACGCCTTTTACTTTCATTTGTTCAAGTTCATCTTCTGATAATATTTCCAGCGCTTTTTTCATGCGTTGTCTTGAGCATCTGCAACGAGCTTCAAGTTTGGAATGTTCAAATACCCTTACACCATCTTCATGGAAAAGCCTGTATAGAAGCGTTGGCATAGGAAGGTTATCGTCAATTAGCTCTCTGTCAGTTACGCTATCTAATAAAATTCTTGCACGCTCAAAATCTTCTTCCGTACATTTTCCGCCTTTTTTGTCGTCCTCTTTGGTATCGCGTTGAAGTACTATGCCTCCTGAGTGCCAAGTCTCGCTGATCTTATTTGCTGCAACTTCCATAACTACATCAAGTTGCTTGGATTGTCTGAAATATTCAATTATACAGTTGGCAAGATTTTTTCCTTCTAAGGGAACGATTGCCTGATAGGCTTTCTCGCCTTTGTTCTCTATGGTAATTACAATTGCGCCTTTGCCAAATAGTTCTGTTATATCTTGATCGTTTCTTTCTTTGGCTTCAATCTCACGCATGCGCTTGTCGTCATTAATATGTGCATAGCCTCTGATATGCCCTTCGTCAGTATAGTCAGCGCTTATAAAACCTATTGCGCCGTCACCCTGAGCCTGAACGGATATTATGCCTTCTAATTTCAGCATATTACCAACTATTGAAACTAAGACTAAAAGCTCACCAAGTAATTGGGAAACGCGTAATGGGTATTTGTGGTCACTAAGTATTTTATGAACCTCTTCGTTGACCCTGACAAATTGTCCTCTTATTCCAGACTTTTCAATTGTAAAGGGAAGGGAGGCATTTTTTAATACATCATTACTGTTAGCTGGTAGATCAAATTGCATATAAGC
>Ga0213866_10002924_pt1 | contig 11804 bp, 11 predicted proteins | sample PICome_11_FD_160079 | JGI IMG/M metagenome (GOLD analysis project Ga0213866, IMG submission 160079) | Coastal seawater microbial communities near Pivers Island, North Carolina, United States - PICO284 | ecosystem: Environmental > Aquatic > Marine > Coastal | place: USA: North Carolina... | reverse complement strand
CGCCGGCACGAAGATCACGTAGAGCAAGGTGTCGACCAAAAGCAGCAGCCCGATGCCCCAGAACATGCGGCAGGCATCCATGTCGTTCGTCGCAAGACTCATGATCTTGCCGATCGTTGCCTTGTCGTGCCATTTGGCGGGCAGCTTTTGGATGTGCAGGTAGAAGTTGTTGCGCAGGTCGTTGGAGATGCCGATCGCCGCTTTTGACATGCTCATCGACATCCAATAGCGGAAGAAGCCAGCGAGCATCACCATGCCGAGGTACGCAGCACCAAAAACCCACATGCCGTGCCACGCGGCGCCCGCGCTGAACCAGCTCTCGGGCAGCGAATCGACCAAGATGTTGGTCTGCGTCGGATCTTCCACGCGCCCGTAGCCAAGCAGAATCACATAAGGAACGGTGAGGTCAGCGAGATCGACGATCAGCAGACTCACCAGGCAAATCAGATACAGCTTCCAGTAGGGCTTGCAGTAGCTGACAGTCTTGATGATTTCGGGAATCAGCTTCACGGGATAGCTCGTTCAAGGGATGTGGGAGACGCTTGAACGCTAGAGCACAAGCTAGCGCGCACCTTGGCGTGGGGGATGCCCGCCTGCGAGCAAAACTTCCATAGATTTTGCCTCTGGTGAAAGCTCGCAGGTCGCTCAGGCAATCAGATTGCGAGGATGACGAGTAGCCGCGCAATTCTGCGCTCTTGTGTGGTAGAATGCGCAGCAGCGATGGGCACCTCATCGGCAATCGCACATTTTGGAAAAGGTCGCAAGACTGTAAAGTTACAGGAGCATTGAGATTCCTCAAACCTTGCAGAAATCAATGCGTAGAATGACGCGTTACCCACAATTGACTTGCGTAGAAGGCTCTTTTGGGTGAAATTTGGATGGCAGCTTACAATGCTCATGGAGCGGTGAAGCTTCCGCTGCCCGGCGATTGGCTCGAGGTGGATGTGTGAGGGGAGTTAGCCCTCACCACGCCTGAGCGGGACCGAAGGGAACTCTCTTATGTCACTAGCAAGTGGTGTTACCCAAGTCCTTGGCATGACCCTCGACAAGGCGATGTTGAAGGTTGCATCGGATAATCCCGAACGCATCCCTTATCAAGATCCCTTTGGCAAGGTCACTGCAGGCGAACTAGCCGTTGCATCATATTTGCTCGGCCAGTACATCCCTCTACAAACCAGTGCCGAGCGAATCGGTATCTGTTTGCCAAGTACGATCCACTATCCGATTGCGCTCTTCGGCACGCTGATGGCGGGGAAGACGGCGGTTCCGCTGAACTTCTTCTTGCAGCCGCATGAGTTGGAATTCGTGCTGAAGGATGCAGAAGTTGATCTTGTGATCACGACCGAGCGCTTCGAAAAGATGTTCGAAGGCACGAGTGCTAAGGCGCTCAACATCGAAGATCTGCACTTGCTCAATGCAAGCTCTCAGCCCACTCCCGTGCCCGCACGTGAAGCTGCAAGTATTGCGGTGCTGCTCTATACCAGCGGGACGACGGCGATGCCCAAGGGCGTACAGCTCTCGCACCCGAACTTTCTGCACCAGGCTCGCGCGATTAGCGCTGCGCTGAATACGGTGATGCCCTCAAGCGAGCTTCACCTGATCTCCGCGCTGCCCTTCTTCCATAGCTTCGCGCTGACGGTGTGCATGATGCTGCCTGCGCTGACGCAAGCGCGTGTGAGCATCCTGCCGCAGTTCGAGCCAACCAAGACGCTCAAGGCGATCTCGCACTTCGGCGCGAACACGCTGCTCGCCGTCCCATCCATGCACCGCATGCTGGCGCGCGCCGCGAAGAAAGAGGGCAAGCGGGCTGCCGACTACGGGCTCAAGCTCGCGGTCGCTGGAAGTGAACGCCTGCCTCCAGAGGTTCGGGTTGAGTTCGAAGACGCCATGGGCATTCCGCTGCTTGAAGGCTACGGCTTGAGCGAGCATTCGCCTGTGGTCTCCGTCAACCTCCCCAATGCCAACAAGCCCGGCACGCTGGGTAAGGCGCTGCCCACGGTCGAATGGCGAATCGCCGATCCTTCCACGGACAAGGCTCTGCCCGACGGTGAGGAAGGCGAGATCCAAGTTTGGTCGCCATCCGTGATGGTTGGCTATCACAACGCCACGGAGCCTCAGCCAATTACCGAGGATGGCTATCTGAAGACCGGCGACCTTGGAATCAAGGCAGCCGACGGATACGTCACGATGACTGGCCGCATCAAGGAGCTGATCATCTCGGCTGGCAAGAATATTCACCCCTCTGAGATTGAGAGCGTCTTCGACGAGCACGAGCAGATCGAAGAGTGCGCCGTCATCTCCATGCCCGACAAAACGCGCGGCGAAGCTCCAGCCTGCTTCATCGTGCCAGTCGCAGGCGCGACGCTCACCTCCGACGAGCTGCGTGAGTGGATCAAGGACAAAGTCGCCGACTACAAGATGCCCCGCCTGATCCGCGTAATGAAGCAACCGCTTCCGCGCGGCCCGACGGGCAAAGTCAGCAAGCGCACGCTGATCAAAATGTTCATGGTCTGATCGACGCGCACACGAGCGCATGCAAAACACCGGTTGTGAGACCGGTGTTTTGCGTGGCAGGCCCATCGCCTCACTTTCGCTCAGCGAATGCAAGCGTCATGAGTTCGGCCAAACGGCTGCGCAGGCGCGACGTGCAAGCTACACTGCGCCGGGGTTTTGCTGGCCGTTGCCAGATCCATCGCGCGAGCGCGCGAACAGAATTGAAACGAAGAGACGACATGACCAAGAGAAGCATCACCGTTGCCCATTCACCTGACGCCGACGACGCCTTCATGTTCCACGGCCTCGCCAATCACAAATTCGATACGGGCGATCTCGACATCAAGCACGAGCTCTGCGACATCGAAACGCTCAACCAGCGCGCCACGCGTTGCGAACTTGAAGTGACGGCGATCAGCTTTCACGCCTATCCCTACGTCGCCGACAAGTACGTGATCACCCGCCCCGGCGCCTCGATGGGTGATCGCTACGGCCCGATCATCGTCTCCAGCGAGCCGATGACCGCCGCAGACCTTAAAGGAAAGCGCGTTGCTTCTCCCGGTCCGAAGACCAGCGCTGATCTCGCGCTCAAGCTCTATGAGCCGAGCGTTGAGAGCGTTTACATGGACTTCAACAAGGTCCAGGACGCCGTGAAGTCTGGCGAAGTCGATGCCGGCGTTATCATTCACGAGGGTCAGGTCACCTACAACGACATGAACCTTTACAAGATCGTCGACCTGGGCGAGTGGTGGTACACCGAGACCAAGCTGCCGCTGCCCCTCGGCTGCAACGTGGCGCTGCGTTCGCTTGGCGAAGACACGATTCGTGATTTCTCGAAGTACTTCTCGCAGTCGATCAAGTACGCGCTCGACAATCGCGAAGAAGCGCTCGACTACGCGCTGACCTACGGCCGTGGCCTCGCTCGCGAGCGCGCGGACAAGTTCGTTGGCATGTACGTCAACGAATACACCGTGGACATCGGCGATCGCGGAATGGAGAGCGCCAAGCTCTTCCTCAAGCGCGGCCGCGAGGCTGGCATCATCACGAATGACGCCGAGCCAGAGTGGATCTAGGTTGAGAGCACGTCATTTCGACGCTCCCAGAGTGGAGAAATCTCAGGCGTATCGGCGATGAGAAGCGACGCGCTTTTTCGTACATAAACGTTTGAGGCTTCTCGGTTGCGCCTCGAAGTGACGCGCGAGATAGACAACTGGTTGGAGACCCCATGACCAAGTCGCAGTTCCTACTCACTCTGCTTGTCGCGGCTTGCGCCGCAAGCATCGGCGCGTTCGTCGCGGTTGCTACCGTGTGGCAGGGCGATGGCCCGGCGCAGGCGCAGGACACGAGCGAGAAGGATCCATCGGGCATGCCCGAGTTCCGCCGCAAAGTCATCGACGCGACCGAGTTTCGCATCGTCGACAGCAAGGGCAGGGTGCGAGGCCTTTACGGCGTGACCAAGGATGACGACGTCACGCTCTCGCTGATTGACGGCGATGAGAAGCCGCGCATTGTTGCGAGCTCCTCGATTGATGGCAGCGCGAACTTCAAGCTCCTCGACCAAGCGGGCGTTGAGCGCATCGTGCAGTTCATCTCCGCCGATGACGTCGGCCAGATCGCTCTGCGCGGCGTCGATGGCCGCAAGGACCTCACCCTGACCAGCACCGCAGAAGGCGAAACATCAATCGTGCTCTACGGTGAAGACGGCAAGGACATGGGGATCGGCTTGACGGTGCTGGCAGACGAGCGCAGCTACCTCTTCCTTGGCAAAGACGGCAAGGAGCGCTTGCGCATGATCATCGATGAGAAGGGCGAGCCTCACTTCTTCCTGCTGACCGACGAGGGCGCCGCGTACTTCGAAGCAGGCGAATAGAACTGGCATTCCGGGCTTGTCCGAGAATGCTTGTGAAAGTCCTCCCCCGCGAAGCGGGCGGAGGTGGCCGAGACAGAGAGTGTCGAGGTCGGAGGGGGTTCCCCTGCTCTCGAATGCAGCAAAAACGTGGCTTTGAGACGCGTGTGCTTGCTTTGCAAGCATGCCCCTCAGTCTCAGCTGCGCCAGCATTCTCGAACAAGCCATTCCTGCCAGTTCTCTTCTCTCTCATCGATGAGCGGGAGTAGGGAACTGGCATGAATGCCAGTTCTACTGCGCGAAGCGTTAGCTCAGTCCACAGCCTTCAACTTCAGCAACTCTAGCGCGCGCGCCTGGTCTTCGGTCAGGCGCGCGATGCGTTTTTTCGTGGCGAGCGGAAAGCGCGAGGCATCCCCGATCAGCAGCGTGCATCGGTGCAGGCTCGTCTCGACTCCATCGAGCTTCACTTGCGTGTAAGCTGGACGCACCGCGATCTCGATCCCGAAGCGTTTCAACGCATCAGCCTGCAACGCAGCGCGCGCTTTGATTCCATCCGCCAGATTAGCGCTGAAAAGCCCAGCTCGCGCTGGCAATCGCGCATGCTTGCCCTCACGCAACACTCCCATCGCCCGCACTGGCGCTGCACGCTTCACGGCCTTGGCTTTCGCTGCGATCTCAGGCCCGCCAGCAGCGAAGGCTTTGCAATGCGTGCGCAGCGGACAAGCGCTGCATTGCGGCGCGCGCGCGCTACACACCATCGCGCCAAGATCCATCAGCGCCGAGTTGAGCACACGAGGTGACGCCGATTCGCAGGCAAGGAGCATCACGCGTTCAGCCTCAACTTCACGAGCGCGAAGCTCCGCCGGCGCAAGTGTCGAAGGGTCGAGCAGATCGATGAAGATGCGCCCCAACACGCGCTTGAGATTCGTATCCAGCGCCGCGGCTTTGCGGTCATGAGCGAAGGCGAGAATCGCTTGAGCAGTGTAAGGCCCAACGCCGGGCAAGGCTTTCAGCTCGGCGAGAGTCTGCGGAAGCGTCATCGACTCCAATTGCGCGAGATGATCCGCGACACTCTTCAGCGCACGAGCGCGGCGATAGTAGCCCAAGCCCTGCCAAGCTCGCATCACCTCGTCACTCGAAGCATCCGCCAGCGCTTGCAGATCCGGGAAGCGCTTCATCCAGCGCTCAAAGTAAGCGATCACGCGCGAGACTTGCGTCTGCTGAAGCATCAGCTCAGACACCAGCACACGGTACGGCGAGACGTCAACGCGCCAGGGCAAGTCGTGGCGGCCATGCGCCTCAAACCATCGCGTGAGCGCACGAATCACATTGCGCACATGCGTCGCTTCCAAGCGCCGAGCTTCTGCATCAGCCTGACTCATGCACTGCCTGGCGTGCCATTGTTCTGCGGAGCTGCTGCTTCCGCTTGCGCGCTTGGCGCGGGCGCTTGAGCTTGAGCTTGAGCAGGAGCTTGAGCAGGAGCTTGAGCAGGAGCTTGAGCTTCAAGAGCGAAGCGTGGCTTGATTGCTCGGGGCGGCGGCAGATTCGGCACGGGCCAGCGATCATGCGCAGCCTTTCGTGCAGCATCAGCCCGACGCCTAGCGGGCAGGCCGATCAGCAAGCCCAAGCAGAAGATCAACGCGAACACGCCGTAGCAGCGCGCGAAGGCGAAGTAGATCGTGCCACGCGCAGAGTCGATCAATCCGAGGCTACGCTGACTCAACGCCAGCGGCTCCAAGGTTTCAAGATGCCCAAGTGCGACACAAGACTGCCAGAGGGTGACCGGACTGATCGCCCACATCATGTCAGCCAGCAGCCCGACGAAGGGCACGCTTGGCGGAAAGAGATCGAGAATCGAAGGTAAGAAAAGCATCGCCAGCAGCACCAGCAACGCCACCAAGGTGATCATGCGGCGCGGACACTTCGTGAAGTTCAAGCCCCAGACCAAACTGCCCAAGCAGAACGCCATCCAAAAAACCGAGATGGCAAGCGAACCCAAAGTATGAAGATGCCCTCGGAAGCTCTCGTAGCGAATGTCGTCGTACTTCGTTTCATCGGGCTGGAGCACAGCATCCCGGGTTTTCCCCTTCTCCAGTTTGAATCCGTAGGAATCCTTTGGATTTTGGAAGCCTGGGCTGCCTTCCCAATCAACGTTGATCGACGCTTCCACCTGGTTGATCGCCACGGCCTGGCTTGGGATGTTGAAGTTCTTGTCTGGGAAAGCCCTGCTCTCCATTTCCTGCGACTGGATCGGATGCTGCGACGCGCTCTCCGCCGTTGGGCCGAGATACACCAGCGTCGAAACGAGGAAGAGCCCCGTGAGCTGTATCGCGAGCAAGAGCATGTTCAACGCATAGGTCGACGTCGCGCCCGGCAGATAGAGCCAGCGGATGACGCGCATGGGCAGCCGCGCTTTTTCCATCGCGGCTTGATGGCGACGGTAGATGCTGCGAGCAGGGAAGGTGCAGTCGGCGATCGGCTTGATCATCGAGAAGGTGAGCGGTATGGCCAAAGCAGCAACGATGACCGGAATCGCAAAGCTGAAGGTCCCGGCGAATTCGTTCGCCCTCAATCCGCTAGAGTTCAGAGCAGGCACGGAGCACGCCAGCAGCACGATGCTCACCAACACCGCAACAGACTGGAAGATTCGGAGCGGCGTCCACTTGTTCTGCGCTTCCGTCTTCACGCGCGAAGTCGACGCAATGAAGGAGAAGGCCAAGATCAGCGACAGGGCCGTCGCACCACCCAGCAGCGAGAGCATGCTCAGCGTGGAGTCGCTAGAGAAGAGGAAGTCGATGATCGAGCTTCCGCCCGCTATCGTGTCGACCAAGAGCGCTCCGCCAACCGTCATGCTCAAGAAGGCCACGGCAATCGCAACGCCATAGCTCAGCACCAACGCGGCTAGTGGCCTCGTGGTGATGGTCGAAAAGTAGAGCGAGATCGCTGTCAGTCCCGTTGCGATGACGAAGAATCCGAAGAGCGTCATCCACAGCAGAAGCTGCGGTAATCCACCGAAGGAATAGGCTAATCCGTAGACCGGTAGCGCGCTTAATATGAAGAGTGAGCTTTGTGCGAGCGACGAGAAGAACTTGCCAAGGATCAGCTCCCAGGGCTGCAAATTACTCAGCACGAGCAAATCGAAACTGCCCGCATCTCGCTCAACCACCAAAGCACGAAAGCTCACCGCCGGCACGACGGCCAGAATGATCATCAGCAGGATGATGCTTTCGTACATGAAAAGCGCAGGGCCGATCGAGGCTGCTTCAGAAGCCTGAATCACACCCTCGGTGTCGTAGCCGCTCGCCACCAGCATCACCATGATGAACTGGGCCATCAAAGCGACAAGGTAGACCACCCAAATTCGAAGACTGCGTCCGGCGACGCGCAACTCGCGCATTGCGATGGGGTTGCGGAAGATTCGCCAGAGCAGACTGATGCGTTTTTCACTCATGCGAGGATTGTGATCCATCGGCGCGCGAAGGGCAATCCTTTCCATGCTTATCAGCGCGCGCGCTTTCACTCAAGCACACCGCCCCAGCAACCGATGGGAGAATGGCTGCCACTCGGGCAGCGTCATTCAGCTCGTGATTACGCCCTATGGCCAGGGGAATGCGATGTCCTTCGATGCCTCGAAACTCAGCTCATCTCAATCAATCCTGCGCACCCTTTCTGCGCGGCTAGATGCAGCGTCGGGCATCATCAGCACCGTGCTTTTGCTCGGCGCACTCCTGGCGACGGTGATCGTCACGCTGAGCGTGGTCAAGCCAAACATCGCGCGTAAGCAGGAACTTGTGGAGCGACGCGATTTGCAGCAGGTTGCGGTGAATGAACTGAAAGACGATTGCCGCGTAACGCTCGATCGCATCGAAGCGTATCGCGACCCCTACTACATCGCTCGCTTCGCCAAGGAGCAGTACCACTTCGTGCCCGCTCCGCCGGAAGGCTCGCTCAAGCGCTAAGCGGCTGAGCTACCAGCGCATGCCAGTGCTGCTGGCCACGGCCATCTCGCTGCGGGTGGCGGCGACGCCCTCACCATCCTTGCTCACGATGATCAGCCCGAGAATGTAGTCGGGATCAAAGTTCGCGACGAGATCGTCAGCGACTTCTTGCGGATGCTCGCCAGCTTCAATGCGCAGATAAGCGCGCATGGAGCTGAGCCTGCGCAGAATCTCCTCGCCATCGCCAGTCGCGCAAATCGCGCCTGCTTCGCCCACCATCACGCCAGCGCCGAAGATCGGCGAATCGCCGATGCGTCCGGGGAGCATCAGCGTGGTACCGCCGGTGCTACACGCCACCGCGAAGGATCCATCTGCCGCACGAGCGACGGCGCCAACCGTGCCATGCATGCCGGGCGGCTTGGGAGCGTGCTCGCTCCAAACATCGCTATTCAAACCAAAGGGATCGAACCCCCGCCAAAGCCGTTCGTCGGGCCGCAGGGTGTTGGTGCGGAGTCGCTCAAGCGCCTTCTCGCGTCTGCGTACTTGCTTGGCGGTCGAGCAGTCAGCCGAGGGGAAACCTCGCGAGCGGGCGAAGCTGGTCGCGCCTTCGCCGCAGATCATGGTGTGCGGACTGCGCATGACTTCGCGGGCGACGAGAATCGGATTGCGCGTGCTCCTGAGGCAACAGACCGAACCGATGCGGTGATCGCTGGTGGCAACGATCGCGTCTTGCTCGATCTCGCCATTGATCCTGATCGACGCGCCGGTGCCGGCATTGAAGCGCGGGTCGTCCTCCATATGCACAACGGCTTTGGTGACGGCAGCAAGCCCTGCGTCCTTGCCCGCTGACCGCAGCAGGTCAATGCTCAACTCGCAGGCTGCGAGCGCTGCATCTGAATGCTCGTTTGGCTGGCCAGCGCCACCGTGGCAAAGGACGATCGGTTCCATGCGTACCCCATGTGAGAGTTCGTTTGTCGAAGCTTGAGCTTACGCCAGAGGAGAGACGCAGCGACCAGCAAAGCGATTCTACGCTGGCTTTGAGGCGCAGCGCGACGGTGCGAGTGAGAAGAATTCCCGCTGAGTCTGATGCCAGCGGCCAGCGCAAATTGCACAACGCGTTCAAAGGTTAAATGCAAAGCGCCACCCGTCGCAGGGTGGCGCTGCCAGTTCGTTGTGCGTGAGCGCAGCCAAATCGAAGCAGTGCTTCGACTTAGGCGCTTGCCTATGCTTCCTCGGCGTCCCCAAACACGTCGCTCAACATCGAGTCCATGGCGTCCGCGAATTTCCCATCCAGATCAAAGGCGGGATCATTCACTTCAGCGCTCAGGCGCTCTACCAACTGTGCACGAGCTTCCGGCAGCGATTTTAGCTGCGAAAGAGAGCGACCCTCGACACTCAGCGACGCTGAGTCATCGATCGGGGCCCGCTCCGCCGTGCGTTGGTAAGCCTTGGCAGCTTGATTCGCACTGTCTGAGCGAATCGAAGCGCCACGGTTCACCTGATGCGACCCGAAGTCGCTAGGCGGTGGGGATGAGGATGGTCCAGATACTTCGTTCATCCTTACCTCCGCTCGGGACAGCCGCAAATGCGGGAGAGGTCCAATAACCTCTCTACCGATATCCTGACGCCAAGCGTTACTATAGATATCGGCTGCGTGTCCCTCGTTCTCCAGAAGATTCTGGCCGCGACTCCCGCGGGGCAAGGGTATACGCTCTTTCCCAAAAGCCCCCTGAGCTTAGGTAAATACTGGACTCACGCAAGGGATTTGTCCTGAGACGGGGCCGATCAGAGGAAAAAATCGTTATCAAAAAGGTGGAAAGACGGTCTAAAGCAGTGGGAAGCCTCTGGATACTTGCGTTCGCCAATGTCAGCAAGTCGTGCGGAATATCTCATACAGGGTCACACACCCTCAGAGGCATCGAGTACCTCCCGCAGTTTCAGACACTCCTCTGCGGAAAACCCAGCAGACTTCGAGCGACTCAACTGCGTCAGATACCCCAATGTTCCGAGACGCGCTGCCAGATCGCGCCCAAAACTGCGCACATAGTAACCGGAGCCGCACGCCAAACGGATGCGCGCACTTTTTTCTTCAATTGAAAGAAGTTCGACCTCGTCGCAACGCACCAGCTTCGGGCTTAGCTTGATTTCGACCTCGTCCCCCTGACGCGCGAGCTGATAGGCGCGCTTTCCGTCCACATGCTTTGCAGAGAAGCGAGGAGGCATTTGTTCGTGCTCGCCGACGAACTCCGGCAGGATTGCACGGATCGCCTCCGCCAGAGCATTATCGGACAGCCCAAAGCCCTGATCTTCCGCGTTGATCTCCGTGTCCAGATCAAGGCTCGGCGTGCTCGCGCCGAAGCGTACGGTGCAGATGTATTCCTTGCCCGCCTTCATATAGAAGTCCTGGAGCTTCGTCGCCTTGCCGCAGAGCACCAGCAGCACGCCATCCGCGAAGGGGTCAAGCGTGCCCGCGTGACCGACCTTGAAGCGCTTCACACCTCGCGCCTTGGAGAGGCGGTAGCGGATCTGATTGACGAAGAAGCCGGAGGAATAGCCTGCTTCTTTCATTAGAGGAATAACGAAGCTCTCCGCGCTGAAGACCTCCGAGAGGTTCTCGCGCGTGATGGTGAGTGGAGTCGGCATGGATTCGAGCATGGATCTGATTTCGAATGGTCGCGTGTCGCGCAGCGCAGAGCGCAGCGAGAAGTGGCGCTAGTCGACGAATCTCGGCTCGGGGAATACCGAGCCAAGCACTTGCCCGTCGATCAGCTCTGGCGGCACACCCGGCGCATAGCGCAGGCTGAGCGACTCAATCGTCGCCACGTTGACCGAGCGCGGGATCGAGAAGATATCCGAGAAGACCAGGCGATTGCCGAACATCGCGTCCTTGATCGCCTTCAGCAGATCCGCTTCGAGAGTCAAGCGCGCGCTTTCCGCTTCTTCCTCACTCAATATGAAGCGCTGGATCGGAGCGCCCTCTTCAGCATCCGCTCGAATGCCGAGCATGGCGAAGTGCGTGCGCGTATGCCATTCGCCGATCAACCGAGCGCTCGCCGGATTGCGCATAGCACCGCCCCAGATCGCGCTGTCTTGCAGGCGGTACTCTGTGCCGTCGTTGGTCTTGATCGTCATCTCGAACCAGAGGCGCGAGTCGAGACTGTTCTGGCTGTTGTCACCAAGCACGATGTAGTTGCCGTCCGCAGCATGCGCCCAAGGCAAGCTGAAGCCAGGCGCGATCTCAAGCTGGATGCGGCCATCCTTGAGCTCCACCTGCTGATAGCGCACGCGGCCAAGATAGTGGACGTCGCGATCTACGCGGAAGTCCTCGATCTTCGCTGCCGCACCGGTGACGAGCAGCTCGACGTGAGCGTCGCCGCGCACCGGCAGGATCTGCACGAGACGCTGCATGCCTGCGCTGGTGTTGACATCGATTGGATTGCCTTGCTCGGCGATCTTCCGCAGCTTGCGCTCAAGTTGCGTCTCGAATGGTTCGACCACATAGCGTTCGCCGGCGATGCGCAGCTCAA
>Ga0213866_10002921_pt1 | contig 11809 bp, 10 predicted proteins | sample PICome_11_FD_160079 | JGI IMG/M metagenome (GOLD analysis project Ga0213866, IMG submission 160079) | Coastal seawater microbial communities near Pivers Island, North Carolina, United States - PICO284 | ecosystem: Environmental > Aquatic > Marine > Coastal | place: USA: North Carolina... | reverse complement strand
GGATCTTCCGTCCAGCTAATACCGATCTCGCGCTTCGGGCGCAGGTTCTGGATATCAAACATCTCAGAACTGTTAAAGCCGCTCATAAAGCTGCCTTTAGTAATGATTGTTCCAGATGCAAATGGAATACTGACGTAGTTGTTTTCGAATCTTGCATCAAGCAGCACAATGCTTTGGGTTGTATTTCGTACTTCCCAGCTTGATACTGGCTCAATGCGCACTTCCCAGCTTGCGTCGCCATTCAATGCAAAACGCAGGAAGTTGAATACAGGTGTTTCTTTTGCGCTGCCAACACAGAAGATTGTGTTTCCAGTCGTGACAAAAGGAGTGGAATCATCAGGATCACTGCGCAAAGAAACGCGGAAAAAGCTGTAGCGCTTTTCTGGTGACGTGATCGTGCCAGAAGAAAAGACGGCGTTAGTCAGATTGTCTTGGATACTTTCACCGTCTAATGCGTCTGCTGCTTTGAAGTTGATGGCGCGATAACCAGGAACGCTATTGGTACCGTTTTCGATGTTTTCAACTTCGCTAACAGCGTAAAAAATTTGGGCAGTACCACCGCCTAAAGGCAGCGTTGTATTCAGCAGATCGCCTTCTGTGTAGCCAGTTCCATCAGCGGTCAAAGTGGTTGACGTGATGACGCCGCCTGCAACCACAATGGTTACTGTTGCTCCACTGCCGGAACCACCACTCAATGTGCGGCTGTAGGTGCCGTTGGTTAGCGGTGTGGAGTAACCATCTAGTAGCGAAATGCTGACAATTACGCCGACAATAAAGTCAGTAATTTCGCTAGGGATATCGGCAAAGTTGCACATGCCCTGCACCTGCATTGCAACAGTGCTGCGGATGCCGATTTCAAAGAAACGTGTACGCCGATTGAGTGTTACCCCGCCTAATGCGCAACGGAATAACTGTGGAAACGCAGAAGCTGTGTAATACCGTTCACCAATCTGCCCCAGTGCGTAATTAGTTCCAACGGTATCAAATAGCCACGGTTTTGATGCCCGGATATCACTTGGATCGTCTTCCGCTGGATAAATCTTGTTGGCATTTGGTACGTCAAAAAATCTTGTATCGACTAAACGAATGCCGGTAACGCCTACTTTTCCTGCTCGTACCACCAAAAAAGTACACATCAGACTTTCGCCCGGTGCGCCTTCGTCCTCCTCCGCCAAAGCATCTTCGCCTTCTAAAGCGTCCAAGCTGTAATCAGCCTCGCTGATAAAAACAGGGCTGCGTGATACAAGGATCGCCAAACAGGACCCAACCTTGTACAGCTCCCCCTCTTGCAATGCAGAGTCGTACTGCTTTTGACGACCGGCAACGGATTGGGCGACACTGACTAATGTCTCCTCGCCATCTTGTGAACCACGCTTGTTGTCGCTATTGCGTTGATTAACAACAATCGCCGGGTTTCTACGCAGATTTCGGATGCCATCTGACTTAGAGCTGAGCATATACTCAAACGTGTCACCTACCACGAGATCTACAAGTTGGCCTTCTCCGCCACCTTTTGATGTTGAAATAATTCCTGACTTACTGCTGTAGCAGTATTTGTATTTCCATGCCTCAGCAACGGCTTGCGCGTCGTCTACGGCGTCATAACGATCATCGTTTGCCTGCAGTTGGCGTAGTGGGCGAATACGTGGATTGATCCTGTATCCCAAGCCATTGGCGATGGGCGAATACAGCCCGAAGGATGTTGACGTACTCGGTTTGTACGCACCGCAGAAATAAGGAAGAGGATTATCGGTCCCAACGTCAGCCCGGAAAATATCTGGTCCGTAAATGCCCTGACCGCCAATATCGTTCTGCGATCCAGACAGATAGTTTCCGGTAGCCATCCGACCACCGTTGGCTACTGAGTAAATGGCGATGCGTTGCAGATTGCCCTCAAACGAATAGGCACCAAGCGTGTTGTTGCCGATGGCAAAGCTCTTTGGTTGAATTTTGCCGATCTCGCCCTCGGACACCAGAAAGACGGCACGCAGCATTTGACTGCCGCCAAGTGACCAAATCTGGCTCCAGAGCAGCGGGGTGTTGACGCGGGTGCCGCCGTACCATTGCCCGTTTAGAAATTCGCGCTTGGTGTAAACCAGCGGAATTGGATCGCCAAGTGGGGCAACATCTTGTACAGCTTCAAAGCCGTAAGTTGGAGCAAAAGATGACGGAACTTGTAATGTGTCGCCTTGACGTTGACGAGTGGTTAAACGCCCCTGTCTAGTGTCTTGAGGTTTTGGAAGTAATAAGGTTGAAACAATCGTGAAACCTACGCCGACAACAAGATTGATGATTGCAATGGCCAGTGCAATACCTGCCTCGCTTCCGGCAATAACAGCAGGCTGTGGTCCCTCAAATGCACGGCGCTGTACCTCAGCCTTGTACCAGCGCATTTCATCTTCACTCAGCCCCAGTAGCTGTGCGATGTAGCGGTCTTGGGGCAGAAGTGGTGCGCTCATTTCCAGTCGTACCAGTCGAACTTGCGGAGGATATTGCCAGGTAGCCAACGGACGCCGCGCTTGTGGCTGACGTGCAGTAAGCCGCCGTCGATCATCACTGCTGTTCCAATCTGATCTGGCGTCTCAAACACTGTAAACGCGCCATCGCGGGGAGTCTGCACTGGCACTAAGTGCGGCAAGATCAGCTTATGGATGTCTTGAAACGCCTCGGCTTTTGACAGCAAAATCAGCGTCGCCACGTCCAAGGCATTGGGTGCAGGCAGGTTGAGGTACTCGCGGATGCGCGTGACCATGAGCAGACAGTCGCAGCCCTCATCACACGTCGGGTCGTCACCAGTGACGTGTTTTTTGCCGATCCACTTATGCCAGTTCATGAGATTACGAGTGCTCCAGAGCTTGGGACGCTACCGACAAGGTTGCGGGATAAGAAACGTCCTGGACCCTGCCTAGTCGCATCGCCCGGACCACGCAACACAAAGGTCAGGATTTCTTGGTCGTGGCTGAAGCTTCCGACGACCCACAGCTCACGCGAAATCGTTGCTGCCTCGCTAAGAGAGCTGATGTTGATCTCTCGCGTCGTAACTTCTGCCAGATAGCGGTTGTCGGCGGCTTCCTTGGCATAGTTGACCGAGATCGTGTTCAGCGGCACCACCAAGTTGCCTTGGGAGCGTTCGCCTGCAGTCTGCCCGGCGCCCTGCCCGTAACCGAAGGGCAAAAAATCGCTGGGGCGATCCACAAAAAAGTTCTGCCACAGCGGGCTGGTCGTGGCAAAGGTTTCGCGGTTGCGGAACTGCAGGTAGTTGACGGTGGCGACTGACATCAGCTCATTCCTACACGCTTGCGGGTTTTGACGCTGTTTTGCAGGGCGCCGATTGCCAGCTCACGGCCACGCAGGGCGGATTGAGTTGCCAAGCGTTCAGCCTGATCGCGGGTCACGTACTCAACATTATTGATAACCTGCGACTGGAATTCTACGTTAATTTCGGCGGGTTTTGCGACAATCTCCTGAATCTGCCTCATCTCGGAGCGTCGTTCGCTGATTGAACGCTGTTCGTTAACCTGCATTCTTGTTGCCATAACCGCCTGGGCGGCAGAGGCGGCAACAGAGCGCCTGGTTGCCGATACACCGCCAAGAGCTGTTTCTTCTTCGTAATCAGCGCTACCCATGCCAGCAACTGCTTCGGCGCTGGCGACAGCACTACGAGAAGCGCTATACATTGAAATACCAAGCCGACCATCAGGGCCGCGCTTAAGTGGCATGATCGCTTCAGGGCCGGCTTCACCCATGACGCCATTCTTCATTTGACCGCCGTTGGCAAACTTGAAGAAGGTTGGGCGAGTAACAACTCCGCCTGTTGCGAAAGGTTGAAGGGCTCCGCCGTCCATGACTCCGCCTTTTGCTAAGCCAAAGTTCGGTCCAGCATTGCCGGCGCCGGTGACTGGGTTGAAATAGCTTGAGCCAAAACCAGTTTTCGATCCGCCGCTATTTAACCCAGCAAATGTTTTTGCAATGCCAATTGCTATATATGTTGCAATTATTTTGACGCCTTCCTGAATCAAGATCTGGCCAATATCCTTCAGGAAGCTTGCAAATACTTCTTTTGCGGTAGTGGTGCCTTCAATTAATCCAGTAATGCCATTTGCAATTGAATTGCCAATCGCATTGCCAATATTCTCTGATATGCGAACCGCAAGACCTTCTAAATCGCGCAGCTCAGCTTCTGCATCTTTAATGAATTGTTGAAGCTTACCAATTTGCTCTGGTTGCGCTTCTGCAGCCAATCCCTTGATTCCGGTTTGTTTGCCACTTAAGGCATTAATAAGATCTTGTGTTTCCTTCGCTTTGTTTTTGTCGCCAGCAATCTCAAGCAAAGCCTTGCGAGTCTCTAGCCTTTCTTTTTCTTTTTTAAGTATGTTTTCAATTTGAACAAATTCTGTCGCGAGGGCCTCGTTAAGGCCAGTGCCAATAAGCTCTTGCAGGCGCTCGCGATCTTCAATTTGTGCTGTATATGAATCCGCAAGCTCATTAGACTGCTGCGTAATTTCAACAAGATTTTGCTTTTCTAGTTGTTGCAGTCTTAATGCAATGTCCTTGCGGGACTGGTCAGCCTTAAGCATTAAAAGCTTGCGCTTAATTTCGGCCTCGTCTGCAGGAATTTTTTCAAATGCAATTGCCTTGATTTCGCCAGCGATTTGAGCCAGCTCACGCTCGCCTTCAAGCCTGACCTGCAGGAATTGATTTTCAGCAAGCTGCGCTCCTCGAATCTTTTCATTGATACTTGCAATTTGATTTTGAACGGCAAGTTCAGCCAGCAGTTGCGGAAGCTGGCTTTCGCGTTCTTTTTTCTCTTTTGCTGCTCTGTCTTTGGATCCTTCGTCTAGCCTTGGGAATTGGGTTGGCTTAGGTTGCGTTGGAGGTGCAGCAAAACCAGGACCAAGGTAACGATCGTCAGGAGTCACCCCAACCCGCTCAAATAAAAGACGAACCTTGTAATCTCCTTGAGCTTTATCGAGGGCACTACGAAGTGCATCAACTCTTGCTTGCGCAAAACTGGCTTCTTGGCTTAACTTGCCAAACTGCATATTTGTGGTGAGCAGTTTTTCTTCTGCAGCAAATAATTCTGCGCGAAGCTTCCGTATTGCAATTTCAACATCGACTAGAGGTGCTTGTTCAATTGTTTCGTTAAATTCTTTTTGGGCTTTTGAGGCGTTAACAATTACAAAGGCTGCCGCCGCTGCCCCCGCAGCAAGAGCCGTCCAAGGATTAAGTAGCGCCGCTGCATTTAAGGCTTTCAATGATGCAGTTGCAGTACCAGCCGCTGTCGCCAATTGCAATAATGCGGCGCCGACGCCACCAATTGCTGCAATTTTTCCAACAGCAAATACAGCAAAAGCAGCTCCAGCCGCAATGGCAAGTGCGTCTAAATTTTTAGTAAAACTCAATATAGCACTAGCAACTTTAGGTAATATATCTACCAAGGCAGGGGTAATTTTTTCAATAAAGCCCGCAAATGCCTCCTGAAACTCAGCACCAATTGGTTGCAACGCCGCACCAATTGCAATACGTGCATCGTTGAATGCAACAGTCAATCGTGCGCCAGCATCTTGGCTAGACCCTGCAATTTTTTGAGCAACACCAGAATATTCATCGCCCAATGAAACAATAAATTTCAGCAGTTCATTCAGACCAACTTGACCCTGCTCAAGCGCTTTTTGTAGCTCAGGTAGCGTCAGCTCATTTGCCTTTGCAAATTTCGTAACGGCACCAGGCAGCCGCTCGCCAAGCTGACCGCTCAATTCTTCAGCGCTTACCTTGCCCTTCGAGAACACCTGCGTGAGCGCAGTAATTGCACCGTCAACGTCCTCGGCAGATCCGCCGGTGCCTTTAATTGCAGCGGTAATATTTTTAAATACAAGCTCAGCATCGCTGACCTGACCGCCTGCACCTTTAACTGCAGCAGTCAGCTTTGTGATGCCTTGAATTGCAACGTCCTGCGGGACATTCAAAGATCGCGTAGCATCCTCAGCCGCGCCCAATGCACGCGCATATTCAGCCTGACTGCCCGAAACATTTTCAAGCGCAATCTGCAGCTTCTGCAATTGCGCTGCATAATCGGCAAATCCACCCAACTGCTGCCGCAGCGCCCCAATCTGCGCACCAGCAGCAGCACCAGCAAATGCGCCACCAACACCACCGAAGGCAGTACCAATCGCACCACCAAGGAAGCCTTCCGGGCCGCCAAAAATACCGCCGCTTAACGTTGCCCCTGCAGCTTGAGCGGCCTGCAAGCCAGTAAAACGACGACTCTTTTGTTGCGTTGACTGAAGCTTGGTCAGGCGCGCATCTAATCCTTCGATTTGTTTGCTTGCGTTTGCAAATTGCTTAGATGCAGGATCTACTGCACTACGCAATGCATTCCAAGCAGCGCGCTGCTGTTCAAGCGACGAAATACTATTATTTGAAGTAAGCAATACATTTCGCAAATTAACGAGCAAATCGCTATACGACTTGTTAGCGCGTTGTGCGGCTTCACCGGACTGACCAACAGCGGCAGCAGCGCCAGTTGCAGCGCTCGGCAGATTTCCTCGACCGAGGAATTCAACTGCACGAGGATTCCTGAATTGCGCCTCTCCAAAAGTAGTCTCGACCTGCCCTGTCAGTCTCCGGGCGCCACCACTGATTGCAGCGCCAGTGCCTGCAGCACTTGTTTGCCCAGCAGCAGGCAGCGCCAGTGGTGTCGCAGCAACCCCAGCACGCACACGCTGACCAAGATCAGCAAGCGCCTGTTCCTGCGCGCGTACTGCCGCACGATTGAAATAGTTCGCTCGCGTCGCAGCATTTGCAGCATTCTCTTGCGCAGTCGCTGCCTGCGTCGCCATCTGGCCGACGTAGCGATAACTGTCGCCAAGCTTGCGAATTTGCTCAGAAAGCTGAACGCTTTCATTGCTGAGACGAGCAAATTCAGCCTTGCCCTCAGTCGTTGAAGTGTCGACTTCCTGCAGTCGTCCCTTTAGGAAGCTCAAACGCTGAGCAAGATCAACGGCAGCTTCAGAAGTGCCACGCACACGTTGCCGATATTCCTCAAGTACTACTGCTTGACGGCCAGCTTCCTCGCGTCCAACTGCTTCAAGCCCAGCAATCTGCGAAGCCATTGAACGACTCAATGGCGTACCAGCAGGTGCAGCAGCAAAACGCTGCCTTGCCGCAGCTAGTAATTCATTGATTTTTGCGGTCGATAATGATTGAATTTGATCGCGCAGCTTGGTCAGCGAACGAATCAACCCTTGAACTTCATCGTCAATGCCCGTAAACGACTTCTCAAGCTCAACGCGAGTTTCTTCTGCGGCATTACGCAAACGGTCATAAATAATTGCAATGCCAGCACTGGCTGCAATCGCACCGGCACTTGCAGTAGGTCCAAATGCAGTAAATGCATTCGTAACCGCATCCATTGCCTGATCCAGGCCGGCGACCTTCGCCTGCAATGCAGCAACATTGCTTGCAGCCTCATTGAGCCTTGCAATTGCTTCAGGGCTGACAAGTGCTTGTAGCTTTTCACCAGCAAATGGAACAGCACCAAGTCCGCCTTTTAGTCCAGAAAGAGATGCACCAGCACCTTGAATGAGACCAGATAATCCACCAAGCGCACCAGCTCCACCACCAGCAACCGCGCCACCAACTCCAACTGCAGTGATACCCTCAACAGTTCGAGCAACTTGACCAAAAGCAGTTTTGCTCTGCTCTCCAAGGCGCTTGAACAGATTAATACTTTGCTGAATGCCAGTTTGTAGGCCTCCAATGGCGCCCTTGGTCGCATTGACAGCGTTCTTGCCAAAATCAGCAAGCTCTTCCTGCCTTAGCTGACGCATTTTGAACGTCAGCGATTCGATGTCAGCCTCGAGATCATTGAAAGCCTGAGAGCTAACCCGTGTTTGACTTTGTAGTTTTTTGAGCTGGGCAATGTATTTTGCAACTTCAGTCGAGCTGTTTTTTGTCGATGTTGCAGACTTGACCAAAGCATCACGCTGCCTGATCAAGCCTTCGGACGCGCCTTTCAGTTCCTGTTCAAGACGCTTAATTTCACCGTCAAGTTTTTTGTAAGTCGAACCCGTAATATCAGCCTGACTTTTCAGCTTACGAAAAGCTTCAACCTGACCCTTAATTACCGCTTCACTGTTATTTGCACTGCGTACATATTCCTTGATCCCATCGGTCGCTTTATTAATTGCATCATCAGTAATATCTATCGTGCTTGTCAGACCCTTGAATGCGCTTTTTAGCCGCGTCAGCTCCTCTAGGCCCTGAATGCCAACCTTGATGTCAAGAGGAGCAACCTGCTTAGCCATCCTTTTTGTTTAGCTCACTCAAGGCCGCCGCTTCCATGACTTGAATATCTTCAAGCAGGAGCCGCTTGTCCTTCACATCATAAAGCTGACTCACCCATTGGAGCACTTCATATTTCAAGCCAACGTAGCCACCCATTGTGACGTTCCATTGAGTTTGCATTTTTAGGAAAATTTCTAAACATTCCCAATTCTCCTCCCACACCTCAAAATGCTCTGATTCATCGCGGCGCTGTTCATTTGGAAGCTTGATGCCAAAGGCGGCAGCATCATCCGCAGTTTTGTCTTCTACGATTTTGCCGCCCTTGGCCCAATAAAGCGCCGCTTCCTTCAGTTTCCCTGGCGGGCACCTTCAAATGTCTCGGTGTACGCCTTCAGCACACCACGAATCCAATAGGGATCATCCGAAAGCTCACGCATGGCCTCAATCGAAAAAGGCAGCTCCTTGCCATCCTCGTCTTGGATGCCTTCCCATCCCACCATGATCACCTTCAACAAGTCGAGTTCGCCCTTCTCTCCAAGCTTCTGAAATTCCTTGCGGCCAACACGCTTGAATTTTGCGTCAAAGGTCACAGTGTCGAAAGTGCCGCCATCGCTGGGCTCTTCAATGCTCACAGGCCAAGAGAAGACCTTAACTTTTTTACGGACAAATGCCATGCGTAATGAACGCGATACTCGAACAGCATACACCCGATAAAAAGGGGCCGCATTACCGGCCCCAGTGCGTTCACTACCCTTTTCAGTCTAATCAGGTGTAAACAAAACTGAACTCATCGTTACCTGCTGTTGATGGAATGCAAGTAAACGGAATTGTCAGCATGTGGATCCCGTCTTGGTCGTTGTAGCTCACATCACCAATGTCAACTCGAGTCGAGGCGAAATCGAAGATGTTGCCAGCAGTCTGACCATGTTGGAACAGCAGGTTACCCAGTGTTCCATCGCTCAAGGCAGCAGTGAAATAATCCTTCTGCGCAATTGTCGGAGCTTCAATCACCACGGTTCCAGTGCTTGCGCGATCGGTCAGCAGCACCTGTTTGGTGCAATTGATCAAATCGCGATACACCAAAGTGTTGCCAATGTCAAAAGACACAGACTGCAAGCAGCCGCTGTAGGAAAGCAGCTCAAAGCCAGTGGTGTTGCCTTGCTTCGCAATAACAGGAGTTGCCTGATTTGCGTAGGTGACAGAAGGGGCAGCCGTATCAGTAGGTGCGTTGTAAACACCAGTGAACGTGAAATCAATAGAAGGGATTTCACCAACTGCCAGGTTCAGCGTGAAAGTACCGCGAGCACCGGTCACTTTATGCAACACACCATCGATGTTGTAATAGATGGTGCAGCTACCAAAGCTGGAACTAACAGGTGCATAAGTTGCGCTTGCACCAGCGGAAATGGTTTCGCTCATCCCGCAAGCAAGAAGAGCCTTTCCATATCGAGGAGCAGTACCTGCAGCACCAGATCCAGCCAATTCAACGCTGAAAGTGCATTCAACGCGAGTATTGGCAAGAAGCTGCTCAGATGCGCCCAAATAAGGGCGAACAAGGTCGCGGCTTACAACATCACTCTGCAGAGGAGTGATGTTCAAATCCCGCACCAGAATGGCGTCGGCGCCGTCGGGAGTCGGATCCGTTCCGTAAGTCGATTCCGACTCCAGAAGGATCAGGCGTTTCCGAGTTAGAAGGGGCATTGGAAATTACCTCTTGTCGGTTAGGTGGCAGCGTCCGCGAAACGAGAGTACGAACGCCTGTCTCGGGGTCAAGGATGTACGAGCCACCTTGCCCTTGAAACTCATCCATCACTGTAAATCGGGTGGCTTATCAGACTTTAGGACGACAAACTCGCAACACTCGTTCTGTATTGAACGATATAATCATTAAAAATTACTCCTGCAGGCTGATCGGCGTCGACAAGATTGAACGAAACCTCATCGGGCTGCACGTCAATCGCGTAACCACCAACGGTTAAGTCACGCACCATCCTGGGGTGCATATCCTCAATTACTGCATCAGCAATCTGATCTGGAACGTCTCCCCTCACGATCACGCTAACCCTGACCCGCATTCGCCAATCCAACGTCGGCAAACTTGTGTTCTGCGTTGGCGTGTCGCTGATTGGCTCCACCACGATCGCAGGTGACTCGGCACGTTGCACAGCGGTTACGCGACTTCGATAAACACGACCGTTCACTCCCGCAGTCGGCGTCAACGCGGTAGTAATCGCTCGCAAAATTCGCTCACGCTTTGTCGTCATTGAATCCTCGCTGGGGAAGCTTGCCGAACGGCCCAGGATCCGAGCCGCCGCTCACGATTGATTTTGCTCGATAGTAAATGTAACAGTCAGTCTTTCCCGCCACCTCCAAAGCCTGCATCACCTTGACCCAGTTTTTGAAAGTTTCGCGGTCCATAGCCTTACGCCTTAACCTCTATTGCGCTTATTCTTCCGCGCTGGAATTGAATTGTTGTTGTATCACCAATATTTGCAATATATAGCGCAACTTCGTCTCCATCTGCTAACTCAACCATCCAAAAACAAAACAGCTTTGCAATTTGCCCACTAGAGCCGCTAAAGGCGCGACATTCAGATTGGTCAATGCCGACGCCATTTTTTGCCAGCTTGATGCCAAGCGTATGGTTGTTGCCCGCATAGGCGTCCATGCTCGCCTGAACCATGAACAACTTGGTGGCGCCACTGTCATTCTTTAGCCCAAATGTATCGCTTGTCCCCAGCACCATCTGATAATCCGTTGTCCCATCAAAGGTCGCAGCCAGACCAGTGCTTTGATACGTTCCAGCTTGCGCAATCGCAATAGCCCCAGCGGTGGTCTTACTGGCCTGTCCCCTTGCCAGCACACCCTCGATGTAATACGGAAGTGCCGCCCAAGCACTAACACCATTTCCTACCTTGTATTTCCGCGTATCAGTCTCAATACCCATTTCGCCTTCAAGCAAAATCGGGTTATTAGCAGTCCACTGAGCAGCGCTGCCATTACGAATTAAGAATCGAGTGATTGTGTCGCTCATGGCGTGCCACCGTTCAAAATATTTCCATCGACATAGACCGTCGACGGAGTGCCTCCATCAAGGATAACCGTGCTCTCTGTATCAACTCCATCGCCATCAAGCACTGCAGGCGACACAGCAGCCAACACAGGCGTCGCACTGCGTTGCAGCATCAAATCGCAAAACTTTCCGTCATCAAGCAATTCAACTGATCGCACCGTGTAAGGCAGGCCATCAACGTTGACTCCCGCCCCGTACTGTAAATCGCCAAACAAGCTCGCAAGGCAAGTGACCTTGTAGTCAGTTGTCAGTACCACACCGTCCGCCACCATCTCGCTTGGCATATCAAGAATCCCAAGCCCACTCGCCGATCCACCCGAAATCGGCACGCCGAAATCAGCAAGAAATACGCCTAGGTCTTCCGTGAATGCCATTGAATCAGCGGCGATAGAAAAATTCTAAGCACAAAAAAGCCTCAGGCCACCGAAGCGACCCGAGGCCCCGTCCGTC
>Ga0213866_10002920_pt1 | contig 11810 bp, 10 predicted proteins | sample PICome_11_FD_160079 | JGI IMG/M metagenome (GOLD analysis project Ga0213866, IMG submission 160079) | Coastal seawater microbial communities near Pivers Island, North Carolina, United States - PICO284 | ecosystem: Environmental > Aquatic > Marine > Coastal | place: USA: North Carolina... | reverse complement strand
GTCGAGTTCGACGCCGTCGCGTAGGCATCTGACCGCGCCCGGTGACACCTGCCCGCCAGAGACCTCGGCGAGGTACTCCTTCTCGACGCCGTGGCTCGGGTGGGCGATACGGTTCGCGAGCTTCCCGTCGTTGGTGAGGATCAGCAAGCCCTCGGTGTCGGCGTCGAGGCGCCCAATCGAGAACACGCGGGGTTTGGCGGGCACCAGATCGATGACGGTAGGTCGACCGTGAGTGTCCTTCGAGGTCGTGACGACGCCCGCCGGCTTGTTGAGCAGGTAGTAGACAAGCCCGGGCCTCACCCCAATCGGGGCCCCGTCGACCTCGACGAGGTCGACGTCGGGATCGATCCGGCGGCCGAGCTCAGCAACCTCGCCGTTGACCGTCACCCGACCACCAGCGATCAGATCCTCACACGTACGACGAGATCCGAATCCAACGGCGGCCAGCACCTTCTGGAGCCTCTCGCCTTGCGGCAGCGCTTTGCTCGCCTCGGCCTGCTGCTCCCACAACGGCCGCTCAGGCTGGCGCGTCATCGGCCTGTTCTGAACCGGGTGGTGGTGTGTCGGCAGGAACAGCCACGTCGATCTCAGGGGTGACCCGTAGGCCGTGTTCGAGCGCCTCGACCACGTCGGGCCCGGGGATGAACTCCGCGATCGGCGGCAGATCGTCGATGCTCTCGAGCCCGAGCTTCTCGAGGAAGGCATCGGTGGTGCCGAACAGCACAGCCTGCCCCGGGCCGTCGTCACGCCCGACCTCGTCGATGTAGCCACGGGCGGCAAGCGTACGGAGCACGCCGTCGGGGTCTACGCCGCGGATTGCAGCGACCTGGGCACGCGAGATCGGCTGCTTATACGAAACGATCGCAAGCGTTTCGAGCGCAGCACCCGACAGGCGAGCGCGCTGATCGTGGAGCAGAAACCGCTCGACGTACGGGGTGAGGTCAGCGACGGTCTGGTAGCGCACGCCTCCGGCGACACGAACGAGTTCGAAGCCTCGCTCCTGCTCGCGATACTGGTGGGCGAGTTCGTCACACCATTGCTCAACTAACGCAACAGGCTGCTCGACCAGCTGGGCGAGCAAGTCATGAGGCATCGGGTCGGGCGATACGAGCAAGATCGCCTCGATCGCTCGCATGAGTTCGGCCTGCACGTCGCCGGCCTCGATGGTGTTGCCAGCGTCGCCAGTGTCGTGGTCACTGAGGGTCATGAGCGGGGGATCATCCTTCGTAGGTGTCGGTGAGCACCGACGAACGTTCGAAATCGTCGTCGGCGGTCCACTCGACGTCGATGTCGCCGAACTTGTCGGCCTGGTGCAGATCGACGACACCCTGCTTGAAGAGTTCGAGCAAGGCGAGGAACCGGACGATGACCTCGATCCGGTCTCCTAGGTCAGCGGTGAGACGGCGGAACGAGATACGCCCGACCGGTGGCAGCTCGGTGAGCAGTTCGCCGACGGCGTCGGCGACGGTGACACGGATTGGATTTACGTGGAACAGGTCGACGATCGGCTCGGGCTTCGGTTCGAAAGCCCGGATCGCCGCCTTGTGCAGGCTGCGGAGGCTGGTGCCTTCGAGCGGATCGGGCAGAAGGTCGATGAATCGCTCATCGGGCCCGACCGTACGCGGATACGACAGGTCGGCTTCGTCGGCGAGCGCCGAGAACACCTGAGCGACGTCTTTGAAGGTCTTAGCTTCGAGCAGCCGGGCCAGAAGCAGGTCACGCTCTTCCCACAGCACCAACTCGTCGTCCAGGTCGATGTCGGACGGGTTCGGTAGCAGCCGCCGGGCCTTCAACTCGACGAGCGTGGCGGCGATGAGCAGGAACCCGGTTGCCACGTCGAGGTCGAGATCCTGCATGCGCTCGAGCTCGGTCATGTAGGCGTCGACGATTCTCGACAGGTTGACCTCGTAGATATCGACCTGCTCTTTCAGGATCAGCTGAAGCAAGAGATCGAACGGCCCCTCGTAGACGGGGGTGGTCACCTCGACGGCCACGCCCATACCGTAGCGGTGCGAAAGCAACGCTCAGCCGTTCTCTGTCCGGCGATAACGTGACAGCCCGTGAGTAGCACGCGAGTCCTCTCCTGCATCCAGCCGACCGGCGACGTCCACCTCGGCGGCTATCTCGGCGCTCTCCGCAACTGGGCTGCCGGACAGCACGAATGCGATGCCTTCCACGGCATTGTCGATTTACACGCACTCACCGTCACCGAAACCCCCGGTGTGGTCGGCGAAGCCACACTAGAGCTCGCTGCGATGCTGTTCGCAGTCGGCCTTCACCCCGATGTGGCGACAGTTTTCGTCCAGAGCCACGTCGCCGAGCACAGTCAGCTCGGCTGGATCATGGAGTGCACCATCTCGTTCGGCGAGCTGTCGCGCATGACTCAATTTAAGGACAAGAGCGCGAAGCGTGAACAGCAGTTCATCTCCGCTGGACTGTTCACTTACCCTGCGCTCCAAGCGGCGGACATTCTGCTGTACGACGCCAACGCTGTGCCGGTGGGGGATGACCAGCGCCAGCATGTTGAGATTACTCGCGATGCTGCGATTCGGTTTAACCATCGCTTCGGTACGGAAGAGTCCCCGGTTCTTGTGGTCCCCGAGGCAGTCACCCCAACCGTGGGCGCAAGGGTAATGTCTCTGCAAGTCCCGACGTCGAAGATGTCGAAGTCCGACGACTCCTCAGCCGGGTGCGTATACCTTGCCGACGACCCGGCGGTGATCATGAAGAAGTTCAAGCGAGCGGTCACCGACTCCGACACCGGCCCTGACGCCGTCCGTTTTGACCGTGAAACGAAGCCCGGCGTCGCGAACCTACTCGAGATCAACGCAGCAGTCACCGACCGCACACCGCAGCAGGTGGCCAACGAGTACGAGCAGTACGGCAAGCTTAAGGTCGACACCGGCGAAGCTGTGGTGGCGGAGCTCGACCCTATCCGCGAGCGGTACAACGATCTCATGACCGACCGCGGTGAACTCCGTCGCCTGCTGCGCATCGGGGCCGACAAAGCACGCGAGGTCGCGTCGGCTACCCTCGATCGCGTCCACGGCGCGATCGGCATGGTCCCCCGCTGAAGCTCACCGACACCGACCGGCGAATCCTCCGGCTCGCGTGGCCCGCTCTCGGCGCACTTGCAGCCGAGCCTGCGTATCGGCTCGTCGACACCGCGATTGTCGGCCGGATCGGCACCGACGAAATCGGCGGCCTGTCTGTCGCTACTTCAGTGCTCGCGCTGGTCCTGGTCGGCTCGAACTTTCTCGCCTATGGCACCACCGAACGGGTCGCCCGTCGATGGGGCGCCCACGAGCCCGCTGCCGCCGGCAACGTCGCTGTGCAGGCCAACTGGGTCGCCTTCTTCATCGGTACCGCCGCCGTGCTCCTCCTGCTGCTCCTAGCACCACTGCTCTGCTCCCTTCTCGGTGCCCGCAACGGCGTCCTCAATGTGGCGGTTCTTTACCTCCGCATTTCGGCGATCGGGGTGCCCTTTGTAATTCTTAGCCTTGCGGGCCAGGGCGCTCTTCGAGGAGTCAGCGACTACCGAACACCGCTGATCGTGGCCGTCGCTGCGAACGTAATCAACGTCGTCGTGGAGGTGGTGTTCGTGTTTGGTTTTGACCTCGGCGTGGCCGGCGCAGCCTGGTCAACGGTGATCGCACAGGCGATCGCCGGTCTCGCTCTCTGGTCTCGCAGCTGGTCGCTGACGCTTCGCGCCAACGTGCGACGACCGTCCTGGAACGAGATTTGGCCGCTACTCGATGCCGGCCGCCACCTGCTGCTCCGGGTAACTGCGATGCTCATCGTGTTCACGGGCGCCACGTCGCTTGCGGCACGCGTCGACGAGGAGACGCTCGCAGCACACCAAATCGCGGTCGTTGTGTTTTTGTTTCTCGCCCTCACTCTCGACGCGCTTGCCGTGCCGAGCCAGACTCTCGTCGCTGAGGAACTTGGCCGCGACGACTCGTCCACTGCTGGCGATGTCGCAGCCCGGGCACTTCGCATGTCGCTCCTGCTTGGCGGTGGGCTCGCCGTGCTACTCGCTGCGCTAACGCCGTTGATCGTCCGAGGATTCACCGCCGACCCGGCGGTCGTCAATCAGGCTCAGGTCGCACTGTGGTTCCTCGCTGTTACGTTGCTCCCGGCCTCGGTGGCGTTCGCCACCGACGGCTCGCTTATCGGCGCTGCTGACTATCGCTTCCTCGGCGGCGCCGCTGTCGGTTACCTGCTCCTCGTCGCACCGATCGCCGCTGTCGTCCTCGTTGTCGACCTGGGTATCGCCGGTATCTGGACCGGCCTCCTGGTGTGGATGATTGCCCGCGCTGTCGTGAACAACCAACGCTCGAACCATGTCCTCGGCCGGGCAGGACGACTGACGTGACCTCGATCAGCCCGCTCAACGAGTTGTGTTGTGCGACTGACTACGCGCTCCTCGCAGCTCTGCTACAGAAGCGCGCCAATCGTTTCCCGACCGTCTGCAACAGCGACGCTAGGAGGAGCAGTCACCGAACTAATCAACCCTGACACCTCCTTGGAGTCGCTGAGCCTTCGAAAGGTCAGCGCCCGCACCCGCCCGCTCCCCACCGACCTCATCTTCCTTAGCGGCGCTTTCGGTAACTAGTAGTCCGCGTGGTTGAGAGCTGGGTACGCCGGGCCCTCTTCGGCCACCAGTTCGACCGTTGCCGCATCGGAGCCCACTTCGGCGAGCATTCGAGCGCCGATGATCTCATGGTCGTGGTATGACCGGAAGCGGTCGCTAACCCGAGGTCCAACGATGGTCGCTGTCACGCGCCCCAAAATCCCGAGCCGGCAGTCGATCTTGCCGACGTCATGGAGCAGCGCACCGACGATTTCAGCGCGGGTCGCCTCAGGTCGCAACTTGATGAACCGATACGCCACACCGACCGCATGCCGGCGATCTTGGTTGCTCAGCTGATCCCACAACTCCTGCTCGGCGGGCAGAAAATGTTCAGCGACCCACCGCTCGTCGTCGCCCGACAGCGACGCCGTCGACAGCGACCGGAAGAAGCGTGCCACCAAGTGACCCGATTCAGAAATGATCCTCGTCATCGTTGCCATCATCTTGCCTCGCTCCCCGACGGTATCGACGCGCGGGGGTGCGCCGACCGGTACACGTCGAACAGCCGCTCCTGGCTTACTCGGGTATACAACTGCGTCGTCGAGATCGACGCGTGGCCCAGTATCTCCTGCACCACCCGTAAATCAGCTCCGTGATCGAGTAGGTGCGTAGCGCACGAATGGCGCAGCACGTGAGGCGAAATGTCCCCCGAGATCCCAGCTCGCTCCCCATACTTCTTCACGACCAACCACGCGGCTTGCCGGGTGAGCCGGCCACCTCGCAGATTGAGGAACACCGCCTCGGCATCACTGCGTCGCTGCCACTTGGTCGGCACGAGCCGCGCACGGCCGCGCGGCGAAAACCAATTGTCGAGAGCGCCGGCTGCTGCAGTCCCGAAGGGCACGATGCGCTCTTTTGCTCCTTTGCCATAGAGCCGAACAAGGCGGGCATCGAGATCCAAGTCACCAATCGACAATCCGCACGCCTCCGAGATGCGAGCGCCCGTGGCGTAGAGCAGTTCGAGAAGAGCCCGGTCGCGGTGGTGGATCGGTTCGTTGCCGATGACGGCTTCGAGCAGGCTCGTAACTTGCAGCTCGGTGAGCGGCTTTGGGATACCCGACGGCACCTTGACGCCCTCGACATCGACAGTCGGATCGTCGCCGCGATGCCCTTCGACGGCGAGGTAACGATGGAACATCCTGATTGCTGCAAGTTGGCGAGCGACCGACGAATTCGCCGCGCCGTCAGTCCGACGTTCGTTGACGAAACGATCGACGGCCGGCCGGTCAACGCAGTCGACCGAGAGCTCTTTCTCTCGGAGCCAGAGCACGTACCCAGCGAGGTCGCGCCGATAAGCAGCGAGCGTATTTGCCGATCGGCCTTTCTCGGCCAGCATCCAGGCGAGGAACTCCTCGACCTCAATCGGAAGCTCCACCTGTGCCATCGACGAACCGGATCAGCCGCCGTCGGCTTTGCGTAAGTGCCGCTCGGTGAGCAGCAGGCCGGTGACGGTCTTCGAGTCGCAGATGCGCTGGTCGAGCACCATGTCGATCGCGTCAGCCAGCGGCATGTGGAGGACCTCCATGAAGTCTTCCTCGGGTCCGTGACGATCGGGATCGGTCGTCGTGCAGCCGGTGGCGAGATATATCGACGTGATCGAGTTCGTCATTCCCGGGCTGGGATAAATCTCGGTGAGATATACGAGCTCACCCGCGATGAGGCCGGCCTCTTCGATCAGTTCGCGGCTTGCGACGTCAGCAGGATCCTCCCCTTCGATGTCGCGCATGCCCGCTGGAATCTCGATGACCATGTCGTCGTAGGGCGGCCGGTACTGCTTCACCAGGACCACCGAGGGATTGCCTTCGGCGTCAAATATGAGCGGAACCACGCCTACCGCACCTGGCGAGCGAATGATGTCACGCTCGAACCGACGGCCATCGGGTGCCTGAAACTCAGCGGTGACTACGTGCCAGACGTAGCCCTGGTGAACAAGTCGTTCGTCGAACCGCCGAAAGCCGATCACGCCTGCGCAGCAACACCCGGGTTGGGAGCCGGCAGCTCGCTGGTCTCGGGGTTGGCATCGTCTCCGACTGCATCATCACGACGCCGCAGTGCAGCGCCAATCAGTTCCCGGAACAGCGGATGCGGCCGATCCGGCCGGCTCTTGAACTCAGGGTGCGCTTGCGTGGCGACCCAGTACGGATGACCCGGCAGCTCTATGAACTCGACGAGCTTCTTGTCAGGCGACGTACCTGAGCACCAGAGGCCCGCCTCTTCGAGCGGCGCCCGGTACCGCTCGTTGAACTCGTACCGGTGACGGTGACGCTCGGACACGACGCGCTCGCGATACGCATTGGCCACCTGCGAGCCTTCGGCTAACTCGGCGTAGTAGGCACCGAGTCGCATAGTGCCGCCCTTGTCTTCGATGCCGCGCTGCTCAATCATAAGGTCGATGACAGGGTGCTTCGACGACGGATCGAACTCGGTCGAGTTGGCTCCGTCGAAATTAGCAACGTTGCGGGCGTAGTCGATAACCATCGCCTGCAGACCCAAGCAGATGCCCAGACATGGCATCTGCGCCTCGCGGGCGAACTTGGCTGCCGCAATCTTGCCCTCGACACCCCGGTAGCCAAAACCACCCGGGATAACGATCCCGTCAAGGAGTCCGAGCTGGCCCTCGGCCAGCATGCCCTCAACGATCTCCGACTGGATCCATTCGATCTCAACTGCGGCACCGTGGTAGAACCCAGCGTGCTTGAGGCTCTCAACGACCGACAGATAGGCGTCGGGCAGTTCAACGTACTTGCCGATGAGGCCGATCTTCACCGGACGGGTAGCGATGTCAACCTTGTTGACGACCGCTTGCCACGACGACAGATCGATCTGATGCTCAGGGTCGTCGAGCCGCAGCACGTTGCACACATAGCCGTCGAGACCTTCGTCGTGGAGAATCAGCGGCAGTTCGTAGATGTTGCGAGCATCAGCGGCGTTGATAACCGCCTTCTCCTCGACGTCACACATCGCCGAGATTTTGCGCTTAAGCTCGTCGCTGAGAGGTTCCTCGCTGCGACAGACGATGACGTCAGGGGCGATGCCACGGCTGCGTAGTTCCGACACCGAGTGCTGAGTCGGCTTGGTCTTCTGCTCTCCCGACGGGCCGATAAACGGCACGAGCGTCACGTGGATGTAGCAGACATTGTCGCGCCCAACGATGTTGCGGAACTGGCGGATCGACTCTAGGAACGGGAGGATCTCGATGTCGCCAACCGTGCCGCCAACCTCGGTAATGACCACGTCAATGTCTTGGTTGGCGACACGGTGGATGCGGTTCTTGATCTCATCGGTGACGTGCGGGATGACCTGGACGGTCTTGCCGAGGTAGTCACCTCGGCGCTCGGAGTTGAGTACTGACTGGTAGATCGAACCGGTGGTGGCATTCGAGTTGCGTGACAGCGGCTCGTCGATGAAGCGCTCGTAGTGGCCAAGGTCAAGGTCGGTCTCCCCGCCATCATCGGTGACGAAAACCTCACCATGTTCGTAGGGGTTCATCGTGCCTGGATCGATGTTGATGTACGGGTCAAGTTTCTGAAGCGTCACCCGAAGGCCACGTAGCTTCAGCAGCCGACCAAGCGATGAAGCGGTCAGGCCTTTACCCAGCGAGCTGGCAACCCCACCCGTCACAAAGATGTGCTTAGTCATCGGGGCCTCCGTCGTTGGCTCTCTACATTCGTCGCGACGGGAATGCAGACTACCGCGGCCGGGAGCACAGCGGAGTGGACAGGTCGATAAATCTCAAGGATGTGATTCGGCAAGCAGCTCGGCGGCGTGCTGACGCGCCGACTCGGTCGGCTGCCCCGACAGCATGCGCGCCACCTCATCTACTCGCTCGTCAGGCGTCAGCATCTTCGCCGACGCAAACGTCGCATCGCCGACGACGGTCTTCGACACATGCACCTGAGAAGTTGCTGCAGCCGCGACCTGCGGAAGGTGGGTAACAACGAGCACCTGATGATCGCGGCCGAGGTCGGCGAGCGCAACCGCAACTGCCTGCGCAGCCGCCCCGCCGATGCCGGCGTCGACCTCGTCGAACACCAGCGAGTCGGCACCCTCAGTGCTCGACGCATCCACGCCCGACAGCACGAGCCGCAGCGCTAGCATCGCTCGTGCGAGCTCACCGCCTGATGCAACACGCTGGAGCGGGGCCAGCGGTGCTCCAGGGTTTGCCGCTAGGAGCAACTGCACCCGGTCGGCCGGGTGATCCTCGGCGTGCTCGCCGACGGCGATGGCGACCTCGGCATGCGGCATCGCAAGCGTCCTCAACCGCTCTTGCACGGCGCTGGCCAACGGCCCAGCTGCTATGCGCCTCGCCTGCGCGACCGCCTCGGATGCCATCCTCTCGTCCTTAAGGGCCGCTGCTCGCTGAGCGTCAAGTTCAGCGGCGCGTTCATCGTAGGACTCGAGTTCGCCTAAACGATCGGCAACTTGGCGATGAAACTCCATCACGTCTGCGAGGTCGTGACCGTACTTACGCCGCAGATCGACGAGGACCTGGCGACGATTGCGAACCTCGTCGAGTCGTTCGGGGGACTCCTCGATCTGATCAGCGCTGTAGCGCAGGGCGGCGACTAGGTCATCGAGCTCGGCGAGCAACGTGTGCAATCGCTCAGCAATCCCGTCAAACGGCACACGCCCCTCAATCGCCGTCAGCGCAGCAGCCACTGCGTCGCGAGCACCTCCGTCGTATGCCAACGCCTCGTGCGCCGCCCCTCCGGCTTCGCGGTGTGCGTGGGCGTCGGCCAGCACCGACTCCTCGGCGTCAAGTTGGTGGTCTTCGTCGGCGTCGACCACGTTGGCCGCATCGAGTTCGTCAATCTGGAAACGAAGGAGGTCGATTTCGCGAGCACGTGCCCGGGCATCGCCGCCGAGGGTCGCCAGTGCGGCGTCGATCTCCGTGATCCGGGCCCGAGCAGCCCGGAGCGGTTCGAGGTCTACATCGCCGAATGAATCGAGCGCTGCACGCTGCGTGGCCACGCCGAGCAGTGTCTGGTGAGCGTGCTGACCGTGAAGTTCGACCATGCGGCCGGCGATATTGGCCAACGAGTCGGCGGTGGCCAGCCGGCCGTCGACGTAGGCGCGAGACCGTCCGTCGACCGGAACCACGCGACTCAGAACCGTTTCGACGCCATCGCGATTTGCGAATCGTCCGTCGACGCGGGCCTCTGCTGCACCGTGGCGTACCACCGACGAGTCGGCACGTCCGCCAATAAGGAGTTTGATCGCGTCGACCAGCATGGTCTTGCCAGCGCCCGTCTCTCCGGTTAGCGCAATCAATCCTGGGCCGAGGACAAGGCTGATCCGTTCAATGACGCCGAGGTTCTCGATATGGAGCTCAATGAGCACAACCCCTATCAAAGCAGATGAGCGCAACGATCGCACACGTGTTCGATACGGCGGCGCCCCAGAAGGCTGCGGCGTCAGCGGTCGCGGAGGCCAAACTTCTCCCGCAGCACCTGGTGGTGTCGAGCCTCGCCGAAACGTACAAAACGAGCGGTAGCTACGGCCGGCACACATCCGATGACTGCACCGGGGTCGAGCACCCCGACCGGCTGCCCGTCGATGGCAACTTCGGCTTGGCGGTGTCCAGAGACCTCGACCTCGACGCGCTCATCAGGGCTCAAGACGAGTGACCTGTCGAACAGCGTGTGCGGCGATACCGGCGTCAAGAGGATCGCTCGATGCTGTGGCGACACGATCGGCCCGCGAGCTGACAGGGAGTACGCCGTCGAGCCGGTCGGAGTGGCCACGATCAGCCCGTCGGCCTCGTAGGTCGTAAACGGTGCGTCATCGATTCGGGCGAGCAGACGAACGGTATGGCCCGATTGATGCTTCTCGACGACGACTTCGTTGAGCCCTCGGCCCACGACGTTGCCGTTGACCGAGATCTCGAGCAGCATCCGCTCATCGAGGCGCCATCGCCCGGCTTCGCTCCCCTGTGCAAGCCGATCGAGTGCGTCGCTCAGGTCGTCGGGGTCAACCTCAGTCAGATAGCCGAGCGACCCGAGGTTGGCACCCAGCAAGAGTGCGTCGGCGCCGCCGACGGCATGAACACTCCGGAGCATCGTTCCATCGCCACCGAGGCTGATTACGAGATCAGCCTCTGCGACCGGCCGGTCGGAGGCGTACCGGGCGACTCCTTGCTCGGCCGCGTCAGTCGGTGGCATCCAAAACTCGGCGCCGTGCGTGGCACACCAGTCGGCCACAATTGTGATGTGGTACGCGGCGTCGCTGCGGTCGTGATGCGACAGGAGCGCAACGCGATCGATCGTCACGTTCACCGGTCGACCTCGCCCGGCGCCGTTGCATGAACCAGGAACTCGACGTTGCCGTCGGCTCCGGTGATCGGCGATGTAGTCCATCCGACGACAGTGCAGCCCGCCTCCACGAGCGCTTCGTCGATCTCATTGCGAACCCGTTCGTGAACGAGTGGATCGGTGATGACGCCGCGACCCTTCGACACCTCGTGTCGACCAGCTTCAAACTGCGGTTTGACGAGTAGAACCATTGAGGTGCCAGGTTTACACACACCGACCAACGCCGGGATGACCAGGAGCAGCGAGATAAATGAGAGGTCGCCGACGATCAAGTCGATTGGTCCGTCAAAGTTGTCCACCTCGATCGATCGAATGTTCGTTCGTTCCAGATTCGTAACCCGTTGGTCCGCCCTGAGTCGCTCATGGAGCTGCCCGTGGCCGACATCGACCGCATAGACGTGACGAGCGCCCCGCTGGAGGACCGAGTCGGTGAAACCACCCGTCGAGGCGCCAGCATCTAGCACCGTAAGGTCGGCGGGGTCGAGACCGAACTCGTCAAGCGCATGCTCCAGCTTTTCCGCTCCGCGACCGACGAAGCGGGCGGGCGGCCCAATTACCTCAATCGCGTCGCCAGAAGCCACCAGACGGGCGGCCTTCCCGGCGATCGCACCGTTGACGGTGACACGGTTGGCGCCAATCAGTTCGCGTGCAGAGGAGCGGCTCGAAGCGCGATCTCGGGGCACCAGTTCGACGTCAAGCCGGCGCCGAGCGCTCACCCGTCGCGTTCGGCACGAGTCTTGGCGACCGGAGCTACACCAGATGAACCCGCCGCCTTCTTCTTCGCTGGCGCCTTCTTCTTCGCTGGCGCCTTCTTCTTCGCTGGCGCCTTCTTCTTCGCTGGCGCCTTCTTCTTCGCTGGGCCCCTC
>Ga0213866_10002919_pt1 | contig 11813 bp, 9 predicted proteins | sample PICome_11_FD_160079 | JGI IMG/M metagenome (GOLD analysis project Ga0213866, IMG submission 160079) | Coastal seawater microbial communities near Pivers Island, North Carolina, United States - PICO284 | ecosystem: Environmental > Aquatic > Marine > Coastal | place: USA: North Carolina... | reverse complement strand
AGGCGACCGTCGATGTTGATGTCGGCGAGCTTCCGGGTCGAGCTGAGCGGCCGGGCCGACGGGAGCGTGGCCGACTCCGAGAGGAGTCGGCGGGCAGCCTCGGCTGAGGTTACCTCGGCTGAGGCCGACCCATTGAGCTGCGCGAACGCAGCATCGGGCGTGAGGGCCGATCCGACGAGGAGGGCGACGAAGAGAGGACGATAGATTCGAGACACGGGCGCAAACATATGTTTACCTGAGGCACGACATCAATCCTGCTCTCAAGTGTTAAGGTCGGTCGGTCCAGATCAGCGCTGCAGACGCCAGCGCTCGGCGGCCGAATGCAGCGGGATCGGCGGCGTGGCGAGAAGACCGAGGTCGATCTGCTTCGCCATGTCATGGACCTGCTCCAAGGAGACACGATCGTCCGCAAAGATGTTGAGCAGCGTCGTCACGACCTCGTCGTCGAGCGACTCCATGGCGATGACCCAGTTCATCACGGCGAGCGTGAGGATGTCCTCGTCCACACCCCGGTAGGCTCCCTCGGGAATCACCCCGCGAGAGTAATACGGATGCTCTTCGAACATCGCCTCGAGCACCGACTCCTCGAAGGGAATCAAGCGCATGTCGCCGGTGGTGGACGCCTCGAGTACGGCCGCGGCCGGATATCCGACAGAAATGATCGCAGCATCGATCGAACCATCCCGTAGAGCGGCGGACGACTCGCCGAAGGAGAGATAGCGCGGTTCGATGTCATCGTAGTCGAGGCCGTGCGCAGCGAGCACGTGCCGCGACAGCTGCTCCGTTCCGGAGCCCGCCGCCCCAACCGACACACGGTAGCCCGCAAAGTCTGCCACGGTTCGAGCCGGAGATGAGGCCGGCACCAGGATGTGGGTCACGTTCGCGTACAGTGGAGCGATCGCCCGGAGGTCGGGAATCGCAGGACTTCCATTGCCCGCGCCGGTCTGGGCCTGGTATGCCGTTGAAGCGATCGCCATCGCGAGGTCCATCTGCCCCGCGCCCAGTCGATTGACGTTCTCGACCGATCCGCCACTCACTTCGGCCGTGTACTGTCGGTCCGGGTCCGCCAGAGACAGTCGGCTGGCGATGGCGCCGCCGAGCGGGTAGTAGATCCCGCCCGTGCCGGCCGTGCCCAGCGACATAAACGTCTCGTTTCCGCTCGAGGCGGGCTGCGCCGGCCCCGCCTGCGGACTCGCAGTCACATTCGCCGAGGGTCCAGCCGGCGGCGTCAGGAAGAAGAAGCCGGCCAGCACACCAGCGGAGAGCGTAGCGCCCACCCAGCGCGTCCAGGTCACGGACGAGGTCGACTCGGTCCGGAAGAAGACGACAGCGACTCCCACCAGTCCGGCGGCGTCCGAAAGCAGGCCCGGGTAGACCAGAAGGAAAGCCGCGAGCAACGCGAGCGCCCGTTCCCAGCCCTGGAGGTGTGTCCGGGCAAAGCCTACTCCACCCGCCGCCAACGCGGTGACCCCGATGATCGCGGTCACGGTGGCGAGCAGAATGTCGAGGGGCGCACCGACCATGAGTAGCTCGGGCCCGTAGACGAACATGAAGGGCACGACGAAGCCGGCACCGGCCAGAACCGCGGCGAACATCGCCGTTCGAATCGGGGGGGACCCCGCGATCCCTGCGGCCGCGAAGGCGGCCAGCGAGACCGGCGGCGTCACGTTTGAAATGCACCCGAAGTAGAAGATGAACAAATGCGCCGCGAGGAGCGGTACTCCGAGCTGTACGAGTGCCGGCGCGCCCAGCGCCGCGAGAACCACGTAGGCCGCGGTCGTAGGCAGCCCCATGCCGAGCACGATGGAACCGAGGGCAGTAAGGAGCAGTGCCCCGAAGAGGTTGCCCTGCGACAGCGTGATGATCAGCTCGGACATACGGAGTCCGATCCCGGTGAGGGACGCTACACCCACGACGATTCCGGCTGCTGCACACGCCGCTGCAACCTGCACAGCACCGCGCCCGGCCCGTTCCATGATTTCGCGCATCTCAGTGGGCGACGGGCGAGTAGAAGGACGCAGAAGCGCCATTCCCAACGCTGTGGACACACCCCAGAAGGCCGCGCGCATCGGAGAGCGGCCCATGCCGAGGAGCACGACGATGATCGCGAGCGGCAGAAGCAGGTGCAGTCGATCCGCGATCGGCTCCGGGTCGATCTCGGTTTCCGGCTCGATACCCATGCGTCCGGCCCGGAAGTGAATCGCGGCCAACAGCGCTGAATAGTAGAGAACCGCGGGAATGATCGCGGCGATCGCGACCTCGATGTACGCGATGTTCGTCCACGTCGCGAGAATGAACGCCCCCGCCCCCATAACAGGCGGCATCAACTGCCCGCCGGTGCTCGCAGCCGCCTCGATGGCGCCCGCGAAGTAGGGCTTGAAGCCAGCCCGCTTCATGAGCGGGATCGTGAAGGTTCCGGTCGTTACGACGTTGGCGACGGCACTCCCTGAGAGTGACCCCATGAAGGCACTCGCCACTGCAGCGGTCTTCGCCGGGCCACCCCGAGTCCGACCCGCGATCCGATTCGCCATCGCGATCAGAAGTGCGCCGCCGCCGGCCGTGTCCAGCACGGCCCCGAAGAGCACAAACAGGTAGACGAAATCTGCGGAGACTCCGAGCGGGATACCCCAGAGCCCCTCGGTCGAGAGGTACAGATGCTCGATGATGCGCGTGGCACCGTACCCGCGATGGGCGAGGAATCCAGGGAGGTACGGACCAGACACCGCATACACGAGGGCCAGGATACAGACCGTAATCAGGCCCCAGCCGGTGGCCCGACGCGCGAGCTCGATGACCAGGAGGATCGCAAGCGCACCCATGGCGAGGTCGACACTCGTGGGGCTCCCGGAACGTCCGACGAGCTCCTGATTTTCGAGCGCAATATATGCGCACGCCATGATGGAGAGGCCGGCAAGTACCCAACCGAGTCCTCCCCGAATGCGTTCGAGCGACGGGATGCCGTCGGAGTCGGCAGGCGCACGGAGGCGTCTCTGCACGCCCACGCCGAGAAAGCCGAGCGTCGCCATGAGCGCGAGGTGCACCGGGCGCTGGATGAGCGCGGTGAATGGAGAGAAGCCGGCCGCGTACATGTGGAAGATGGCCGCCATGCTCGAAACGACTGCGATCACCACCGCCGCGTTACGACTACGTCCCTCGGTCATCGAACCAGCTCCCTGCGGGCGACTTTGATTACATGAACCGCGCGATGATGAGCGCCATGCCGCTGAAGAGCATCAGCAAGATCGTGGCGGCGCTGGAGAAACTCCGGCGCCGATCGATGGCGTGAACACCCTGTGCTATGACGAGCGTCGACCATATCTGAGTGAGATCGAAGACCCGGAGGACGTTGAGTACGTAGCCGTCCGGTAAGAAGACGAAGAAGCTGGCCAGATTGAGCGTGAACTGCGGATCGCCCGTCGAGATTCGGAGGGGTGTAACCAGCAACCCGAACAGGAGGGGAATGAAGTACGCGTGCGAAACCACCGCAAGATACTGCCGGAAGCGACCTTCGTCGCCTAGAACGAACGCGAAGATGACCGTATAGACCCCAGTGAAGATGGCGGTGAATACGAGGGTGCTCACAACCGACCCCAGCGGGATAACCAGACGCATCATCCTGAGCGCCCGGTCGGTCATTTCCGGGAACTCCCGCCCACGCTCCAGCGCGGCCTGGCGGTTCATCTCCATGAAGACGTCCACGGGGATGAGCGCAACAGAGAGACCCACTACCACGGCCCCCACCAGAAGCGCACCGATCCAGCGCGGATCGACGACCAACTCGTCCATCAGCTTCCCAGGGCTGAAAAAGACGGCAATCAGTCGAGCAGGCAGCCCCGGCAGAGACGACGCGCTTCCCTCGGGGATATCTGTCTCAGAAGTAGTTTCGGGTCGCGAATCCTCCGACATGACGTCTCCTACGGGTTGTGAAGTCGGGCCCGCATCGACGTTCGGACCTCAATAGGAAGCGGGAAGGGAGAGATCGGAACCTGAACCTCTCCGGAGCCGATCGCCTCGCGATAGTGCTCGACCGGGATACCGGACTGGAGATCCCAGAGGACGTACCCCGTCACCACCATCTCAGAGGCCTGCTGGATGTCCATTCCGGCGATTGCCATGGCATTGGATATCGTCGCGGTTCCTACCATGTCGATGCGAAGGAGCGCGCGGCCGTCGATCACGGTGTCACCCACCACCGTGTACTCCAGCACCGAAGCCTCCGTCCGCACCCCCGGCCCGTCCTCGCCGGAATAGCTCACGGAGTCGACCCAACTTTCTCCCGGCAGGGCTGCTCGGCCCGGTAGCGCCGGGAAGAACGAGTGCGCCAGGCGAAGTCCCGACACCATCTGCGATGCCTCATCCGAGACTTCGGGCCGACGAGATACCGTCGGGTCCCCGACCCGGTTCAGCGCGAAGGCCAAGTCTCCCGAGACCATGCTCTCGTCCACGCGCACAGGCGCACCCATCGGCTGGTTGAGCAACGCGGACAGCGAGCGAATGGACAGAACGATCCCCACACCAGAGGCCGTTTCCTCGAACTCGACATCGAACTCGGCCACACCGTGCTGGCTCAATTCCATCGACTGCCCCATCACACTTACCTGGACCGAGGTAGTGTCGGCATAGCTGTAGGTCGCCGACGACAAGGTCTGCTCGCCATACGCAAGCGCGAGGGGAGCAGGCGGACCACCACCGCACGCCCCGGTGAAGGCCACAGTGAGTCCCACTCCGAGCAGTACGCGTCGGGTCCTGAATCTGGTCATCGATCATCTCCGTCAGTAAACCGAACAATAGCCGAAGTGAGAATCCGGCCACCCTTGGCCGGGTCATGGCTAACTGGTATCCTGATTGACTTCACTCCCGCCTGTACCCTAGTACGACGCGGATCGAGTTCCCCCGCCGCAGGTTTCCATGAGCTTTCGCACCAATCCCGACCGCATTCTCGACAACATCGACCGCGCCCGAAACCGGGACGCGGAAAGCGCGGGTCTGTATGTAGAACGTCAGGCGATGGGTCGAGAGCTCGAGTCCCAGATGCCTGACCTCGACGCAACTACTACGGAGCGTACGAAGCGAGTCTTCTCTGCACTCGAGCGAGCATACACCAAAGCAGCCCAGCGCACCGAGCTCGGACGACTCGCCTCCCGCTTCCAGGCGGTCGGTGACATCCACCATCACCACGCTCGTGGCGACGTCAGTATCTCGATCCAGTACATGGATCATGAGCGCTACGACGACGTTGGTGTCTCCCCCTTCGAGATTCGCCCGTACCAGGTCGCGGACGCCAAGAAGGAAACCAAGACCAGCCGCGCAGACGTCAACGCGTTGAGGGTACTCCGGACCGAGCTTCGCGGCGGCATTCTCGCTGCCTGGCAGAAGATCGAGCCGCGAGTGAAGGATGCCATCCGAGACCGCGCCGATATGGGTGCAGTTCAGGTTCAGGTTACGGTCGACCTCCGTCCTGCGGAGTAGCTCGGGCAGCTTTCCGCGGCCACATCGGCCGGGGAGTGTCACGCCAGCCAGGACCTCCTCTGAGGGCTTTTCGTGGCGATGAGCACCCCGCGCGTCGTGTTCGTATTCCTGGACGGCGTTGGAATCGGTCCCGCGGACGCTGAGGTCAATCCATTTCTCCGCGCGGACATGCCGGTTCTGACATCGTTGTTGGGCGGGCGTCTTCCGGTGATCGAGAGCGGTTCGGCGACCGTGTCCATGGTCGACCCAACTGTCGCCTCGCGGGACGGGACCGACCGGGATCCGAAATCGCACGAGACGTTCGTGGGCACCGTGGTACCTCTCGATGCGACGCTCGATACCGAGGGCACCCCGCAGAGCGGCACGGGCCAGGCCGCGCTCCTGACGGGAGAGAGCACGGCGGTAAGCTATGGACGACACTTCGGGCCCTGGACGCCGGTTCGGCTCCGCCCGCTCGTAGAGGAGCAGAGCGTCCTCCGTCGAGCCCGAGATGCCGGCCGCTCCGTGGCCTTCGCCAACGCGTACCCACGCGGCTGGCCTGGGCCCAGAGGCTCACGTCGGATCGCAGCTCCACCGCTGGCAGCTCGCGGGGCAGGTGTTCTCGATCGCCACGAGGAGGCCCTCGGTGCCGGCGAGGCCGTGTCGAGTGAGATCGTAAACGACGGTTGGCGGGAGCATCTGGGGCACGACTGGCTCCCGGAGGTTACCGCTCACCAGGCGGGCGCGAATCTGGCGCTCATCGCCAGCAAGCACGACCTGACCCTCTACGCCCACTACAACACAGACACCGCCGGACACCGTGGCCTCATGCCCGGAGCAATCCAGGCGCTGCAGCGTGTAGACGACTTCCTCGGCGGGCTTCTCTCGACCCTTCCCCAGGACGCACTCCTGCTCATCGCCAGCGACCACGGAAACATCGAGGACGTCCGCGTGGGGCATACCAGGAATCCCGCGCTCGGCGTGATCGCCCAGGCACGGGATCCACATGAGTCTCTACCCGTCGCGCCCCACCCCGGGGACCTGCGCGAAGTCACCCCGTACATCCTGCGGACACTGGCCGTCGACGTGTAGGTAGACGGCCCAGGCCGCCATGCCCCTGGCGCGCTCAATCACGGTATGTGGAGTATGCATCCACGTTCCGGCATTCTAGGTCGACTCCTGACGGAGTCGGAAGGCGTCGCCCCCAACGCCCTCGAGCAGGCACTCGGTCCGATGCGCCGATCGGGTGAGCGGGTTGGCGACACCCTGGTTCGAATGGGTGCGGTAACCCGTGTCGGCGTCGCTCGCGCCCTCGCTACGCAACTCGGGATCGACTTCGTGGAGGGTCCGCTCGACCCAGAAGCAGAAGCGGTCGAGCTGGTTCAGGCCGAGCTGGCTCGAACACGCCGTATCGTCCCACTGCGGATCGCAGAGAGGACACTCACGCTCGCCATGGCGGACCCACTCGACGTCTCCGCACTCGACGACGTCCAGTTCCAGACCGGCCGACGAGTCGAGCCAGTCGTCACAACCCCTGATGCCGTCGGTGACGCCCTCGCCGTATGCTACGGCACGGCGGATCCCGACCCCGGCGACTCCCTGGACGAGCTCGTGCACACCCTCTCCATGGGGGACGCGAAGTTCGTCGAACCATCCCACGTGGCAAGGGAGTTGGCACAGGCCACGGGACGCGCGCCGGTGGTGCGCCTGGTCGACCGGCTCCTTCGCGACGCAATCGACGATGGCGCCAGTGACATCCATGTGGAAGAGACCGGTGACGACGTGCGCGTGCGCTTTCGCCTCGACGGACGTCTCCATCAGGCCGTCGACCTGCCGGCGTCGTCGCGCCGCGCGGTCCTGTCGAGGATCAAGGTCATCGCGGGAATGGACATCTCTGTCCGACGAAGAGCTCAGGACGGCAGTCTGGTCTTCCAACATGACCGGAAGTCACTAACGCTGCGCGTCAGTACGCTACCGGTGAACGGAGGAGAGAAGGCGGTCGTCCGGATCCTCGATCCGACCAGCGCACCCTCGGATCTCGGTGCGCTCGGATTGAGCGATCCAGATCTGGCGCAGCTTCGCTCCCTCCTTCGGCGTGGGGAGGGCGTTGTCCTCGCTGCCGGGCCCACCGGAAGCGGAAAGAGCACCACACTCTTCGCCGCACTCTCCGAGCTCGATCGGGAAACCCGCAACGTTGTCACCCTGGAGGACCCCGTGGAGTACCGACTCCCCGGTGCCAGCCAGCTTCGCGTGGATCGACGAGCCGGCCTCGGCTTCGCCGACGCCCTCCGGGCAGTACTGCGACAGGATCCCGATGTCGTGATGGTCGGAGAGATTCGAGATCGGGAGACCGCCGAGATCGCTATGTCGGCAGCCGTTACCGGCCACCTCGTTCTGAGTTCGATCCACACTACAGACGCCCCGGGTGCGATCACCCGGCTCCTGCACATGGGTGTGCCCCCGTTCCTGGTCGCGGGAGGTCTTACCGGTGTCGTCGCGCAGCGCCTCGTGCGGAAATGCTGCGCGCGCTGCCGAGGCCGCAGCTGTTCAGAGTGCGGGGACGGTCTGCGAGGCCGCACCGGCGTCTACCAGATTCTTTCCGTGTCAGATGAGATGCGCGACGAGATCTCCGCTGGAGCCTCGTCCGCTCGCCTGCGCAGGCTGGCGGCAGACATCGGGATGCGGACACTCGAGTCCGACGCGAGACGTGCGGTAGCCGCGGGTCTCACCACGCCTCACGAGGTCGGCCGCCTGCTCCACGCCGGTACGATCTCCGGCTCCCCCTGCCGCTCCTGCGATGCGACGGTGCCCTTCGGAGCAGCGGCATGCCCAGCGTGTGGCCGGACCGTTGGTAAGCGCTGCTCGTGCGGTCGGAAACTCGAACGAAGCTGGCGGTTCTGTCCGTGGTGCATCCGACCCATCAGGGCGTGAGCGTCATCCCCTCAGCCGAACGTCGCCTCTCGGACCGTAAGGCCCTCGATTCGCTCGACGTCGAGCTCGACTCCAATACCCGGACCCGTCGGGACCTTCATCTCGCCGTCGGAAACAACGAACTCCGGAGAGACGATATCCTGCGCCCAGTAGCGGCTACTCGCGGAGATATCTCCGGGTAGTGTGAACCCGGGTAGAGACGCGAGGGCAAGGTTGTGGGCTCGACCAACACCGGACTCGAGCATTCCACCGCACCATACAGGGAGGTCCACGGCCTGCATCATGTCGTGGATGCGTCGGCTCGTACCGTGCCCGCCCACGCGTCCGGGCTTGATGTTGATGATCCGACCGGAAGAAAGCTCCAATGCGAGTTCCGTATCCCCGACCGTCTTGATCGACTCATCGAGACAGACGGCTGTCTCGATCTGTGCCTGGAGGCGAGCGTGGTGCAGGAGGTCGTCGTACCGAAGCGGCTGCTCGATCATCATGAGGTCGAGGGCGTCCAGCTCCCGGAGCCGAGCGACGTCGTCGAGGGTGTACGCCGAGTTCGCGTCAGCCATGAAGGGAATCGTCGGGAAAGCTTCCCGCAGTCCGGCCAGAACCTCTATGTCGCGTCCGGGCTTGATCTTGATCTTCACGCGAGCGTACCCGTCGTCGATGAAGCCGGCGACCTGTTCGTGGAGCACTTCGTCGTTCGGTTTGATACCGACGCTGACCCCTACGCTGACGAAATCGCGGGTGCCACCGAGCTTCTTCGACAACGACACACCGTCGGCCCGTGCCGCCATGTCCCACGCTGCCATCTCCACCGCGGCCTTCGCCATCCCGTGACCCCGAATCCAGGAGACGGGGGTGAGCGCGTCCTCCGGGCCTGCGACGTCACGCCCAACAATGTTCGGCAGGATGAAGTCCGTGAGAACATGCCAGGCGGTGTCCGTCGTCTCGTACGAATAGCCGGGATCATTGGACGCCACACATTCGCTCCACCCTTCGAGACCCTCGCCCTCCAGGGTAAGCAGAAGGATGCGCCGGTCCTGCATGCCCCCGCTGGAGATCTCGAAGAACTCCTTCAGGCGCATGGGAATTTCGCGGAGTGTCGCTTTCTCGATCTTCATATTGCTCCGTCCGCAGCCGGCGTGGCCGCACCAAGAAGGGAAAAGACTTCGTCTACCTGCTCCCACCCGACCCGAAGGAGGAACGACGAGTTCCTCCCGTACGACTTCATCCCGAGAATGTAGAAGTCCGGCTCGGGATTCTTCAGTGTGTCGGCTCCATGACTCTCCTGCGTCAGACAATCCACCGACGACGACGCGAGTAACGCCGACGCCAGCTTCATCGGGCCCGAGGTAGCATAGCACTCGTGCACCTGCAGCTGGCGGTACATCCGCGCATCACCCACAGCTCCGGTGAGGGAGATGATCCGATCGACGATTACGGTCTCCCTCGAACCGTCCGCAGTCCGGAGGGTGACCACGACACCGTCGGGCGACGCCTCGAGGGCATCCACCGAGCGCCCCGCCCGAACGTCGAACGGGGAGTCGGTCGCCGCCAGCTTCTGGGCATGCTTCACCAGAGAATGTCGCATAGGCAGGGCGTCGTCATCGACCGCGCCGAAGGTCGGGGAAGGTGAGCGAATAGCCCACGTCACCCGAGTGCCGGGGACCCTCTCCACCAGGCCTTCCAGGTCACGCGCAGCAGTCTGGGCAGAGTGCCCTCCGCCCACGAGAAGAATCCGTTGGCCGCCCCAGCCCGGAGCTATCCCTCCCAGCAGCGGCGCCTCGAAATCGGGTATCCGGCGAATGATGTACTCCGACGCACCGGCCTCCCCCGGCGCTCGGATCCCCCCGGCGCCAAGCGCATTCGGATTGTGGTATGTGCCCGTGCAGTCCAGAACCACGTCCGCGTACTCGACCGACTCGTTGCCTGCAGCGTCTCGTAACAGAAGCCGGAAGCGTCGTGTGGCGCGAACGCCGGTGCCGATCTCCTCGTTCTTCAGCATCCCCTCGCGACCGACCTCGACGACCCGTGTCCCATAGCGGATGTGGGGTGCGATGGCGTCGAGGCCCGCGAGCGGTTCGAGCACCTGCTCCACGAGGTCGCCCCCAGTCGGATAAGCTCGGCCGCCACGTTCATCTTCTGAGCTTGGAACCGGATGGCCAGCCGTCTCGAGCGCACGTCGAACGCGCTCGGAGACATTCATGGACCAGGGCGTGAAGAGCTGCACGTGACCCCAGGATCGAACGTTGCCCGCCACCTCGGACGCCGCTTCGTACACGGTAAACGGCAATCCGGCCTCCACCGCCGCGAGCGCCGCTTCCAGTCCGATGGGCCCAGCTCCGAGGATCGCAACGTGTCTCATTCTGCAGGCTCCTCTGATCGGACCAGCAGGTACGTGGAAACAGGGTCACCTCGCTCGAAGTCCCGCACCTCGTACCCGCATCTGATGTAGTGATCGAAAACGGCGCGTGTGGCGCCCCTCCACTCAACTGCAAGCGGGAGGTCATCGCTCATGAGCGCGCCGACATCAGAAGGAATCACGACCCGGACCGCTTCGTTCCTCAACTCGGTGTTCGGCTCCCCTGGTCGCGGATGAACACCCGACGAATCGGCACTGAGAGCCAGCGGTGCCGACTCGAGCGTGACCTCCGTCGAGGCGTTGGGGTCGGAGATCGCCGACGCAGGAACCACTCGCCCGCCGCCTTCCCCTGACCGAGTCAACATCGCCGACAGTCTGCGTTCCACGCGGGGCGACCTGAGCAGCCAGAGCGCGATCATCCGATCCGTACCGATACCGCGATGCAGCGGCGAATCGGTGTCCCCGTACATGTCGCACATGTACTCCCGGACGACCGCTCCCAGTCGAGTGATGTTCAGGTGTGCGTTCCGTGACTGGAGTGGGTCGAAAGTCCAGAACATCTTCTCCACCCCGCGTGACAGAACGTCTTCCCGCTGGTACGCCTTGAGACGAGCACCCAGGCCACCGTCACGCTGCGCGGGACGCACGGCGAGCATATCGGACCAGTGCACGACCTCCCCGTCGCGTTGCCCCGTGAGTCCGAATACGAATCCCACGAGAGCGCCCTTCGCATCGTATGCGCCAGCAGACACACCGCCGAGCAGCTGTCCTACCTTGAGAATCGCAGGCGACACACGCTCCGAGAATCCGTGCCCCCAGGTGTCCTCCTGAAGTGCTACGCAGGCGTGGTACTCCTCGATCGTGGCAAACGGACGGATCGTGACTCTGCTCATGACCCTGCGCCTGTGACCGGCTTCACTCCTGTCCCGCCGGCGGCGAGAGCAGGAGTCGCGCGAGCAGGGCACATCGATCGAGGGAGGGCTCGATGACGATATGCTCGTGATCCGCGTGCGCGCCGTCGCCCACGCAGCCGAGGCCGTCGAGCGTCGCCGTGTAGAGGCTCGTCGTGTTTCCGTCC
>Ga0213866_10002915_pt1 | contig 11817 bp, 12 predicted proteins | sample PICome_11_FD_160079 | JGI IMG/M metagenome (GOLD analysis project Ga0213866, IMG submission 160079) | Coastal seawater microbial communities near Pivers Island, North Carolina, United States - PICO284 | ecosystem: Environmental > Aquatic > Marine > Coastal | place: USA: North Carolina... | reverse complement strand
GCCGCCGTAGGGACCTATTCGACGATTGACGAATCTCTGCAGTCGGCTCGCGAGCAATGGGCGAAAGAGTTCATGAAAACTTTGCGATCGATTGAAGACAGGTTGGACCGTGTCAGCGAAAGTAGTCCACAAACCTTCACACCAGAAGAGCTCATCGAAACTCGGAAGCTGCTCAAACAATCGAAGTTGATGCCAGCTGCAAGAAGGATTGAGTTGCTCGACAAGATTGCGCTGGCTGAGTATCACTTGAACCGCCAGTAGAACCGCTTCAATCAAGTTGCTATTTTGGGTAGCACAAGGGGTCAGGCGAGACCCTTCAGGCATAGCCTGCAACAAAGGACGAGACCATGGGACTGGAAAACCGCCTCACCGGCGACGGATTCATCACCACCCGCGTGAACGAGCTGATTGGCTGGGCGCGCAAGAATTCGCTCTGGCCCTACCCCTTCGGCACGGCCTGCTGCGCAATCGAGATGATGGCGACGCTGAGCTCGCGTTACGACATGGCACGCTTCGGCGCTGAGGTGATTCGCTTCAGCCCGCGTCAGGCGGACATGCTGATCGTCTCCGGCCGCATCTCGCTCAAGATGATGCCCGTGCTGCTGCAGATTTACTCTCAGATGCCTGAGCCCAAGTGGGTGATCGCCATGGGCGCGTGCTGCTCCAGCGGCGGCGTGTTCAACACCTACCCGCAGATTCAGGGCGTGGACCAGTTCCTGCCCGTGGACGTGTACATTCCGGGCTGCCCGCCGCGCCCCGAGTCGCTGATCGATGCGCTGGTGATGATCCAGGACAAGATCAAGGCTGGCGTGAAGTCTGGCGCGATGGCCAATCACCCTGATGCGAGCATCGGCGCGATGGCCGAAGCCAAGGCTTAGGCGCTGACGGTTGCCAATCTCATGCAAACGCTCTTCCCCGCGAAGAGCGTTTTGCATTTGCGCACAGAGATTCGATAGTGCAGCACCTGCCAGAACACACGAACACTGCAATTCCGCTCGCACAAGCAGGGAGGAATGATCATGCCGAATCACCAGCGAAGCGCTTTGCTCTCTGTCGTCGTCTTGCTCGCTCTGACCGCTGCGCTCTTGCTCGGCACGAGAGGAGCTGAGCATGCACAAGTTCAAGCGCAGGGTGAGAAGCTTGAAGAGATCAGCTTCAAGATTGTTGCGAAGGACTTGGACGCTTCCGCGAAATGCTACGCCTTGATCGATGCGTGGGATGAAGGGGAAGAGCGTTGGGAGACCTTTGACCCAACGCCAGAAGATGATTCGGCCCGCATCCATTTTGTCGGGCTATCTGGAAATCATGAAGTGGGATCCGGACTTGATCGATTGGACACCCATCGCGTTCACCGGCGGTGCGCGAGTCAGCTATCGCAAAGAGTTGAAGAGAGGCGTGAACGTCATGCACTTCGCGTCGGGCAATCGGCGCATCAGGATCAGGGACACAAGAGTGCTGGGAGGTGCCATCATCTTTGATGAGGTGATGGAGTTGATGGATGACGCAGCGATCGAGCGCAACGTCGTGCCCCGCGCGGCGCAGGTGCGCGTTCTCGCGGGAAGCAACCTGCCCGCCGATATTGAGCGGATCCACCTGCAAGGCAGCGATGGTCAAGGCGGCTACCAAACTCTTCACGTCGTCGAGAGAAAAGACCTGCCGAGGACCTTTCATCTCCCTGCCGGCATGAGCCGCATCTACGCATCAACGCAGGTGAAGGGCGAGCCAGGGGGCGATTGGATCATCAAGGAATTCAGCGAGGTGCTCCAAACTTCGCCCTTCGCGACGCACTCGGTCGTGCTTGGTGCAGCGTCAGCGCAGCCGCTCATTTCCTTCTTCTCGCTGCTCGGCCAATCGAGCGAATCGCTGGATTGGATTACCAGCGGCGAAGAGGTACTTGGCACCGTAGCGATCGACTGCCCGGATGATTCGAAGATTGAAAGCGCGAGCCTGAGCATCGACGGCGAGGTCGTGGCGACCTTTGAATCGCAGAACATCTCTTTCCGCCAGCGTTTTGATCAGCCGGGCAACTATCGCATCACCTTGAGCGTGACGTTCGATTCCGGTGAGAGCGATGCCTGCTCGCGCTGGGTGTGCGTGCTCCCGCCGGAGCAATCTGCGGCGATCAAGCGCAGTGCGCCGCGCCTAGCATCGGCGGTCGTTTGCCCGAAGTGCGGCAAAGTGCATCCAGCGGAGTGGAGCTACTGCCCCTACGATGGCACCAAGCTGCCGGCGAGCAGCACGGAGAGCGAGGAGGACTAGGCTCTTCCCGGCCTTAGCTCACCATGGCTTCGTCGCTGTCACCCTTCGCAAGCGATCTGCATCCAATCCATCGCCCCACACTTGCTGTAGCATCCATGCCATCAGCACCGTCGACGCTTGAATCAGCAAGAGCGCGATGATGATCAGCCCGGCCAGCGCTCGGGATGACGGCCCGGTCTCTTCGAAAAGGGAAAGCTAAACGCAAAAGAGGAAGGCTGGGCCTTCCTCTTTCACTTGAGCCTCATCCCTCGCTTAGCGAGAGACCGTTCCACTAGCGCCTTGAGCGCCGTTCAGGCTGAAGCCTTCGGGCGTGGAGACCCACAGCTCGACGCGGCGATTCAGCTTCTTCTGATTCGAGATCGGCATGTACTCGCCGCACGCCAGCACGCTGAGCTTCTTGGCGGGGATGCCCTGCTCGACCAGGTAGTCGCGCACTGCGTTTGCACGACGGAAGGCAAGCACGGTGTTCGTCTCAATGCCCTTGCTCTTCAGGGTGCGGACTGGATCGCTGTCGGTGTGGCCGTCAACTCGCACGATGTGATTGGGATTGCGGTTGAGCGAATCCTTCACGATCTCAGCGAGAGCCTTCAAGCTCGACTTCGCGCTGCCGGTCAGATCCCACGAGCCTGAATTGAAGAGCACCGAAGCGCCGTCATCCAAGCGAACGCCCACGGCGTGGTCAGCCTTGAGGAAGGCGAAGTCGTTCGAGAGGCCGCCTTCGAGCTCTTTGCGCAGGGCATCGAGTTCAGCGTCGAGGGCGCTGGTGTCGATCTTGGCTTGCACGGGAACTTCTTTGATCACCGTGATTTGGCCCGGCTTCTTCTTCAGTTCCGCGGCCAGCTCGGCGTTCGCGCCTTGCAGGTCCTTGACGTTCGTCTGGTAGCGGACGAGTTCCGTCTTGAGTTGCTGATTGAGGTCTTGCTCATTCTCGACGCGCTGGGCGAGGTCGTTGTAGCCACCCGTTGAGACGCAGCCCGTCATCAGAGCGGACAGGCCAAGCGCGGCGGAAAGGATCAACTTTTTCATTTCGATACTCCAGATCATGCTTTCCGATAGTCCCGCTTCTGCCATTCCGCGGCGAAGGGGTCACCTTGTCTGTCCGCCTTGATCGGCGCGGTGTGCTGGAAGTGTGAGAGAAAATATCGGGAAAGTCGCGATCAGCTATGGCGTGACCATGCAGCGTGACGCCGTCGCCTAGCCATGCGATTAGCCACTTTCGCACCGGCCTGCGCGAGGGTTGTGAGAGCTCAACGCCAAGGCGCAGAGCACGCGAAGTTTCGCAAAGCCTGGCGGAGTGGGCGTCTTCTGCCGGGCGTTTGAAGTTCTCCAGCTCCGACAGCGCCCAGAATCTTTCGAATGCGAGCGTGACCATCGCCTCGGTGCGGGGAATGAGCAGACAAATGCAAAAGGGCTGCGAGGCAGATGCGCCGCAGCCCTTGAGTTCAGATCTCGAAGCAAGCGCTACTCTTGAGCAAAGCCCTTGAAGAGATAGCCGTCGCGAGTGACGAAGTAGATCGCGCGGTCGCTGGCATCCATCGAGCCAATCACCGCTTCAATCTCGGAAGGCAGCTCCCAGGAGTATTCCTGATCGCCGACCTTGACCACTTCGCCGGTCTTCAGATCCAGCACTTGAAGCACGCGCTTGGAATAGACGCGCAACTCTTCGTCGCGGACCACGCGGCCTTCTTCCCAGAGACGCTGGCGCTGACGGGAGGTGTAAGGAACCGTCCACTCTTCGTGCAGCACATAGACGTACTTCTCCGTCTTCATCAGCACGCGCACGTTGCCATCATCAGGCAGCGTCCATGCAGCTTCGCGGGGCGAGAGCAGCACGTCGACGTCATAGACTGGGTTGCCGTCTTCGTCAGTGGCGAACTCATCGGCCTCCCCACGGTCGCGGGATGCGCCGCGCTCGGTGAGAACGCGGGGCTGACGACGATCAATCTTGACCGCCACGAGTCTATCCGGCGCAGTCGTGATCTTGACCGAACCGGAGTCTTGCGTGGTGCGGCCAGCGTGCAGAGCGTGGAGGTCATCGCCGCCCGAGCGCTCATAATCGCGAGTACCGACATGGTAGAAAACCCAGTCGTCAATCGCGTAGATGCTGCCCCAGATCGGGCCGTCAACACCCATGTTGTGGCTGATCACGATCTTGCCCGAGCGATCAAAGCCCAGCAGTTCGCCCGTGTCAGTTCCAACAAAGATCAGATCGTTCGCGATCACCGGCTGCGTCAGCACACGGCCAACGCGGCTGATCGGCTCCTCGAAGCGCACTTCGCCCGAATTGGCATCAATGCTGTAAAGGTAGTTGTTGTTACTCACCACATAGATGGATTCAGAGTCCGCCGCTGGGGGCACTTGGACCATACGGAAGCCCGTGTTGGACTTCGACGCGAGGTCGGGGAACTGCCACTGGTCGCCGCTGGTGGAGAAGCCCTGAAGCGTATTGCGATTGGAGGTCGGCATGATGACGTAATTGCCAATGCCTGCGACCTGCGTGGATGGGCGCATGCCCAATCCGTACTCGCTGTGCTCGCGCAACACGCCACCCGAATTGGAGGCGCGGTAGAATTCTTGACGCACACCGTCTTGATCAACGAAAACGATGAAGTCGTTCGTCAGTACCGGCGCCCAGCGCGTGCGCTTGACCAGCTCTGACGTAACACCGAGCGTCATGTCGCGCACATTCACCGTGGTGAAGCGGCGATCGTCGAAAACCGCCACCAAGGTGTCGCCCGACTTGTTGCTGGTGTCGCGCAGAAGGTGCGCTTCACGCAAAGCAACAGGCTGCGAACCAGGGTTTGCAAGTCGGATCGACGAGATGGTATCGAAACGGAGTGGAAGATCCGCGAGCTGCGCCATGTAGTAGGCACGATCGTGGCTTTCAACCTTTTCAGCTTCAAAATCAGCAACGTCGGAGCTGTAAGTCCCAGTGACAACCGTGCAATTCGTCAGCACGGCAGTCAGCGAGATCAGACACATCAAGGCCACAGGGGAAAGCCAACTACGCTTTGCGTCAGGCCTCATAGAACATCTCCTTCGAGAAAAGCCGAGAGGTTGATGTCGTGCTTGAGCTCGTAGCTCTGCAACTTCTCGATTCGTGTCAGATCCTCTTCAATGCGGTGAACCAGCCGAAAAATGTACGGCCGACCATTCAAGCGATCCTCAAGATCGCGGCGCATTTTCTCCCAGGATCCTTCATACAGCTCGTCGCGCAAGATGAGGAGCATTTTCTCTTCTTGCGAAAGTCCGCTGAAATAGGCTTTGTGCGGATCGGTAGCCACTGGACTCCTACGCTGGGTGCTTCACCTTGAATTCAAGCAGTGAGCTTGAGCCAGGCGAGACTGGACATGACCGGGAATTATCCGGTCGCCACCCAGATCGTCAACCTTCAACTAGCGCCCCAGAGGCGGGTTCCGACTCGAACACCGGGCAGGCACTCGCAACGCTTGCGGCGTCTGCCAAAAACAGTTTACTGATCGCGCCTCACCAGCGCATTACGCACCGTCTGCGACGCGCGATCGCGAGTGACCTGCGAGTTCACCGGCACGGAAGTCTGCATCGAGTTCAGATCGAGGCTGATCTCCTTGCGGGCTTCACGCGTGCGGCCAAGGATGATCCATGCGCGACACTGGGTCGGCTGGGCATCGAAGACAGCAAACTCGACAAAAGCTTGGTCCGATGACGTAAAGGGAGTGCCACTCGACGTATTGATCTGGGCGGGGCGGAAGATGTCGCCGACGCGAACGCCGTCCAACGATCCCTTGTTCAGCACAACCACATCGACTTCGCCTGCCATCTCGGTCAGCGAACCCATGCCGCCGTCAGCGCGATCAAGACCGATCGAACTTTGCGACTGGTACGAAATCACCTGAGCGGAGATGCGATACTCTTCCGGATTCGGCTTGAAGATCATGGCGGCGTCAACGCCTTGGGCGTTCATGTCCCAAACCACGATGCAGCCTACAAGCGCCATGAACACCATCAGCAGCAGGAAAAGCCCGAACTTATCGCGCTGGACTGGCTGACTGGGTTTCTGCTTGGCCGCCATCTTCGCAGCGCGTCCGCCTCCCTGAGGGAGCTTCTTTTTCGCCATGGCCGGTATTCCTTCTTTGTTCCGTCAAGCCGCCGAATCAGGCTGGCTGAGATTTCTGATGGTTCGCTCGTCGCTACTTCAGACTAGTTCTTCTCTTCGAACTGGCCGAAGTTCGCGACACCGGCGATGCGATCATTCGCCATTACACGGGAGATCCCACGGAAGTCTTCCGTCAGCACGCAGCGAGCGCGGTTGCGCTCAAGGTGCTCGACGCGGCAGTGACCGACGAACTCGCCGTTGCGCTGCACTGAGAAGACTTGACCTTGCTGCACGCCGTCTTGGCTCCCGATCGAGATCACGAGCTCGCCAACGCGGGGGTCGGGATCAACCGACGTGACGAGCCCACGCAGCCAGGGATTGGCGACGCGAGAGCTGCGTGAAGCGATCGTCGGATCGAGCGTTTCGTAACGGCCGATCTGCTTGACGACGCGCTCAGCCTTGTAGCTGGTCTCGTAGTTTTCGTTCTCCAAGCGCTGCGTTTGATCCTTGGCGCGAGCCGTATCGATCTGCACGCTGGCGATCTCGGCGCGCAGTGCTTCCTGTTCGACCATGGCCATGTAGGCCTTGTAATCGGTGGAAAGCAACGTGCCGACGCTGAACTTGATCTGCGTGTAACGCGAGTGGATACCCGTCGTCGCCAGCAGAATGTCGTTCTCAATCGCCTTGAAGCTGGAAAGGTTCATGCGACGATCAGCAATCGCTTGCTTAATGTCTTCGCGCAGCTTGTCGAGCCCTTCGCGACCATCGCTTCCGTTAAGGAGATCCTTAATCTTGTTGCGCAGCTCGTCTTCAACGATCACGTACTCGTTGAGCTCAACCGCGATCAGAGACTGATTCGGGTTAATCTCAGAGCCGGGGTTGCCCTCAGCTACAACATCGTTGGTCGGCTGAGCGGCGGCTGCATCCGCAGCAGTCGTTCCAACACGACCGCCGCGCAGATCGACAAAGCGATATGCGATTGCGCGTCGTTCGTTGCGCGCAGCAACGAGCTCATCGAGAGGAGAAGGCTCAGGGCTCAAGAGCTGGGCTACGCCCTGGCCGAGTGAGATTGAGAGCACCACTAGGGCGATCAAAAGCACTGCTCGGGATAGAAGACTCATACTTCGTTCTCCAGACCTGCTTGCACAATGCGGCCGCTTCAGGTCAGTGTTTGGCGGACTCGATCCTCAGAAAGGGGCGGACAACGCTGGCTTAGTAGCGCAGCGGAATCACGACATCCCCAACCCCAGGCTGGTTTCCGTTGATTGATTCGATCACTTCTGCCTGCGAGCTCAAGTTCTGCAAGCTCACCACGTTCACGATCGCCACGAGGCGGCCGCTGCGGTAAACGCCGAACTTCTGGTAGCGCTCGACTCCAACGCGCTGGCCGACGTCAAGCGTCACACCGTAGGCAGTCGAGCCAACAACCATACCTTGGATACCCAAGTTGCCGTTGTCACCGAGCTTCTGCTGAAGATCAGGTGCCAAGTAGCGATAGCGGGCGAGACGGTCTTGGCGCAAGCGCAACTCTTCTTGCAGCGAGTACTGCGCAAACTCAAGGCGCAGGTAGTTCTCGCGAGCGCGGCCGGCTTCGCCATACAGGTTGTGAAGTTCCTTCATCAAGTCCTGGTTGGTCGAGACCGTGTCACCATAAGAGGAAAGGCGACGCGACTGCGACTCACGCAGGTGGCGAAGCAGTTCATCGTAGATGCCGGGCAGAGGCGAAAGCTCGTCACGCACAAGCGAGCGCATCGAGTCCACCGCAGCTACGGTTGAGTCGCGAGCATCGGTGGCGTCAGCCTTGTGGGCCGCGAGCACATGGTACGTGGCATCGAGGCCAGCGATACGTTGCTGCAGCTCACCGCTCTGCAGATTGATGACAGCCTGGCGGCGCGCAAAGTACGCATCGTAGGCCTCATTCAGATAGGTGCGGTCGTCGCCAATTCGCAATTCTTCTGCGTTCTTGCGATCTTCCCAATACACATAAGCACTGTGCACGGACAAAACGCGGAAGGCATAAAAGCCGGTTGCGAGCAACACCAGCACCATCAGAAGCTTCTCTAGAACCTTCAAAGCTGGACTCCTTGCGGGCCACCTCTCACGTACCGAACGAAACGAACGGACGCAATTCGACCTTGCCTATGAGTTCAAGTCTGGGAGGGGAAATCGATCCTATTCGGACAGTCCCCCCGGTCAAGCGCAAAACCCACGAAGGTTAATGCGCCCCCAGATTTCTCCCTTACGGGTGACAAAGAAGTGATACCAGAGCTCTCCTGCTACCCACCCATAGCGCATTGCTTCGCAATGCAGGGCGCTGGTAGATACACGCGCAATTCAAGCTGATGCCTGAAAGCGCTCACCACGGTATCCTCTTTCGTCTAGTCGCATATTGGAGTCTTTGACCATGGTGGGCAAGAGCGTGAGTAAACATGAAGACGTCTTTTTTCCTCAGAGCACTCCCAAGAGCGCGCTGATCACCGGAGCAGGTCGCGGAATAGGGCGGGAAATAGCCCTTTCCTTGGCCATTGCAGGGGTCGAGTGCACGCTCATTTCTCGCACGGAAAGCGAGTTGAAAAGTTGCTCAAAAGAGGCGACTGAGCGAGGATCACCCCTCAAACCCATCACTTTTCCATGCGATTTGAGCGATCCGGACGCTCTCAGACAGGCCTGCAACCAACTCACGGGGGATGGCGATAGCGCTTACAGCATCGTTGTGCATGCCGCTGGGATCGCGCAGTCGGCGCCGCTCAAAAGCGCTTCTACGGAGGGCTTTGATCAGATGATGGCCGTGAATGCCCGCGCCTTCCTCATTCTCATGCGCGAACTTTCGCCACTCATGAGCAAGCAAGGCTTTGGCCGCATGATCGCCATAGGCAGCGTCGCCGGACTGCGCGGCTACCCCTATGTCGCCAGCTACTGCGCTAGCAAGCACGCGCTGATCGGCCTAGTTCGGGCTGGTGCGAAAGAATTCGCGCGCAAGGGCATCACGGTGAACGCCATCTGCCCGGGCTATGTCGACACGCCGATGACGCAAGCGACGCTCAGCGCGATCAGCGAGAAAACTGGACGCTCTATTGAAGAAGCGCGCGCCGAGCTAGAGAGCATGAGTCCGCAGCAGCGCTTGATCCAACCAGACGAGATTGTGAGCATGACGCGCTTCCTTCTGAGTGCAGGCGCGCACGGCATCAACGGCCAAGCGCTCTCGGTGTGCGGCGGTGAAATCGCCTGAAGCACCCACAAACGCAAAACGCAGCGCGCTTCGCCACGCTGCGTTTTGCATTTCTCTGGGGTGAGCTGCGAGGCTACGCCGCTGCTTCGCTCTCACGCGCTTGAGCTGGTGCGAACACCGAGCGCAGGCGAGCACCGGCGCGGTCAGCGCTCCAGCTATACGCGGTGAAGAAGAAGACCACCCAAAGCACATCAGCTTGCATCGCCGTGCGGTAGAAAGGCAAGCCAGCTTCCAAGCTCATCAGCAGTCCGCCGACTCCGCTCGGGTAGGCCGGACTGACCAGCCACACCGCTGCGTTGGTGATCAAGAAGAAGGCAGTCGAGGCGCCAAGCGCGCTCGCGACCAACGTGAGCGCATCGCGCCGCTTGCGCAGGAGACCGCGTAGAGCGAAGGGCAACAAGAAGCAGCCGTACACGCTGGCCATCAGGTAGGGATCGTAGGTGCCGATGATGGCATTCGAGATCAACATGCCGAGCATCGGAACGCTCATCCCCATCCAAAGGCGCGGGAAAAGCCAAGCGGAGAAAAGGCTGATCGCCATCACGGGCGTTGCGTTCCAAGCATGCGGGACGACGCGGCCAATCACGCAGAGCGCAATCAGGCCTAGGGCGAACGCCGCTTGGCAGAGAATGGCTTTCGAGGGAGATCTGTCCACGGTGCACTTTTCCTTGAGGGCGTAGCTCGTAAGAGCTTGCCACTTTCATCCATTACTCGAACATTTCGCTGCCTACAAAAACCCCGAATCGCCACACAATTGCATCGCCATCCGAAACCGTGAACTCAGCAGCGCCTTTCGGCGCAAGCTCGCCATTCACAAGGTAGGTCCAGTTTTTGGCCTCGGGACCCATACCTTCCGCCATGAAGCCGAGAATCGACTTGACCAGAACCTTATCCCCACCGCCGCTTGTTACGAATGTGAAGCTCGAGTCGTTGGCTTGAGCCGCATTCATTGTCTCTAACACGGTCGATCCGTCAGGTACCTGCACCTGATAGTGTTTCTCGACATCGGGCGAGGTCTGCACCGTCATGCTGACCTCTACCATGCCCGCAGGCGGCGGGCTTTCGCTGCACTGCACGCCGAAAAGACTAACGCCCGCAACAAGAACTACGCACATCAATGCCATGATGATCGTAGTAAGTGTGGAACGATTCGTCGTTGTCTCGGCGGCCAACAGCTCTCCTCAAAGCTACATTATGCCACAGCCCTGTCATGCTTTCTACAGGGCTTCTGATATCGATGCAAGCCTTGCTTCAAGGCTAATTATGAAGTAAAGGCTCGCTATCTCGCGCTTTATGTGCTTTTACACGCGAGCAGACGCCAGCAAGCGAAGCCAGTCTCGTGACACTCCACTTATATGGGAGAGACTTAATCGTGTCCAGATTGCAAAAGAAAGCAGGAATCAGCCAAAATGCTCGAATTCGTCAATCCTGAGGCCTGGGCTAAGCCCAAAGGCTACAACAACGGTGTGATTTTGTCGGGTTCTCGCACTTTGTGCATTGCCGGACAGATCGCGTGGGATGAAAACGCGAAGCTCGTAGGCGCTGGCGACTTCGGCGCACAATTCACACAAGCTTTACGAAACGTCCGTGCTGTTGCGGAAGCTGCGGGCGGAAGCGTCGAGTGCATCGGCAAGCTCACCATCTTTGTGACCGACAAGCAGGCGTATCTGGCCGCGCTGAGCGAGATCGGGGCGGGCTACCGCGAAGTCTTCGGCAAGCACTTTCCCGCGATGGCGCTGATCGAAGTCAAAGGATTGCTCGAAGAAGGCGCTATGGTGGAGATTGAAGCCCTTGCGGTGCTGGAGTAGGTGGGCGCCCGTAGTAGCACCGGCCCTGTCGGCTTGTCCGAGAACGCTGGCGCAGCTCCTTCTCCCCCTTGGGGGAGAAGGTGGCCGAGCGCAGCGAGGTCGGATGAGGGGGTCGCTCGCGTCGCGAGCGCAAGCGCTACGAGAGCAGGTTCTTTCTGTGTTTCAAAGAAGAGGAGCCCTCATCCGACTTCGACGCTGCGCGTCTCAGCCACCTTCTCCCGCAAGCGGGAGAAGGACCGGATCGGAGTTCTCAGACAAGCCGCTCTTGTCGGTGGTCGCATTCCTTTGCGACAACTCGCCGCAGGCGAGCAGCCAAGTGGATGGAGAGGACACTCGCACGAATGCTAGTAAACTGCCGCCCGGGTACGAATCTCTTCTCTTGAGTCGAGAGACGCAGCAGAATCGCCTGTGAGCAAGCCGGATAGCCGAAGATAGCGCTTCCGAAA
>Ga0213866_10002912_pt1 | contig 11822 bp, 12 predicted proteins | sample PICome_11_FD_160079 | JGI IMG/M metagenome (GOLD analysis project Ga0213866, IMG submission 160079) | Coastal seawater microbial communities near Pivers Island, North Carolina, United States - PICO284 | ecosystem: Environmental > Aquatic > Marine > Coastal | place: USA: North Carolina... | reverse complement strand
CCATTCGATAGATTTAATGTCGTGTTTGACGTTTTTTATTTCTCGCATTTAGAACTGTTCGAATCCAATTGGGAATAATAATTGCGCCTGCCAATAAATAAGAATAATAAGTCATCAGTCTCCACAAGGTAGAAATCACAGTAGAATTAGTGGCATTCTGAACATAATCACTTAAAAATCCACTAAATAAAATTTCTACAAATCCTGCACCTCCAGGTGTCGGACTGAAGGCAATAATAACAAACATTGTTTCCAATCTTGCAAATAATTCGAATTGGGTGAAAAAGTCTTTCGGAACGGTTGTGACAAAGGCTATGATTAAGCAATTCAGTAATAAAAAACGGCAGGACCAAGCAGTTGCTGTTGCTAAAAAAGCGCCTACATGAAACTTCCAATCGTGGCGTTTCATTTCTTTTGATGCGGCCATCATGTCATTCCCTAATTCAACTGCTTTAGGGCGATGTTTCCTGAAAAGTTTAATTTTCGTGAAGCCAACTAAGAAACGTTTTAACTGAATAGGGCTTACAAAAAGTCCATAGTAAAAGGCGGAACCATAGATCGCCATTAAGACATAAGCGAAAATGAAATAATATCCCCATCCGTCAAAGTCTGCAAAGCTTTTCATTTCGGGACGTATCATACTTGTCCCGAAAATAGCCAGCATTATGGGCAAGGTGCCTACAAAAAATATGGTATCTAAAACGATTGTATAAAGAACAATGGTTGCCGTTTTGGCAGTGGATAATTTTTCTTGAGCTAATACAAAAAAAGCAACGGCAGAGCCTCCCAAGCTAGTTGGCGAAACTGCTGAACTAAACTCCCAAATAAAGATTAGTTCGACGCATTTCTTCCAACTACATACGCCTTCTGATAATATTCGGAGTCGAGTGGCGTAGGCTATGTGTCTGATTATCAATAATGTGACAGAAAGAGTGATCCAAAACAGGGTATGGCTTGTCCAAGAAATTTTACCAAAATCTTTTGGGTCAAACTGCTGCCATAACAAATAACCAACTACGGCAATTCCAATCAAAACTGGAAGAATGATTCGAGAGGTACGAATAGATTTAAGTACCTCTTGTTGTTGTGCTGTAAATTCGTCTAAATTCGTTTTTGCCAATTGATTGGTTTAATGATTTTGAAAAGAGGCGCAAAAATAACAAAATAGCAATGCCCTAATTCGATGATTATTAAAGACTGCTGTTAAAATTTTCCTATCTTTAACAACGACATTGAAACGAAATGAAAGAAACTAACAAATGATAAGTCCTATCTTTAATCTTGCTCTTCTTTCTTTTCATTTCTCAAATATTAACCAAATTTTCAAATTATGACTTGGTTGTACGCTATCATTATTGGTGCAGTTGCTGGCTGGCTAGCTGGACAACTCATGAAAGGTTCGGGTTATGGGCTGATAGGAAATATTATTATCGGAATTATTGGCAGTCTTGCTGGTAGTTTTTTACTCGGAAAGTTAGGTGTTTCCATTGCCAGTGGTACGTTCGGAGATATTATTACAGGAGTGATAGGTGCAGTTGTCGTTTTGTTTATTGCGGGACTGTTTAAGAAGTGATGTATAAGTTAGGTATCGGACACTTTTGAAAATGTCCGATACCTTGTAAATCATTTTCGAAAAACTCTTAGACCTAACCAAATCATTAGTATAGAAGTGATACTCACCGCGATTTGCCCACCTAAATTTGGATTTGTTACTGAGAAGGTTGAAAAAATTGCTTTCATAAAATTATTCACGCCTAAAAAACTAGTTACTCCGACAATTAATAACATCATCACATTTGTGAGTCTTGAATTCACATATTTTTCCGAAAGGAGTTTTTTATCATTGACTGCCAACATTAAGAAGATTGCAATAATCGGTAATAATGCGCCATTAATAGCTTGAGCTAAAATAATTGCAGGAATTGGTTTCACGTCGGAAACTCCAAACCCTAGACCTATTAATAAAATAAGACCCCAGACCAATCTGAAATTTCGAGATTTTGGTGACCATTTTTCGTCCTTCTGCCCAAATAAACTTCTAGCTGTAACCGCTGCGGCCAATGGAGAAGTTATCGAAGAGCTGAATCCAGCTGCGAACAGACCGCAACCAAAAAAAACAGCGGCCCAATTCCCAATATTGGAAGCTAAAGTATCAGATAACGCTTTGAAAGAAAATTCACCAGAGACTTGGGTTCCCGCAATCATAATACACATGGAAATTAGTCCTCCAATAATGACGGCTACCGTAATTCCTACCCGCATGTCTCGAATATTTTGTCCTTTACTTATACCAGAGGCAAGGAATAAATTATAAGGTACTATTGTCGTTCCGATCAAGCCAATTATTAATAGAGAGGAACCATCCGGAAAACTTGGTATGATTGCATTTTTCATCACATTTCCAAAACTCAAATCTGCCTGAAATGCTACATAAATAAAAGCACTTCCCATTACTGCGACAATTAATCCGAGAGCATGAGCGATTATTTTTAGATTGCCGATCCAGAGCAAAATTGCGCAAACGAAACCTAAAATTAATGTGAGTATTTTGATATTAAAATCAGATACCAAATCAATACCTGAAATTGCTCCTAGCATATTGCCTGCCTGGTAGGCTGCACAACCAAAAGCAACCGCTAAAAAGATGATGACTTTTATTTTTTGATTTGAGTTTCGTTGATATTTGAGCGCAATTATTTCGCCTAAACTCTTTCCTGAAGCAATGGTAATTCTGGCTGCCGCTTCTTGCAATACTACTGTCGCAATGGTCGAAAAAACTAAAGCCCATAGCAAACTCAATCCAAAACTCGCACCTGCTTTTGAGGCAGTCGTGACTGTTCCTGGGCCGATAAAAGCAGCTGCAATTATTGACCAAAAAAGAATATTCAGTAAGTTCTTTTTAAAAGAAATGAATTTGGGCATGAGTTGGTTAAGTTGATTTTATAGCACTTAATACCCAATTTTTTCCGATTGAGTTTTATCAAATACGTTTCGCACTTTATATGGCCTTTTTTGTTGAGACTCGAAATACGTTCGCATCATTATCTCGACGATAATACCGACTGTAATTAATTGAATCCCCCCTAAAACAAGCATTAATCCCAAAATTAACAATGGCTTTCCCCAAATGTCTTGACCTTGCAATTTCAGAAAACCTAAATAAAGATTGATCAATACGCCAATTGAAAAAAGTCCTACTCCCCAAGTTCCAAAAAGATGCATGGGTTTTTGCATATACTTTTTAAAAAAGACCATTAGTAGAAGATCGGAAATAACTTTAAAGGTACGCCCCAAACCATATTTTGAAACCCCAAATTGACGTGCGTGATGTTTGACATCTACTTGCGTCATTTTTGCACCTTCCAAAACAGCAAGAACAGGCATAAATCGGTGCAACTCTCCATAAAGTCCTAAATCTTTAGCGATTTCGCTTTTGAAAACTTTTAGTGCACAGCCATAATCTTTCATTCTTACACCAGAGGCTTGGCGAATAATCCAGTTGGCTATTTTGCTTGGAATTTTTCGAAGCAACATTCCATCTTGCCTTTTCTTTCGAATGCCTGCGACTAAATCCCAGTCGCCTTCTTCTGCCATTTTTAACATCATTGGGATATCGGAAGGGTCATTTTGAAGATCACCATCTAATGTAATTATATAATCTCCGATGGCGTAATCAATTCCCGCCATTAGTGCAGAGCTTTGTCCATAATTCTTTCTAAACTCAATGATTTTTAAGGCACTATTGTCAATGGCTTTTAAATTCGGAATTGTATTATCTGAAGAGCCATCATCCACAAATATGATTTCATAATCATAGCCTTCAAGTGCATTTGTGATTTGTTCAGTGAGTGGTTTAACGTTTAATTCTTCATTGTAAACCGCGATTACGACGGATAATTTCATAGTTTGTAATTTGGGATTGATGATTTGTGATCAAAACGCTCATCAAAATCATCAATCACGCTTTATTTTTCCGATATAATATAAATTCTTATTCATCATTTTGAATTTTCCATATTGTTTAAAATTCACATGAAAGCGAAAATTTTCATGAATCAGATAATAAGCAGAGGTATCAAAATTTTCATAATGACTTTCAAGGATATTGCCTGTTTCCCGAGTCAAATAAAACCCATTGGCAGGTTGCAAACCGACACTACTTTTATAACTATATAAGGGTTTGAACTTTTGGCCAACTTCGATGGAGGATTCCCTCATTTGAGTGCTCCATTCGATTATTAAGCGATTAGGTAAGACAAACCAATTGAAACCGATTCGTATTACTAGAAGTACTAAAACTAAAATAACCAATCGCTCTGTTTTTAATTTTTGGTAAAGGTAGGTCAAAGCGCCCAAAGCAAGAAAAAGTCCTAAAACCTTGATGTACAAATAATTAAAGTCTTGTGTTTCTGGAAGAAATATGGGGATAATAGAAGCTAAAGTTGCAAAAATGCAAAAGATGAAAAATAGCCGATCGAAAAAATTAAACAAAGGAGTTTGTTCTTTTTTATTCTCATAGTGAAGGAAGAAAAATGCAGAAAAGATCAGTGGAGCGTGCATTAAAAGATAGCGTGGGTACACTTCTACAGATGTCCAATAAACCAATATAGTGGTAAAAAAAATGAGCAGATTATAAGTAAGGAATTCATTTTTTCTAATGAGTTGGAAAGTGCCCCAACGATCTAATTTTGAGTTAAATCCCTTATTAAATACACCTTTTAGGTTTTGGGGCTTAGTAAAAAAATAAATGATAAAAATGGACCATGGGAAGAAGTGATAAGTCATTTCAAAAGGAAAAGTAAAAAGATGTAAGATGGTTTCTGTCCATCCGTATTTCACAAAAGTCCTTTTGGAGGATTCATTAAATAAAGTCGTGAATATATTTTCTAAAGAATTGTATTGGTCGTATGCAAGATAATACCCACTGAGAATAGTAAAAAAAATTAGCCCACCGAATAGGTGAGGGAGGGAAAAAAGCTTTTTAAATTGTCTTTGAAAAATAAATAGTGTCAATAAAGTGGTGCCTAAAAATACTAAAGCGGGTAACCCTTTTAGTAAAAATGCAAGTGCAGTTAAAAAATAAGCCCAACCAAAAAGTTTGTAAAATTCTTTTTTCTGGAAAGCATGATAAATGATCATGAACATTAAAAAAATCACCCAAGAAAAACATATATCAATTAAACCCAGCATTGAATCCCAAAAAAGTATTCGACCGCAAGTAATAAGTGCAAAAGCATTTAGGAAGGCGATTTTTGTAGAGAAATGTTTTCTAAAATAATAAAAAACAGTACTTGCATAAAGTAATAAAAATAGAAGTGTGGGTATTCGGGCGCTCCATTCATTAATTACACCAGAGAGTTCAAAAAAAGCTAGCAAAATCCAATTGTAAAGGGGTGGCTTATTGTAGTAATATTCGCCAAAAAGGGTGGGGGCAATGTAGTTGCCCGATATTTTCATTTCTAAAGCTACTATAGATCGAATACCTTCATCGTCAATAAACGCGATTAGACCGAGGTTGATAAGAAGCGCGGGAAAGAGCAAGAAAATAGCTATTCTGTAAAGCCATTTTTGAATTTGATCCTTTTTCGATAAATCTTCTGACATCTGGCATGAAAATTTGCGCAAATGTAAACAAAGTGTGTTTTTAGGACTTACTATCTTGAATTCAAAATTTAACTTATTTAATTAGCAGTTTAATCTAATAGTTAGTTTGATGAGCCAATGGATTGATTATCATATATTTGCCATACAAAGACTGTCAATTTTCAAATAAAAATATTAATGAGCCGATTTATCCCATTCTTCTTTTTGGTATCCATTTTTGCATGCCAAAATATCCCAAATGAAGAGTCACCTTCTTCGATTCAAGAGGGACAAATAGAGCCAGCAGAAGCAAAGGTTGGGGAGGGTAAAAAGCCAGCCGAAGAAGTCGAAATTGAGTCTATATATGTTCCAAGATTTGATTATGACACGACAGAATGGCTTGATATTGCAGATCTTGATCAGACCATTGTTTTAGACATTCGATATGCGACGAATAATAATTTCGTTATTGAAAAGATGTATGATTGTCCTCGCTGTTTTCTTCGACCAGAAGTTGCTAAAGCGGTTGTTGAGGCGCATAAAAATTTACAAAAAAAAGGATTGGGTTTGAAAATGTACGATTGTTACCGCCCGCGCCCTGTTCAACAAAAGCTATGGGATAAGATTCCAGATTCTAAATATGTGGCCAATCCTCAAAAGGGTTCGATGCACAATCGAGGAGCAGCAGTGGATTTGACGATTGTAGATGAGAATGGCGAGGAGTTAGAAATGGGGACAGCTTTTGATTATTTTGGAAAAGAAGCACATCATAATTATAAAAACTTACCTGATTCGGTATTACAAAATCGTAAATTATTGAAAGCAACACTTTATCGAGTTGGATTAATTCATATTAGAACAGAATGGTGGCATTATTCTTACTTGATTAAAAAATATCCAATCTCTGATATGCTTTGGAATTGTAATTAAATTAACCGTTTAGGAACTTAGATTGCTCTTTTCGGTACAAATTTTGGAAATCAAGAAGTGTGTAAAAACAATGTGTATATTTGCGTCGTTTTTTCACAGTTGACGAAGGCACAGCGCTTTGAGCGAGGATAAACATCACAAAAATCACCTCTGCACACTGCATCCTGCCTCTCATTCGAGTGTATTTATTTAAGCATCTAAATTTAACACAATATTAATGGCAAATAAATCTGAAGTAGCAGCAGTTGACGCGCTGGCGCAGTCCTATAAAGATTTGAAAAGTGAAATCGGTAAAGTAATTGTAGGGCAGCATGACGTTGTACAAGGAGTTATCATCTCTTTATTTAGTAACGGGCATAGTCTTTTAGTCGGGGTTCCTGGTTTGGCGAAGACGCTTTTGGTGAGTACGATCGCGGAGGTATTGGATTTAGGCTTTAAAAGAATTCAGTTTACACCTGACTTAATGCCTTCAGATATTACTGGTTCTGAAATTTTAGGTGAAGATCGTCATTTTAAATTCAATGAAGGTCCTTTGTTTTCTAATATTGTTTTGGCGGATGAGATTAATCGTACACCACCTAAAACTCAAGCTGCTTTATTAGAAGCTATGCAAGAGCGTTCGGTTACTGTTTCTGGTGTCCGGCACTTATTGCCTTCTCCATTTTTTGTTTTGGCAACGCAAAACCCAATTGAACAAGAAGGAACTTATCCACTTCCAGAGGCTCAGTTAGACCGTTTTATGTTTAATATTCCTTTAGATTATCCTACTTATGAGGAGGAAATCGCCGTAGTGAAAGGAACGACTACGATTCAAAATTATGATTTAAAACATGTCTTAACTGGCAAGCAAATTTTAGAATTTCAACAACTAATTAGAAGAATTCCGATTGCAGATAATGTGCTAGAATATGCTGTTTCATTGGCGACTAAAACGCGACCAAATACAGCTAGGGCAACTGACATGGTGAATAATTATATTTCTTGGGGTGCTGGACCTCGTGCTTCTCAATATTTGGTTTTAGGTGCAAAATGTCATGCTGCTATTCAAGGAAAATATTCTCCAGATATTGAAGATGTACAAGCTATTGCGAATTATGTTCTTCGACACAGAATCGTACGAAACTATAAAGCTGAGGCGGAAGGAATCTCTGAGGAAAACGTGATTCAAAGTTTGTTTTAACAAACTAGATTTTCTACATAAAAAAAATGGCACTTCGAAGCTCGAAGTGCCATTTTTTTTATGTAGAAAATAGATTGATTTGGATTCTTTTATTTGTCCAAATGCACATCCATTTGAGGGAATGGGAAATTTAATCCTCCATCTGCATCGAATGCTTTTTTCACATTCTCTTGCATGTAAAATAAAGTATCCCAGTAATGTTCGCTTTTACAAAATGGACGTGTATTCAAATTGACAGAACTGTCTCCTAAGGACACTCTTTCCCAACTCTTAAAATTACCTCACGAGCTTTATCAATACTATCGCCATAATCAATCCCATAGGTTAATTCGACACCTATTATACCTTGGCCGGAGATATTCGTAATGATATTGCTGGTGACAACACCATTAGGGATGATAATTCTTTTATTATCTAAAGTAGCCAGAATTGTATTAAAGATTTGAATTTCTTCAACGGTACCCATATTACCTCCACCTAGTTCAACCAAATCACCCACTTTATATGGTTTGAAAACTAAAATCAATACACCACTAGCGAAGTGTCCTATGCTACCTTGAAGTGCCATGCCAATAGCCAGCGTCAATGCACCGAAAATGGCAACAAAAGAGGTGGTTTCTATTCCAAACATACCCGCAACACTTAACAACAATAGGACTTTTAAACCAACACTAATTAATGAACCCAAAAAGCTGCGAATAGATAAATCCATGCCCCTTTGCTCCATCGATTTTTTCGCGACGTTAGAAATTTTGCCAACAATCCAAAATCCAATAATTAATGTTAGAATTGCACCTGCTACTTTGGGTAAATAGCCTTGCAATAAATTTATAATGTAATCTGCATCCAACATGGTTTTTTTATTTTAAAGAAAATTAGAAAATACGTTTGATTTAAAAATCTTTATGAAGTATATCTTATCAGAAATATACTTTTGTGGAAAGCTTAATGATGAAAGAAAGGAATTATTATATTTCTACTTTTTGAATAAGCTAATTAAGGGTACAAAAAAAAGAAAATTGGAAGAGAAAACAAAAAAATACATTAGTAAAGAAGATGCACTTTATAAATTGCAAAAATACTGTGCTTATCAAGAACGATGTCATCAAGAGGTTAGAACGAAATTAATTGATTTAGGCTGTTATGGCGATGATTTGGAGGAAGTTATTACCTCCCTAATTACCGAAAATTTCCTGAATGAAGAACGATTTGCTCAATCTTATGCTCGGGGAAAATTTCGTTTTAAAAAATGGGGACGAGTCAGGATTCGCCAAGAATTAAAATTCCGTAAAATTTCTACCTACTGTTTGAAAAAGGCAATGGAGGAGATCAATGATGAGGAATATTTTGAAGTAATAAAGACGCTTCTTTTGAAAAAAAATAAAGTCGTAAGGGAAACTAATTTATTCAAAAGGAATAAAAAACTAGCTGATTATGTAATTCAGAAAGGCTATGAATCTTATTTGGTGTGGAAAATTCTAAAAGAGATTAACCTAGAAGAATAATCTGCATGCAATACAACGGACAATCAACCAATTGCAATATGCGTCAATTTCCATTAATTTCACATCATTATAATAAAAGTAATAGGAAAGACTAAAACACAATTCTATTATCCTATTATGAATAAGTCAGGAAACTGACTTTTGAAAATTTGTGGTATGTTACCTATAATAGGTTGACCTAAATTTGAGAACTACACTTTAATTCTATCACTTAGAAATATCAATGTTATGGCTAGAAAAAAATTACAAATCGAAGAATTTCGCTCTAATGCGATTACGAAGAATGAAGCTCAGGAGATAAAAGGTGGTTATAAACAAACCTTTGGCGGGTCAAGTTCGACTGGGTTTATCAATTGGGATGAGATTGAAATTAGGGAGGAAGGGAATAAAATCATTTATGGTTTTACTCCGAAGCCCCAGGTGAAAATTAAAAGAAACGGATTTTAATTTTGACTTGATAAAAATCTATTTTTCATGATTTCAGCATAGGTTGTACCACTTATTTTACTTTCCAACCATACCGTCATATCAAAAAGTCCAAAAGAGCCTTTGGCTGAGGTTTTTGATAATTCCTCGAAGTCTTTTAAAAGGATTTCGAGGACTTTTTTGAGTTCCTTTTTTGAATGTGGTTTTAATGACTCACGAATAAAATTTAAGAACTTTTTCTCAAATTCAAATAATCGATTTTCTTTACTTAAGAATCTGTAGGTTGATCTTAAAAGAGATTCCAAAAGCATGGTATTTTCCAGTTCGTAATGAATGATTAAATTGAGAATTCTTGCTAAGTTTTGTAAATCCTTTCGCTCGACATTCTTGGGTAGAGCCAACCAATCATTCAAGCTTTTTAGCGCATTACCATAGTCGCCAACGCCAAAATAAATGACAAAGTATTGGAAGTAAAAAGTATTATTATTGAAAAAACCAGGGTCAAATTTTTTAATTTGTTTTTTATGTTTTAATAACGCTGAATACCCTTCTTCAAATTCTCCAGTATAAATACAAAGGCTAAATTTCCCCATATAATATTGACGTAAAATTTTTAACTCATCATCGATTGTAATGGGTTTTATCTCTGAGTATTTCTCTAAAGTATCCCTTATTTCACTGATTTTATTGAGTTTTCCGCAACTTATTACGTGATTGTTCAAGACTGCTATATACTCTGAAACATTTTCTTGCAAAAGGATTTTTTTCGATTCTAAAAGTGAAATTAATTTTTGACTGGTTTTATAGAAACTATCAACATCAGAGATGGAGAAATAATAGACAGAGAAAATTCTATAAAATAATACTTGAGCGGTATGAGACTTCGCTTTTTCGAATACTTCTAAGAGTGGGTGGTCAATGATAAGTTTCAGTTCCTCTATTTGTTCCTTTCGGCGGGAAACATCTTTTCGAATGGAAAGTAATAATTGAAAGAAGATATTTCGGTATTCAGATATGTTTTGAAGACGTTGTAAACACCATTCTTCCTCTTTATTAATTATAGGTAGTTTTTTGTCTAAAAATGAAATATCTGTCTCCGCATAAGCGATGTTTTTTTCCCAGTTTAAAATGTCAATTATCGTGTTAAATTGTTCATACTTAAAAGCTAGTTTCTTTGACTTTTTTAAAATTTCTTTACAGTCTTCAAAATGGGATCTTTTAAATAAAACTCGAACGCTTTGGAGCATATTTTTTAATCGAAAATCAACTGATGTTTTTTCGTCGAAGGCTTGAAGGCTTTTTAAAATTAATTCATATAAATAGGCTTTAAGCTCCGAATATTTTCGACTTTCGATAGGGTCATTCCCATAGATTAATCGTTTTAACTTCTCCTCATTGAATGTTTCTTGCCGATCAATCGCATCAAATAATTGAATATACTTATTTGTCTTCCCTCCACGAGTATTTGCAAAAAGTTTAAAATACCTTTTCTCGCTACCCGAAAGAGATTTTATTAAACTGAATAACTTATTTGAAGGTGTTTTAGGCATTTTAGTTAATTGCTTTGTTTGGTTGTCTCGAATCCTCCTGATAAGAATTCTTAAACTTAAACTCCAAAATCTTATAAATCGCTGCTAATATCCGATAAACTAATGATATTCTGAAACCTGACATATTTCAGGAGGTTGGGTTGCTGTAGGTAAGTAGTTGTTTTATCCTTGTTGGTGAAAGTTGTCATCAAAAAAATCAAAAATGCGTATTATGAAATTAGTCAACGTACCTGTCTTGGATGCGATGCATCCTTCTTCGTTTTTTCCCGAATCGAACGTAACTAAAACGTTTCGTTTGCATCATGCTCAACAGAAAATTGCTTTACCTACTATGGATGGAATTCACTTTGAAAAAGTTCAGGCTATTGTGAGTTTGGAAGCTAATGGAAACTATACTCGAATCATTTTTCAAGATGAAAGGAGCGTACTAGTTTGTAAAACCCTGCAAAGTATGGAAGCGTTAATTTCAAACCCTCGTCAGTTTATTCGAATTCACCGCTCTTTTACCATCAATTTAAATATGCTTCAAAAGTATGTGAAAGGGAAAGGAGGTCATGTAGTGATGGAAAATGGTTCTAATATTACCGTTTCAGCAGGGAAAAAACATGGGTTCTTGAATGCTTTAGAAAAGTATTTTGGGTGATTTAT
>Ga0213866_10002911_pt1 | contig 11834 bp, 20 predicted proteins | sample PICome_11_FD_160079 | JGI IMG/M metagenome (GOLD analysis project Ga0213866, IMG submission 160079) | Coastal seawater microbial communities near Pivers Island, North Carolina, United States - PICO284 | ecosystem: Environmental > Aquatic > Marine > Coastal | place: USA: North Carolina... | reverse complement strand
AAAGTAAAGTTAGGTGCATTTGACCCTGAGTCAGCATCTACTTTACCGATAAAATCATTTTCAAAAGTAACAGTGTCACCACTTACTGAAGCTGATAGGTTTGAAATCCCATCCATTGCAGCCTGTACAGCAGCAGCTTGAGTAGCAGCATCATCATCTTGAGAATAACTAACTGCTACTAAAGTGTTTCCACCATCAGCAGGAGCAGCTGCAACCCCATCATCCATGTAGAATCTATATCCTACAATTGTTTTGTAATCTCCACCGATCACGTTAGCATCCCAATAGTCTCCAGCATTAGAGCCAGAAACATCATCAACAAATTGAATTGACTGGCAATTCTCACGACCCCAAGCGACTGATGCAGCGTCATACTTTAGGTCTAATTTTTCAGAAGGTGATAAACTCATTTTCAATCCTTTGTAATATGTTTACTCTCTTTAATAACAAAAAGACTTCACTATACTAAATTCTATACGCATTCGGAACGTACTGTCACTACTTTCATCTTCTATGGGAGTAATCCCGACTAGTTGAATAGTGGTGAAGTCATCCTCTAAGCCTTTTAATTTAGCTAGGCAAGTCACGTTCTTATATATATCAAAAGCTTTTTGATATAAATTGTCAAAATCTTGTATTGCAGTAGTCCTACTAGAATTTGTAACCCAAATATCTATAAAAGTAGGAAGTGTGTCATTGATGTAGTTTGGAAATCTATCATTGAACATTGAGCCATAAAATAGATTATAATAATACTCAGCTTCTCTAGCTGTATTATCATTATTCCCAAATACATCTTCTTGCCAAGGCTCAAGCCCAGCATCTACTTCTTTTACTCTAGCGTCAATGTAGCTTCTAATAGTGTTAAAATCCATTATTCATAAACCACTGTTATTTCATTATTAGCTAATCTTTCATTACTATCTATCTTCCCATCATCATTAGTGTCTAGTGATAGATAGAATAGTTTGAAAGATTGCCCAAATTTTCCTTGATATTCTCTATAAAGACTATAAGCCTTGTCTTCATTACTTCTTGATTCATTGAAGAATACAGAAGCTAATGCTTTAAATGTGGCTGCTTCTTTTATTTGATCTATGTCAAGTAAATCCCACTTAGTTATATCTTTTTTATCTTGCAATGGGTTAAAGAATAAGTCATCAGACCCAGTAGGCATTTTGATATATCCACCATTTCTTAATAGTTGAACTATCTCATTTCTAGCTGCTACATGATTTCTTATAAAGCTTATATCGTTTCTAGCTAAGTAATCCATAACAAATGGATTCTTAATTTGCATTTCATAGTCAGAGCTAAATACAATATTAATACCCTGACAAGCTAGATCATAGTCTGCATTAAATTCAATCTCTATCCAGTAGAGACTTTTACCATTAACTTCTTGCTCAGCCCAATCTGAAATATTTCTATCCCACTTAATAAAACCAGAGCGAGACAAGCCTTTGGAGTCATCCATGACATCCAAAGGCGAGAAAGTAGCTCCATTGGAGTACTTAATAGACAAGGATGTTTCACTAGTATTAGCACTTAACTCTATATACACAGAGTTAAAGGGCTTATATAGTCCTAAATATAATTTGTCTCCAGCTAAGAAGCTTACGGATGCAGGGTCACGCAAGTAGTCTCTTAGCTCATCACTTATGTCATCAAATACACTTGATAGTTCAGTATATGCATATAAATCACTCATCTTTATCTCCATAGATACTCTTATCATCCATTTCAGCAGTAACAAAAGACTTACTAGCATTTAACCTAGTTTTATCGTCAACTTGCAAAACATTTTCAAAGCTTAAACTAGGAAATATCATTTTTTACCTCATGAAAATCAATGTTAATGTATATAGTTTTGTTTTTATTTGCATTTTCAGAAAACTCAAATAGCAAATACATACCTTTGTTTAAGTCAGCTTGATATTTATTTTGTTCTCTGTAGAATTTATCTGTCATTTTAACGTCATATCCATATTGATTTAAAACAGATTTTGCAATTCCAGAGATAGAGCCAGTATCATCATCTAGAACTTTGAAATTTACACTATCACCAATATCACAATTAATTATTTCAACAACATCAACCTTGCAATCAAAATCAATTGGTATTTCAATTGTAGAAATTTGACTTGCTAAAACATCAAAAGAATAACCTTTCTTTCTTTTTGTAAGCTTACCTTCTGAAATATACTTTGAACTAAAAGGTGAATTATTCATTAATTACCCTCCTTAGTTAAACAGATTTGGTAGCCTTCCATCTCTTTGGACTTACTTGAGTTACTATTTTTCTTAAAACAAAACAACAAACTAGATGAATAATGAATTGCGTTATTAAATTTAAGGTAAAGTATTTTTTTTTCACTATCATAAATTAATGGCATTGGAGCAAGCTCACTACCAAAACTTGATACCTCACTTAAAATTTCAATATCAACTTCACATACAGTGTTATCGTCAATAACAAGCTTAAAAAAAATTTCTTCATCTTTTAATTTGAAAGCTGCAGCATACAAATTGCCATACCCGTTATAGTTGTAAACATCATTATATTCTTCATTTAGCTTATTGAGGTCTACGCTTGCATCACTAACTTCTATTTTTAAATTACCATTAATTGATGGTACTGAAATGCTCATATACTTCCCCCAATGACGTTAGCCTCAAGATAATTAACATTATTAAGATTATCTCTAACAGTTATTCTAACATAATCTGGTGTTGTAAATTGAGTGTTAGCTCTTATAATTATCGGCTCTGGTGAAACGAATGTAGCATTGAATACATCTTCATTACTAAATACATCAATGGTAAAATCTCTAGGAGAGATACAAAATAAATTTCTAAAATCATCTGTTTGAACTATTGGCAATGATGTAAAAACATTGTCATCTGATTTAATTTCTATTAATAACCCATTTTGTAAAATTTGGTTAATGGCTAAAAATTGACCAAATTTAATTCCTCCATCACGACCATAAATTGAAATCTTATTTATTGCTCTATCGAAATTAGTTGTCGGTATTTCAAATGTGATTGGAGTAGTTGACCCATTAGTATTTAAAGCTATAGAGCCACCAGAGTCTTCAAACTGTGCTATAAATAAGCCAGCAATTGGTCTAGGAACTAACCTAGCATCTACCACCAATCTTTTTACTGAGTCTTCACCTAATTGAACATCAGCAGTATAGCCACTTGTTTCATCAGCTATACTAACATATTGTGTGGATTCAATTTGGCTTAAGTCACCCATTAAATTTCTACTCCATTAATTGTCGAGTATATAGATTGAGCTTGATTATCTAAATTAGTTTTAACTAACCTTACAACAACACCTGTTGCAATTGTGGCTGGTCTTTTTACATTAAATTTAACATTTGGATTTGAAGTTGAATTAAATTGAACACCAATTGTATTAAATACACCTGAACTTGCTGCTGTTTCAACTTGTAATTCAAATTTTGCCTTACCTGATGCACTTGCTTCAACATTTAAAAATCTTAATTCTTTTAAAGCACTAACTGTGTAGTCATGGTTAGATGTGGAATTTTTTACAATATCAACAGCTTCATTAAAATCAATAATTTCATCACCAACTGATTCAGTGACATAAACAGGTAACGGGGAATCTTCTGATATATTATTTCCATTAGAAAGTGATATTGCAACATCAAGTGCAACCTTGTCACTGTCACCAATAACTGCTGTTGGTCTCTTATTCATTGTAGATTCAGATGGTGATGCATCTCTATCAGAAACAATCATACCCTGTGAACTTGGACGCTTATTGTTTACAGCATCATAATCACCATTTGATTGAGTGTGACCTTCTTGAGAAAGTAACACTTCTTGGTCATTTCCATCACTATCTTTATTGAATTGTCTATTGTGTAGTTTCTTTTCACTCACCTCAACTTGCTTATCCGTACCACTTGGGTCACTGAAATCTACAATTTTGGTGTGTACTCTTTCATCAGTTCCATCAGCTTCCGTCCTAATTGGAAGTGAGCTATCATAATCAGCCATATCTTACTCCTTGGAGTTTTTTATTTCATTTTCAAGTTGTTCTATTGAATCAGCTTGTAGTTTTTTCTCATGTTCTATTCTTTTAATATCTTCTTTAAGCTTAGCTATCTTGAAATCTTTCTCAGCTAAAGCACATTTTTGCTTCATTAAATTTAACTGCATTTCTTGTAGTTTAAGCATTATTTAAATTCCCCTGTATATTTCCATTAAAATCAGCTATGCTAGTACTTATATTCTCCACAATTAGTCTAAGAATGTCACCTGTTTCTAGTTTCAAATCTTTAAAGTCTAGCACTCCGTTATATTCTGTAAAATATGTTCTATACTTAGCTTGGGTGTCTCCATTGATAGTCACTGAGTAGATTGCTCTGTTACCACCACTGAAACTTATTTTTTGTAGCGTTAGGCTCTTAGCTACAGGAACTGTGTATTCTATTATAGTCACTGTAGATAGACCTGCTACACTAGATGATTCATCATATACATTTATAGAATTACTTACTTCCTGAGTAGTAACATGGATTGGCTGATTGGTTATATCAACTCTAAGGGCTTTACCATCAGGAGTGTTTGTTTTTAGGTCTCTGTTATCATTAATTGTGCTAAGATTCATTTAGACCCCTTTACTAGTTCGGCTTCATCAGCACTTAAGCCTGTTGGGTCTTGCCATTGTTTAACATCAGCAAAAAACCATACTAACCAACTCTCTCCATCGAACGTGGGAGTCTGATAGTTATAATGCACTCCATTTAGTGCATTATTAATTAACTGTAATTCAATTAGACCTTCTGCAGTCTCAGACTTTAAGAAGATATTGACGTTAGTAAGATTCATATAAAAATGGGAGGGTCAAAGCCCTCCCTATCCTATTAAGCTGGGTCGTAAACGTAGATTCTTGGGTTAGAAGCAGCAGTTGACTCACATCCATAAAGGTGAGTAACTGTGTAGTCTGTTCTTTGACCAAGAACTTGTCTTTGTTGCTCGAATTGAACTTGACGTTGACGAGCAAAAGCCATAGCTTCCATTCCCATAGCTAAGAATCCATCATTAGGGATAGAAGATGAGCTTGACTCATAAACTTCCATTCCATAGATGTTAGCAATTCTTGCTGCTTGGATTGGAGAAGAGCTACCAAATTCATTAGCTCTGATTACATTGTTAGTTCCTAGAAGTAATGCACAGAAAGCTGGAGAAAGAACTACTGCTCTATCCATCTTAGGTACATTGTCTTCATCAAACTGTTGCTTAGCTCCAAGAAGAGCAGCTAAAGCGTCAGCAGCAGCTACTGTTTCAGTAGTTTTTGCATTTGCTACAGCTTCAGCAAAGATAGCATCATCAACTTCAGCTACTAAAGTTCTGATTCCATTCTCTACAGTTCTTTGAACTAAAGCAATTTTAGACTGAATGTCACCTTTGCTAGTTAAAGAAAATGGGATTGACTTATGTCTATCAAGTTGTAATTGAGCTGCTGCTGGAGAGATAGTTTGAGGAGTCATGTCTGCTCCAGTTTCATTAACATCTTGAATAGCTAATTCAGCTAGTTCAATCATATCAAGTCTATCCATTCCTTCACCAACTTCGCCTGATCTATCCCATACACCTGAGATATTTAAGGCTACTGATTCTTGAATTAAAGTTCTAGTAGTTAATGCACTTACAACCTTTTGAATAGTTGAAGCTACATCACTTGCTCCTGTATTTGCCATATTTTACTCCTTTAAAAGTATTAGCATTGTGCTTTATATATATATTAAATCAAATCTTTAAGCACACTGGCAAGAACCTCATTAGGATTCTCTGCAATATGCTCATCCAAACTCTTTTCTTTAGGAATCATATCATCAGGTCTACCACCCGACATCCCAGACTTCTTAGCTGTATCAAAATAGTAAGGCTTTTCTTCTCTGATCTTATTGTAAGCTTCTTCAATTCCACGAATTGTTCCCGTTTCCTTGTCGATGTCTAATAAGCCACTGCGACTAACAGCAGTGACAACATCCTCAACATTGTGAGCATCTTTAGCTAGAGAGGCTACTTTGTATTGTAAATCCTTCTGCATAGTCATAGTAGTAAGGTCTTTTACTTTAGATTCAAGCTCAAACCTTTTGTTTCTTTCAATCTCTACTAGTTCTTTCCATTGCTCATTCTCTGTGAGTTTGTTCTCATTCTCTTTCTCTACATTAGTTTTTAAGCCTTGGTACTTCTCTTTCCAACTCTTAGATTCTTCTAATAGACGATTTTTACTTGATTCGAGTTGTTCAACTCTCTTTGCAAGTGCTTCAACGTCAATAGTCGGCTGTGGTTGTTCAGTTGAGTTCTCTTCTGAATTGTGATCTTGTTCCATTTTTGTCTCCTTGGCATTCGCCTTAAATTAGATACTTCTATCTAAAAATTTTTCTTTTAACCCGTTGCAAGCTGATTCCAACTGCAAAGATTATACTATCTGTAAAAGTCTCTCCTTTGTTAGTCGGAAGCATTCGCCTGACTGTTTGAGATCGACCTGCACCCTGTCTATTGTGAATATCAGCAAGTTTGTTATTAAATCCAATAAAAAATTTACTCTTACCACTTGGCTTAGTGTAAATACTGGATAATAGCTTGCCTGATAATCTCAAGTTAACAGGACGTTTCCTTTTATTAAATTGCGTATAATATCCCTTGTCAATAGCTCTTTTGTATGAGGTCGAATATCTTACGAATCTCCCACCTGCTTTCTTTACTGGAGAGCGTCCTTCTGTGATCTCTCTCACTATTTCTTCTTTAAGAACTTTGGCTGCTATCTTAGCCCCTGATTCACTGAATCTACCTAATTGACTAAATCCTTCTGTGAAATCTACCTTTACTCTACTCAAACAAATCTCCATTTAAATCTCTTATGACATCATTAATATCTAAATCTTCAGTTCCTGTTAATACAGTTCCTAGCGTCAAAGCATCAGAAAAGAAGTCAAAAGGGTCTCTATCTTCTCTAAATCTGTTAAGTATCTGATTTATGCCAGACTCTATTCTTCCATTAAATGACTCAGAGCTATCAGGAATGAATCTTCTAGTTGGTAGCTTTGAGTTACCACTGAAATTGTTATGTCCATCAGCCTTATCTTCTTCATCAGGATTAAAGATACCTACCTCTACTCCTGAGTCTGTAATCTCAAAAGTCAGAGAATCTAGCATATCTCCTTCTAGTTCAAGGTTTGCTCTTCTGTTTCCACCTTTCTCTCTATCAGCATAGGCTGCATTAAGCTGTTGAAAAGCCCCACGACCTGCAACAGGAGAACGACCACTAGAAACAAAGCGTAGTATTTCATTTACAACAAACTCTCCAACATCTCTTTTAGCCTCATTCTTCAGACTGTTCGGAATCCTGTTCAGATTCAGTCTCAGTTCCTTGGTCTGCTTGGGCGTTGCCACTCATGAACCTCCTAGCTCCATCCATTCTTTCAGATTGTATTTCTTCTAGTTTTTCTTCTGCTTCTTCTTCAGATAAGTTAGGGTTAAGCATCATTAAAGCTTCTGCTTTTGTAATTAGTCCTAACTGTAGTCTCTTCTCAATATTCATTAAGGTCTCAGCATCAGATACTAATACCTTTGGCTTTTGGAATTTAATCAATAGCTCATCATCCTGAGAGAATGTATTGTTCCCAAGGAAAGACTCCCATGCTTTAATTATCTCAAACATTTGCTTCTCAGCATCACTATATAGCTCATTATGTTTTTGTATTAAATCATCGACACTCGCATTAGCAATAGCACGCTCTAAACCACTGTTAAAAGATTCACTACCACTTAATGTAGAACCTGATGTAATCCCATGTTCCTTGAATACAGACTGAAGGTAAGTCATCACTGCTTCCTTCATTCCACCTAAATCAGGATTAGGATTGATGTATTGAACGTCAGTTGGAGCATCCCCTTCATCACTAGACTGAGGTAGCTTGATTGCACTCATTAGACCTCTAGTCATTTTCTTGAATAATCCTTCATATTTCTCAGGATATTTAAGAATTAGTTGTCCTGAGCCTTGGATATTACTAGCTGTTAAATACTCAGCCATAAGAGCATTTGCTGTAATAGTTTGGTCAAATAGTGGTGACATGGTAGGGAAGTCAATTGCTGTCTCTTTAGATAAGAAGACAAATGGTATCATCCCTATTACATTTATATTATTTGGGTTGTCAGGATTATCTACATATTCTATAGATTCTTTTATCCTTGCTCCTTCTGCTGTCATCACTCTTTTCTTATGTCTAACTACAGTGACAAAGTTATCCTTAGACCACATAGCATAGATTTCTTGCTCTGCTCCTGAGTCTCTTTGATTCTCTGCAATTAAATCAGCCATTCCATCACTATTGCCTCTAGTTTGAGAAGTGATGTCAGTGTCTCCATAGTTTAGAATTACTGCTTCTAGTTCTCCAGTATCTTTATTTCTAACCACTGCAAATTCATAACCCTGTAGAGCCCAGAATTGATACCTTTGATCTTCATCTCTCCAGTTGACCCACATAAGAGAATATTTGTGGAGATTAGTAATAGTATCTAAAAATTGTAATTGTCTATGAGCATCAGACTCTTTGTAGATGTCAGAAAGCCTTTCACCTTTTTGCCCACTAGAGTCATTAGTCACCTGTCTCATTGGTTTCTCTTTATAACTCTTAGAAATAGTATCAGTAATCATTTTAGATATTGATATAGAAGGGATAGTATAACCTTCATAAGACTTAGGTCTTTTCTCTTTAATCTCCTGCTCTACATACTCTTTTAATGAGCCAGAGTATACTTGCCAGTTATCGAATGCGTGTTTTCTTCTATCAGTGTCTTCAGACTTATCCATCTCATAGATGATTTCCATCACTACACTTTCATCCATTAGATTAACTTTATTAGTAGGTTTAGCTTCCATTATATATCCTTATTCAAATACAATACCTTGAGTAGTTGTTTTAAGTTTCAGAGGCTCAGCCCACCAAAGGAAATAGCCAGCCGAATCACTAATATGAGTAAGAGCTGGATTTGTCTTTTGATCTAGTTTGTTATCTTTCCAAGCCACCTTCTCAAAGTCATTTATTAGCTTCTTACACTTAGGGTTTATTTTAATACGATTATGAGTAAAAAGTAAATTCACACAGTTTACTCTATCAGTTACAAATGGGTTTCTGACTGGAGGTATCTGGAATCCAGCTTCTTTTAAGACTAAATGATCTGACTTTCCTGATGTCTTTCTATTCTTACCTGTAGAGTCAGGAATTACTGTCCCATAGTACTTTCTACGCTTCAGCTCAGCTACCATTTTAAATGTATCAGAATTATTTAGATATATCTCATCTACACAATGGAACTCATTGTTAGACACTTGCCAAATAGTGGCTGTCATAGGGTCAACGTTGAAATCCATACCAATATAGATTTGACCTCTACCCAGCTTAACACTGCTATCTACATGAACATCTCTATCAAAAGCATAGTAGACTTGTCCATCAGAAGCGTCAGAATATTCACCTAGAAGGAATCTTTTACGTTCAGCCTCTGGCATAGTCTGTAATAGCTTTAGATATTCTTCATCTATATTCTCCAAATTATCGGCTGGATTCATAAGTATGGAAGCATAGTTTTGAGGGTCTTCTAGTGGCTCTTCATCAATAGGATTAAGCTTCTTCTCAAATAACCAATAGCTCCAGTGAGTCTTTACTGGCGGGTTTTGGTCATAATAAGTCTTTTTAACAAGTCCATTCTTTTGTGCAAGTCTAGTTCTAGCCATTTGGATTGAGGTATAATCCAATTGTGAGCATTCGTTGAAATATAAAGTAGAGTATTCGTTTCCAAGAATCTTCTCAGTCCGTTCTTTGGAGTCAAGACCACCGACCCAGATCTCACTTCCATTAGGTAGTCTCCAGTAGTAATCAGTTCCATGAGATTTGATAGGCAAATCTGGGAACGCAATAGAAAAGAGTTTGGGAAATGTATCGAGCCATAGTGATCTTTTCGCTGCATTAAACTTCTCCCTAAGTATACAGTGCCTACTATTAGGCTCATTGATTGCTCTCATTATAATAGCCCAGCAAGCAAAGAAAGTCTTTCCACTTCTAGAACCACCATAAAGCATGATGTTTCTAGCCTCACCAATACACAAATCTAAAGCTTCAGACTGTTTATCAGTGAGCTTAAAGTTCTTTTGCTCGCTCATCAGGCAATATAACCTTTATTTCTTGTTTAATTTCTTCTTTATCTTCTTTGTAGTCAGTACAATTTGCTAGAATTAGCTTGGAAATAGATGAGTTATAGTTCCCCAATAGTGCATGAGTAACTAACTTTTGAGCTTGCTTAGCCTTAACTTTGTTAAATGCGTCACTAAATTGACTATTTTCTTTAACCCATCTATAGAATGTTTGTTTTGAAATGTCCATCTCATCACAAAATCCTTCAACAAATGGAGGTAAACATGGAACTTTTTGTTCAATTTCCACTATCTTTCCTGATGCAGTAGCTTGCTGTACTATTTCAGTAGTAAATAATGGCTTATCGAAGTAGTCCATTAACTTCTGTGGCATATCTTCTGTATATTTTGGTGGTCTGCCTACCTTGGCTTTTTTGTCACTCATTATTTGAGTATTCTACTGATAAGGTATAAAGTCAACATTCCTATCATAATAATTCGGACAACTACACTCAGACTCTCTACTTATCACTTCTTTTTGCATCTCACCATAGTCATCATAGTAGAATATCACTGTCTCAAAAGCTCTAGCGTTAAAGATAAGATAAAGTACAAATACAAAAAAGAATACAAGTCTCATAATTTTCCTATTGTTTTCCTAGCCAAGAAGCCCCACCTATTAGGACTGCATATTCCATATACTCATCCCATAAATACTCAGCACACTCAAAGCATAAGCCATTATAATCTTCTTCTTTTATGACTTCCCAACAGTCAGGACATACTAATTTTTCGCTTTTATCGCACACCGTACTTCTTCTTAATTGCTTTAGTAAATGGATGACCACTACCAAAATATCCTTCAAATGACTTCCAAGGCTTAAGCTTCTTAGCCTTTCTAGCATCACCACTCATTAGATATAGAGCCCATAGCATATTTCTCTGGCTTAGATCACTATGACTCTTCACTTTAGCTTTTCTTAAGTTATCACTATAAAACTTCCACATTAGTCTCTCTTCTTCATGTGGCTTTACACCATTGAATCTCTTTATCACATAAACATGAGCAGGATTTAGACGAGTGGCAAAATATTTTACATTTTGAAGATTCTTTCTCCACCATAGATTCCTAAGCTTTACTTTCTTCTTACCAGACATGAATAAATTTATATTAAATGCTACAGTAGACTCCACTATTGCTTTAATTAGCTTCTCTATAAGACTACTATCAAGCTTCTCTCCCTTACCTAGATAGACAAAATGGTTACTCTTTAAAAGGCTATAGTCTAGAAGTCCTAGTCCTACCATCCCTATGCACTCATCAAAGCTTAGAGGTGGATGAGCTTTCTTTGGATGTCTATATATCTTTATATAATTATCTTTAGCTATAACCACACATCTTCTAAAATACTCAGGGTAGCTGGAGACATCCAAGCCGAGCAATTTTGCATATAGTCCATAGATATATACATTATTGGATATTCTATTTGGTTTATCGTGCCATAGTCCGTTGGAATCTTGATACATACATAAAATCCTTCTATCATCTATTTCTTTTTACCATGAAATGTTTCATAGATAAAATTCCCATAAGTTTCTACTATTTGTTCATGTAATCCAGCTCCAAACTCTTCACTGTATGGAA
>Ga0213866_10002910_pt1 | contig 11834 bp, 12 predicted proteins | sample PICome_11_FD_160079 | JGI IMG/M metagenome (GOLD analysis project Ga0213866, IMG submission 160079) | Coastal seawater microbial communities near Pivers Island, North Carolina, United States - PICO284 | ecosystem: Environmental > Aquatic > Marine > Coastal | place: USA: North Carolina... | reverse complement strand
GTGAGCTAATGAGTATTGTGCCAGTTATAAGAAAATTAGAAAAAAATAAAAAAACAAAGAATATTTTATTATCAACATCAACTACTAGTTCAGCAAAAATTTTTAACAAACTAAAATTTAAAAAAACATCACACATATATTTTCCATTAGATAATAATTTCATAGTAAAAAGATTTATCAATTATTGGCAACCTGAGCTCGCAATTTTCATAGACTCGGAAATATGGCCAAATATGTTTAGAAATTTACATATCAAAGATACTCCAATCATAATTATGAATGCCAGAATTACAAAACGTAGTTTTAATAAATGGCAAATCTTTCCAAACTTTGCCAAACAAGTATTTGGTAAAATTACTTTGGCATTACCCCAAAACTTAGAAACTCTAAAATATCTAAAATTATTAAAAGTTAGAAATATTAAGACTGCTGGTAATTTGAAATATTACGACCAAAAAGATAATCATGATTATTCAAAAAAGTTACTAAAGAATAAATTCAAAGACTTTAAAGTTTGGTGTGCAGCTAGCACTCATTTCAATGAGGAAATATTAATTGGAAACTTACATAAGAAACTTAAAAAGAAAGAAAGAAAATTAATTACAATAATTATTCCAAGACATGTTAGTAGAACTAATGAAATTAAAGAGGCTTTAAATAAAATCGAACTAAATTGCATCTTACATTCATCAAATGAAAAAATTAAAAAAAATACTGATATTTATCTAGTTGATAGTTATGGTGAGACCTCTAAGTTTTATAATTTAACAAATATATCTTTTGTAGGTGGATCAATAATTAAACATGGTGGTCAAAATCCTCTTGAGCCTGCAAGATTAGGGAATTACATAATTAGTGGACCTAATGTTAAAAACTTCAAGGAAATTTATGCTTTTTTAAGTAAGCTTAAAATATCATCAATTACTTCAGATATTTTAAAAATGGAAAATTTAATACTAAAAAGATTAAGTAATAGAACTCCTAATAAAAATATTAAAAGAATTATTAAAATAGGAAATGATGTTCTTGAAAAAAATTTATTTTATATAAATAAATATTTAATATGAAATTAATAAAACCTAAATTTTGGAAAACAAAAAATTTTATTTCATTAATACTTTATCCTTTATCAGCTGTCACATTTTTAATTAATTCTATAAAAAAATTTTCTATAAGAAAAACCTTTGAAATTAAAACAATATGTATTGGCAATATATTTATTGGTGGAACAGGAAAAACATCTTTAGCAATTGAAATAAATGAATTGCTTAGGAAAAAATTTAGAACAGTATTTATAAAAAAAGATTATAAAAATCAGATAGATGAAATTAATTTATTAAATAATAAAGGTAAAATTATATCATCGAGTAATAGAGAAGATGCACTTTTAGCAGCTTCAAAAAAAAAATATCAACTTGCAATTTTAGATGATGGCTTACAACAAAAAAACATAAATTATAATTTAAGAATTGCGTGTTTTAATTCAGAATATGGGCTTGGAAATGAATTTACACTTCCGGCGGGACCCTTGAGAGAAAACTTAAGTGTAATAAAAAATTATGACTTAATCTTTTTAAATGGAGAAAAAAACAATAAAAAAATTTTGTCTAAATTCAAATCTATAAATAAAGATTTAAAAATCTTTGAAGGAAAATATAAACCGTTAAATTTAAAAAAGTTTAATTTAAAAAAAAAATATTTAATGTTTTGTGGTATCGGAAATCCACATGAATTTGAACAAACCTTAATTAAATATAAATTTAATGTTAGTAAAAAAATAATTTTTCCTGACCATCATAAGTTTTCAAATATTGATCTAAAAAAATTAAATTATAATGCCAGTAGAGGTAATTTAACGTTAATAACGACAGAAAAAGATTTTTTTAGGTTAAATAAAGCTCAAAGAAAAAATATTAAATTTTTAAAAATTAAGCTAGAAATCAAAAATAAAGAAAAATTAAAAAAAATTCTAATATCAAAATTATGAAAAAAATAGCTTATTTTTTTGAGTTCATTTTAATCAAAATTCTATTCTTTTTATTTCAACTAATAGGATATCGACTTTCATCTAATTTGGGATTTTTTATTGGAAGATTAATTGGCCCGATATTTAGGTCAAAGAAAATAATTATTCAAAATTTAAAAAAAGCAAATATTCAACACTCTGAAAATTTATCACTAATTGCTTCTAATGTGCTAGGTAATTATGGAAGGATTTTTGCTGAATATATTTATTTAAAAAAATTTAGAAATAACGAACTAAAAAAATATATATCGATTGATGGTTTGGAACATTTAGAAAATTTAAAAAAAAATAAAAAAAGAGCAGTTTTTATTTCAGGTCATTTTAATAATTTTGAACTCATGGCCATGGAAATAGAAAAAGCAGGAATTGACCTTGCTGCTATCTATAGACCTTTAAATAATGTTTTTTTGAATAAAACCATGGAGCAAATCAGAAAAGAATATATTTGTAAAAATCAAATTAAAAAAGGACGAGCTGGTAGCCGTGAAATAATTAAAAAATTAATTGAAGGGAAATCAATAGCTTTGATGATAGATCAAAGAGTGAGAGAGGGCGAAAAAGTCAAATTTTTTGATAATTTGGCAACAACTACAACAATCCCTGCTCAACTAGCAAAAAAATATAATTGTGAATTGGTTCCTATCTACATTGAGAGAAAAGAATCAAATTACTTTAAAATTTATATCTCAAAACCAATCAAAGTAGGTAAAACAAAATCGATCCAACAAATTACTGAGTTTCTAAATAAAGTGCTCGAAAAGATGATTTTAAAAAATATTGATCAATGGATTTGGACACATGATCGATGGAAAAGTTAATTATCTTTATTTTCTCTTTCAATAGAAGACTCTACATAAGAAAAATAAGCCTCTTGCTTCTCAACATTCCAATAATTCAAATTTTCCAAAGGTATTATTTTTTTTGAGATAGCGCAGATCACATGGTCGCCCTCCTCGATAATTTGAAAATTATTAGGCATATATTTTAATTTAGCTAATTTATTTTTCATTTATAAGATATATAAATATTAATATGAGAATTGCAATTATAGGTAGCGGTGGTAGAGAACACGCAATAGCTGCTACAATATCTAAATCATTACTTATAAATGAAATTTTTTGTATTCCAGGGAATGCTGGAACCTCAAAAATTGCAACTAACGTTGAGATGGATATTAATCAGTTTGATAAATTGCATAAATATATTAAAGACAAATCTATAGATTTAGTTGTTGTGGGTCCAGAACAACCTTTGGTGAATGGAATTGTAGACTATCTAGAACAGTTTAACATTAAAGTATTTGGACCTAACAAAATTGCTTCACAACTTGAAGGTTCTAAAATTTTTACTAAAAAACTTTGTCAAAAATACAACATACCTACTGCAAACTTTGGTATTTTTGAAAATAAAATTGATGCTAAAAAATTTTTAGAAAATGCAAAATATCCAAATGTAATTAAAGCAGACAATCTAGCTGCAGGCAAAGGTGTTTATATATGTAATAATAAACAAGAAAGTTTCATGGCAGTCGAAGAGATATTTGATGGAAAATTTGGAGATGCAAAAAATGTACTTATTGAAGAATTTCTTAAAGGCGAAGAGATGAGCTATTTTATAATTAGTGATGGAACTACTATTAAAAGCTTTGAAACCGCACAAGATCATAAAAGAGTTCTTGAAGGAGATAGTGGTAAAAATACTGGAGGAATGGGAGCATACTCACCTTCTCGACTGATAAGTAATGATTTAGAAAATAAAATTTTAGACAAAATTATTAAACCTACACTTAAAGGGCTTTCTGACCTTGGGACTGAATATAAAGGATTTTTATATGCTGGTTTGATGATTGTTGAAAATGAACCCTATCTAATCGAATACAATGTTCGAATGGGTGATCCTGAATGTCAAACTATTCTTCCAAAACTCAAAACTGACTTAGCAGAAATAATTGACTCTTGTTGCAATAAAAAACTTGCGGATATTAATATTGAGTGGACTAATAAAAAGAGTTTATGTGTTGTTTTGTGTTCAAAAGGATACCCAGACACTTATCAAAAAAATATCTTAATAAAAAATCTTGAAAATTTAAGTCTAAATGAAGATAATTTTATATTTCATGCTGGCACAAAAAATGAAAATGATAAATTTTTTGCAACTGGTGGAAGAGTATTAAATTTTATTTCACTTTCTGATGATTTTTTAAAAGCAAGAAATGAAGTGCATCAATGTATAGAAAAATTAGATTGGAATGGTGGTTTTTATAGAAGAGATATTGGTTATAAAGTTATAAATTAATGAGAGTCATTGGGGGCAGATTTAAAGGAAAAAAATTACTTGAACCTCAAGATAAAGAAACCAGACCATTAAAAGATCTAACTAAAGAGTCGATATTCAACATAATTAATCATTCAAACAAGTTTTCAATAGATATCAAAAAAGCAAATGTGCTAGATCTATTTTCTGGAGTAGGCTCTTTTGGTATTGAGTGTCTTTCTCATGGCGCCAGTTATGTAACATTTGTAGAAAAATATGAGGGTGTTTTGCCTATTTTAAAAAAAAATCTAAATAATTTAAAATCAGAGATCAATTATGAAGTTGTTGAGTCAGATATTCTAAATAACTTTGAATTTAAAAGTTTAAAATTAGGATATGATATAGTTTTTTTAGATCCACCATACAAAGAGAAAGCTTTAGAAAATATTCTTAATAAAATAATTGAAAATCGAATACTTAAAGAAAGTGGTATAATTATTATTCACAGACATAAAAAAGAAATTGATGAATTTCCAAAAAATTTTCAATTAATTGATGAAAAAAAATATGGAATTTCCAAAATTATATTTGGATCTTATTCTTAGACTAAAATTTTCTTAGTTTCTTTTTTAATAAGTTCAACAGCTGGTTGATCAAATGGATTAATTTTAAGAGCTTTGCCAATTAATATTGTCTCAAGAATAAAAAAACAAAAAAGTTCACCAAGTGTTTTTTCATCTCTTTTTTTTATTTCAAAACTTCTAAAAGGAATATTTTTTTTCTTAAAAACTATTTCTGTAGCTTTTTTTTGAGCAAACATGATTTGGTTGATATCCTTGTTCTTTAAAAACTTTTGCTCTGGTAAAACTAAATCATTATTTATTTTAGAGGAGTTGTTTTCGTGTGAATAAAAAAACGTAAAAAAATTATTTTTAAAACCATCGAGATATAGTTGCATTACACTATGATTATCTTTTGGCATAATAGATATAATAGGAAGTAAACCTTTTTTTTCTTTTCCAAGACTCTCGGCTACTAGTTGCTGATACCAATTAAATAAATTTGTTGATTGTTCATCATAATTAATAACAATTGAATTAAATTTTTTTGTTTTCAAAAAATGAATTGTAGACTCTACATTTGAAACTAATGATTTCATAAAAAATTTATTATTTACTAAATTATTTAATTGTCTGAATTTTTTATAATTTAATCCCATTAATTCCGCAGGTAACATCCCTACCTCTGATAGAACAGAATATCTTCCACCTATATAATTATTATGATCAACCACTTCAGCTTTTAATTTTTGTGCAAGTAAACTTAAATAACTCTTTTTTTTTTCTGTTATAAATAGATTTCTATCTTTTTTTTTTATTAAAATATTTGCGTTTACAATCGTTTCAGTTGTATTTCCTGACTTTGAAATAATTAAATTATTAAGATTTTTTTTTGTTTGTTTATTTTTTGAGGCATTCAAATTATCGACAAATATAAATTTTTTTTTAATTTTTTTTTTTAAAAAATTATAAATTGCTTGAGCTCCAAGAGTAGATCCTCCCATTCCAATAATTCGATAATCTAGTTTTTTATTAAAGTGTTTTGTATTTTTTTTACTGAAACTATCTTTGTAAGATTTAGAAAGCGAACTAATTACTTGAGTTTTTTCATTTAAAATTAGATTTAAGTTTTTTTTTACAACTAATTTTTTTTTATGAATTAAAAAGTTTTTAAAACTTATATTTTGAGTAAGCATTAATTATTTTTAATTTTTTCAAGTATTGACTCTTCAAAATTTTTATCTGATTCAACTGTTTCTAATTTTTCATTGTCATCTTTTTCACCAATTAATGATTCTATATTATTAATTTGACTTTCTTTATCGACTTTTTCATTCGAAGGAACTGGTAATTCTTCAAAGCTTGGAGGCATAGACAGAGGAGATTTTTTTTCAATTAAAAATTCTTCAGATGTGTTTTTGTTCTGAGGATCAAATGCTTTTTGAACTGAGCTGCAATTTGATAGTAAAATCGTACTTAAAATGATTAAAAGTAAAAGATTAATTTTTTTTATCATTATTTATTCTCATTTTTATTATTAGTCAGCTCAATAACAATCATACTAATTACGCCTAGTGTAATAAATATATCTGATACGTTAAAAATAAACCAATGAAAATTTCCAACATGAAAATCTATAAAATCTGGTACAGCTTTAGAAAAAATTCTGTCATGTAAATTACCTAGTGCTCCTCCAACAATCATTAGTAACGAATACCTTTTAAAGCCCTGACTTTTTAATGACATTGCAACCAATATGACAATTATTATGGCAATAATTAAACTTAAAATATTATATAGGTGAGATTTATCAAAAGAGAATAAACCAAATGCAATCCCTTTATTCCAAATTAATATAATATTTAAATATGCGGAACTAAAAATATCTGATCCAAGGCTATTTTTATCAAGGTGAATGACCAATATTTTTGTTAATCTATCTAAAAAATAAATTAAAGCTACTAATGAAAAACCAACATAAAAATTCTTGTTTAAAAAATTTAATATCATTCAGAGTTTTTTGGACAGTTTTTTCTTGAACATGCATCTTTAGTAATTTTCCAGCATACTTGGCATTTTGAGCCCTCTGCCTTAGTAGTTTGAACTTTTGTTTCAGTATTTTCAAAATAAGAAACCTCTGCGCTTGAAGTAATGCACAGTTCAGAAAAATCTACGTTTTTTGAAATATCATTAAGTTTTTTATCTAAATCAATTTTTAAACTAGCCTCCAAACTTGACCCAATTTCTTTACTCGCTCTTTTTTCTTCGATGCTAATATTGCAGATATTCCTAATTTTAATAAGCTCTAACCATTTTTGATTTAAATTTACATTTTTAAAATTTTTGGGAAACTTTAAAAACTTAGTTAAATGAATGCTTTTATTATCATTCATTATCAGTCTATATATCTCTTCTGTAGTAAAAGACAGAATTGGAGCAAACCATCGTAGTAGTGAACTAAGAATAATATTTAGTAAAATTATTGTAGACTGTCTTTTTTTAGACTCTTTAGAATCACAATACAAACAGTCTTTTCTAATATCAAAATAAAATGCTGACAAATCTACAGTACAAAAATTTAATAATTCTTTGTATAGATTGTGAAAATCATAATTATTAAAATAATTTTTAAAATTTAAATTCAATGAATAAATTTTATGAAGCATAAATTGCTCTAGTTCAGGCAATTCAGATATATTTATTTTTTCAAAATCAACATCCTCAAAATTATCATTAAGATTTCCAAGTAAATACCTAAAAGTATTTCTAATTTTTCTGTAAGAATCAGCGTGCTGATCTAAAATTGAATGATCAATTCTTAAGTCTTCCGCATAATTCGATGAAGCTACCCAAATTCTTAAAATATCAGCACCATATTTTTTTAGAATATCCTCTGGAGCAATCACATTCCCAAGTGATTTGGACATTTTTAATCCTTTTCCATCAACAACAAAACCATGAGATAAAATTGACTCGAATGGTGCTTTTCCTCTTGTTCCACAAGACTCAAGTAGAGATGAATGGAACCATCCTCTGTGCTGATCTGAACCCTCAAGATACATCGATGCTGGCCATTTAAGATCTTCTCTTTTTTCTAATACAAACGAATGAGTAGATCCACTATCAAACCATACTTCAACAATATCGCTTAATTTTTCATATTCTTCAGACTTATATTTTTCACCCAAAAACCTTTGTGGATTGTCTGAAAACCAACAATCAGAGCCCTCTTTTTCATAAATGCTAGCTATATTTTCATTAACTTCATCATCAACTAATATCTCCTTAGTTTTTTTATTTACAAAAATTGGAAGAGGAACTCCCCAAACTCTCTGTCTTGATACGCACCAGTCAGGTCTTGTTTCGATCATGGATTTTAATCTCTCTTTTCCTTTGCTAGGATAAAATGTTGTCTCATCAAGAGCTTTTAAAGCTGTCTCTCTCAATTTATGACTTTCCATTGATATAAACCATTGTGGTGTTGCTCTATGAACCAGTGGAGCTTTAGATCTCCATGAATGAGGATAAGAATGTGTTAGCTCACCATTAGCTAATAATTTTTTTTGTTCTTTAAGTTTCTCAATTACAATTGGATTGGATTTAAAAATATGATTACCTTCAAATAAATGGACGTTCTTAGTATATTTTCCATCTCCATCTACTGTTTCAATAGCTTTAATTCCATGATTTAAACATAAGTTGAAATCATCAGGTCCATGACTTGGTGCGCAATGCACAATACCAGTTCCTTGTTCTGTTGTTACAAATCTTGCCTCCAACATTGGAATATCATATTCATAGCCCAAATTAAAAAAAGGATGATTACAGATTGTATCTTGTAAATCCTTACCTTTAAATTTTTTAATTATTTTATAATTTTTTATTGAACATTCTTTTATAACAGAATCCAGTAAAGCTTCTGCTATAACTATATTTTTGTTTTTGAAATCACCATCATCATTAAGCTGTATCAAGACATAGTCTAGAGCTTCATTATAAGCTAAAGCTTTATTTGCTGGTATAGTCCATGGGGTTGTTGTCCAAATGATAACCTCACTCCCCTCAAGTTCTTTAAGATTGGATGATTTTACAGGAAAGGACGTATAAATAGTATCAGATTTATGATCTTGATATTCAACTTCTGCATCTGCAAGTGCAGTTTTTTCAACAGTAGACCATAAAACAGGTTTGAAACCTCGATATAAACTACCTTCTTTTAAAAATTTTCCTAGCTCTCTTACAATTTGAGCTTCTGCATCGTAACTCATTGTAGAGTAATAATTTTCCCAGTCCCCAATTACTCCTAGTCGTTTAAATTGTCCTTTATGAACTTCAATCCATTTTTCTGCAAAAGATCTGCATTCTTTTCTAAACTCTACTATTGGAACTTCATTTTTATTTTTTTTATTTTTTTTATATTGCTCCTCTATTTTCCATTCAATTGGTAAACCATGACAATCCCATCCAGGAACATAGATAGAGTCTTTCCCATCCATCTGATGAAATTTTACTATAATGTCTTTTAAAATTTTATTTAGAGCAGTACCCATGTGGATATTGCCATTTGCGTAAGGAGGGCCGTCGTGTAAAACAAATTTTTCATCACCTTTGCTAGATTGTCTAAGTTCTTGATATAAATTAATCTTATTCCAATATTCTAGGATTTCTGGCTCTCTTACTGGTAAATTAGCCTTCATTGAAAAAGCTGTCTTTGGAAGATTAATTTGTGAATTACTCATTATGCTCTCTTTGCTATTTTTAAATCTAATTTAATTTGAGATTTCAACTTGTTAATATTTTTAAATTTCTTCTCTTTTCTTATAAATTTTAAAAAATGAACTGATAAGTGCTTATTATAGAGATTTCCAGAAAAATTAAACAAATGAACCTCTAGTAAGATTTTTTTTTGGTTAAATGTTGGTCTATAACCAAGATTTGCTATCCCTTTCAAAATTTTAAGATTGTTTTTTCTTAAAACACTTACTGCATACACTCCTGGTTTTGCTAGTACATAATCTTTAATATCTATGTTGCATGTTGGAAAACCAATTTTTTTTCCAAGTTGTCTACCCTTTTGAACCATCCCATCAATAGACCATTTTCTGTTCAGTAGTCTATTAGCTTTTTTTAACAAACCTTTTTCCAAATAGTTTCTAATTAGTGAAGATGAAACTATTTTTTTGTTAATTAAAAGAGGCTTTGGTTTAATAACTTGATAATTATATTTTTTTTCATTTTTAATTAAAAATTCTACGTCACCTTCTCTCTTGTTTCCAAATCTGAAATTATTACTAACAAATATAAATCTCGCTTTTAATTTATTTGATAAAATATTCTTTATAAAATTAATTGGTTTTGTTTTTGAAAATAATTTATCAAATTTTTTAGTTATTATAAAGTCAACACCAAGATTGTTTAATAAATCAAGTTTTTGATCAATATTTGATAATCTAAAATTTTTCAAAGATTTATTAAAAAACATCTTTGGCATTGGATCAAAATTAATTACACCAATTTTTGATTTATATTTTTTTTTATATAATTTAGCTAATTTAAATAATTTTTGATGACCTAAATGAATACCATCGAAATTACCAATTAGAATTATAGACTTTTTATGATTTTTATTAATATTAAAGTTTTTATATAATTTTACCATTTTAAATCTGATTGCATATAATTTACAATTGACTCATATTGTTTTGACACTGTTTCTATTCCATTATTTTGTATTTCATTTTTATGTATTCCGTTAGAAATTAATAAAGAGTCATAATTTAAAAGATTGGCTCCTTTAATATCTGTATTGAGATTGTCTCCAATTGATAAAACTTTTTTATTACTATTATCTATTGATTGATTATAAACTTCTGGATAGGGTTTACCAAAATACACAACCTCACCCCCCATTTTTTCAAATACCATTGCAACTGATCCAGCGCACAATTCTCTTCTATTTCCTTTATCTACAATTAAATCAGGATTTGTGCATATCATTTTTTTATTTACATAACCTTCAAGTAAATTCTTATAAAAATTTAAATCTTTGTCATGCTCGTCAAACAAACCTGTGCAAAGTAAATATTCACAATCATTTATTTTATTTGATTTGTAATCTTTAAAATCTTTAAATAAGTCAAAATCTCTTGGTGGACCAACATGGTAAAATTTTTGAGATTTATGCTCTTTACTAAGATAGCTTAGTGAAGCTTCCCCAGACGTAAATACATGATTAGTTAAATTTTCTTCCATGCCCATTTTTTCTAAAATAACTTTTACAGTATCAACTGGTCTAGGTGCATTAGTTAATAAAACAAATTTTTTATTTAATTCTAATAATTTTTTTAAAGTGGTAATTGCTTTGTCATGTAATTTCACACCATTATGGACTACACCCCATAGATCTATATAAAAAAGATCATAATTTTCAGCAATAGACTTCAAACCCTCTGAATCTAAATTTTTAGTCATAATTTAAGGTATAAACCATAAAAACCTTAATTTCCTAGGATTTTTCGCAACTTATTTTTCGTATTATCTTGAAAAAGTTAGGTCAGTATCTATATGAGGCTCATATTTAATAAGGAGAATTTATGAAGTTTAAACCGTTACATGACAGAGTATTAATCGAAGTTTTAGACAGCAGTGAAAAAACTGCCGGTGGAATAATCATCCCAGATACTGCACAAGAAAAACCTCAAGAAGGAAAAGTAGTAGCAGTTGGTGGTGGAGCAAAAACTGAGGATGGGAAATTAATTCCAATGGATGTTAAAGTTGGTGACAAAGTTTTATTTGGCAAATGGTCAGGAACTGAAGTCAAAATTGATGGAAAAGAATACAGCATAATGAAAGAGTCAGACATTATGGGTATTTCAGGTAAATAACTTAATTTAAAGGAGAAAGTAAAATGGCAAAAATAATTAAATTTGACGCTGAAGCAAGAGCGGCAATGATGAGAGGTGTCAATATTTTAGCTGATACAGTTAAAGTTACTT
>Ga0213866_10002909_pt1 | contig 11836 bp, 9 predicted proteins | sample PICome_11_FD_160079 | JGI IMG/M metagenome (GOLD analysis project Ga0213866, IMG submission 160079) | Coastal seawater microbial communities near Pivers Island, North Carolina, United States - PICO284 | ecosystem: Environmental > Aquatic > Marine > Coastal | place: USA: North Carolina... | reverse complement strand
GAAACATTCGGAAGTCCAGTGTTGTAAGATCTCCATGTGTTTAAGCCTTCATCATATCTGTATACTCCTAAACTAGTTCCTAAATACAAGACGTTATCAGGGGTGTCAGGCTGATGTTTAATAATGTTTTTTGTAACTCCCGGTAAGGTTCCAGTAATGTCTGAAAAGTTGATACCTTGATCAACCGATTTGTAAACTCTACCACCACTTCCTCTAGTTGTAACATAAATTATGTTATTGTCATTATTATTAACCTCAATTGATGTAATATTATTAGAAAAGTTTTGGATATTTGTAAATGTAATTCCATGATCAGAACTTTTTTTCAAACTCGAGTTTATAGCAACATAAATGATGTCGGAGTTCATAGGATCAAGTTCTAAAACATCAATATTTCCTCCTATTAAGTTTGTAGAAATTTGAGAAAATTCACCGTTTTCAAACTGATATAGGCTATTATAACCTGCAAAAACTTCACTGTCAGAATTTACAGAAAGTGGTGTTATCCAATTTCCATTCTCAGGACCGCTGTAACCTTGAGTTCCAGACATTCCAGAATTATTACTAACAAAAAGAGTTTGACCTGATTGCATAAAACCATAAACTTTATTGTCGTTATTAGGGTCTATTACACTTTCCATTCCATCTCCTCCATGATAAATATTCCAGTCATTAAAATATGCAAATCCACCATTGTCTTGAGTTCCACCTGCGATTTTATTAGAGGTCTGTTTTGAAACACTAACTCTATAAAATTGACCAATTGCCATATTTCCAGTAAAATCAGTGAATGTATTTCCTTGGTCATCAGACTTGAAATACCCTCCGTCAGAACCCACGTACAGCTCATTGTTGTAAAACTTCAAAAAATGGATATCAGCGTGTGTATAAGCTTCGTCTCTAATTCCCCAATTGTTTAACTGAGTAAAACTATCTCCACCATTGCTTGATTTCCATATATTAAGTACTCCAACATATAACTCATTTTCATTAGTATCTGAAACTGCTAATGCCAGGTCGAACCATGCTTGACTGCTTTGGTAAATATTTACTGTATTTGCCATTTTGACAAAATTATTACCACTATCAGATGACCGATAGACTCCCTCAAATCCATAATTACTGGTACTAGCAACAACGTAAACTAAATTTTCATTAGCAGCTGTAACATCTAGTACTAACCTAGCCGATTCAGAGTATAGTCCTGTACCACTAACAACAAAGCTATCTCCGCCGTTATTTGATTTATAGAATTCGGATGCTGTTATAGCATATATTGTATTTGGATTGTTAGGTTTTTGCTTAACTCCTTGAAATGCACCACTTTGTGTTTGAATCCAGTTTTCTCCACCATTAGTAGTCTTATATAGTCCTCCGTTAGTAGCAGCCCACATGATATTAGAATCGCTAGAGTGCATTTCAATTTCATATATGCTTGACGGTGAATTGGATGGTCCAAGTCCTGTTGGATTCCAATTTAATCCGCCATCTACAGATTTCCATATGCCAACGCTGTACGAATCTCCTGCATCATCATCACCAGTAGCTATATACATTACATTTGGGTTGTTATAATCAATAGCTATGCTCGATACTCCTATTTGTGGTAGATCATCTGAAAGAGGAATATAAGTTAATCCGCCATCGGATGATTTCCATATTCCACCGGAGGGTGCTCCAGCAAATACAATTTCAGAGTTTTCTGGATGAGGTGTAATACAATTTATTCTACCTAAATTTAAATAGGATGTCGGACGATTTAAAAAATCGTTAGGTCCCATTGATATCCAATCACTTTGGTCATTTAGTGATTGGTTGGAAAGCCTCGCTTGTAAACTTTTTTCTGACCAAACTTTGAATAATTCATCTGCACTTGGTAGAAACCCTTGTTCATCTACATAATTGTGCCAATACGTTTCCCACCTTTTGAAAGGTTTATAACCACTTCCTTTTGAAAATTTATCATGAGTTTCCCAATATTTTTCCCCTGCCATAATAATCGAATTATAATTCAATTTTTCATCTGGATTGATTTTAAGATCTTTAAGCCAAGGTGAATTTAGATTTATTTGTGATAACAATAAATGCGATGAAAATAGTACTGTAATAATGAATATTTTTTTCATTTGTAGATTAATTATTTAAAATTATTTGGGATTGTTTTTCATTTTTGAGTTCAATTTGTTTCATTAAGTTATGATAAGAAATTGACATGTTTTTTATTAAGCTTCTTACATAAACAGAGTCAGACAAATTATTATTTATAGCATTATGTAATAACAATGTATTAGATTCTAAAACACTAATCCTTGAAAAGATGTTCTTAGAGCTAATGATACTGGGAGGATTTTTTTTAAGATTTTTAAACATCTCTTTAATTTCATCTTTTTTTAAAATCATCATGTTTTCCTCGATACGATTTCCAATAAATAGTTTATCAAATAGTATGTTGTAGGCTGTCCATTCATTGATATATGGCAAAACCTTTTTGTTTAAATTAAAATTTAAGGAATCTTCTTTAATAGTGTCAATACTAGGTAATAAAACTTTATAGTTTTTATTTGACCCAATGGAAAAAGAAATATTATCTTTTTTACTACAATTTGAAAAAAATGTAATAAAAAGAAAACCAACAACTAATATTTTGTATTTGGTATACATCTGATAAAAATTTGAAGCTGGTTGGTGATCAACAAATATCATAATATTTTAAAGATATTACTAAAAATAATTGTTAATTTCACAAAAAATACATAAAATATTTATGATTCGGGAATTAAAATATTCGAAAGACAATAATAGAATATTAATTCTTGGGGCATTAGGTCAAATTGGATCTGTATTAACAAAAGAACTTCGTAAAATTCACGGTCCATCTAATGTAATTGCAAGCGACATCAAGGAAGATTCCTTTAATCAACTTTGCTCAGGTCCTTTTGAGATAATAGATGCAACTAATATCGATTCAATTGTTGCTTCATTGGAGAAAAATTCTATAAAAACTATTTATCTGATGGCTGCAGTGTTAAGTGCAAATGCTGAGAAAGATCCAAAAAAAGCATGGTCTTTAAATATGAAATCATTGTTTAACGTTCTTGATTTAGCAAAAAAGGGTATGATAAACAAGATCTTTTGGCCTTCAAGTATTGCTGTTTTTGGACCTTCTACGCCCAAGGTTAATACCCCACAAGTTACTGTCATGGAGCCAACAACAATTTATGGAATTTCCAAATTAGCAGGTGAACGTTTGTGTCAATATTACAGAAATAATTATAATATTGATGTAAGAAGTTTGAGATTTCCCGGAATAATTGGTTGGCAATCAAAACCTGGAGGAGGAACAACTGACTATGCAGTTGAAGTTTTTCATAAAGCTGTAAAGGCTGAAACCTATCACTGCTTTTTAAACTCTAATACTATGTTACCGATGATGTTTATGGAAGACGCAATTCGAGCTACAATTGAAATAATGAGTGTAGAATTAAATTGTTTGTCTATTAGTAGTTCGTATAATTTAGCTGGGTTGTCATTTACTCCAAAACAAATCTTTGATGTGATTAAAAGTTATTATCCAAATTTTGAAGTTGTTTATGAACCAGACTACAGACAGTCCATAGCAGATAGTTGGCCTGATAGTATTGATGATTCTGTTGCTCAATTTGATTTCAAATGGAAATCAAAGTTTGATTTACAGATGATATGTAAAAAAATGATTGAGAATTTAGAAAAATAAAAATCCCATTAGAATTAATGGGATTTGTGGTACCTCCAGGAATCGAACCAGGGACACACGGATTTTCAGTCCGTTGCTCTACCAACTGAGCTAAGGTACCCCGCATAATGCAGCGACAAATATAATGCAATTTTAGTTTTCCCAAAGTAAATTTTTAAAAAAATGGTTTTGTAAATTTACACTTTAATTTATGTTATGAAATTAATAATTGACATAGGAAACACCAACGCAAAATTGGCAGTTTATGATTTAAAACATCAAGTCGATTTTTTTGTAACTCCAAAGGAAGATTTTAATAAAGTAACAAAACAAGTTATTCTAAAATATGAAAAAATTAAAAAAATAATTTTATCATCAGTTTCAGACTGTGATATTAGTATTTTAAAAAAAAGCTTTACAGAAAAAGAGATTTCAATACTAGACTATAATTTTAAATTTCCGTTTACGAACAATTATAAAACATTAAAAACAATTGGCTTAGACAGACTGGTTTTGGTATCTGCAGCGTTCGATAAATTTCCAAATAAAAATGTCTTGGTCATAGACGCTGGTACATGTATAACATACGATTATATTGATTCAAAGAAAATCTATCAAGGAGGTGCAATATCTCCAGGGTTAAGGATGAGATATGAGTCATTAAATAAACAAACAAAAAATTTACCTTTATTAGATCCTAAACTACCAAATACAATAATTGGAAACTCAACAAAAAATTCTATTCACTCAGGAGTTGTATATGGAATAATTAATGAAATTGAAGGTGTTATTAATCAATACAACAAAGAATTTGTTGATCTGACAGTGGTTTTAACAGGTGGAGATGCTAATTTCTTGTGTAAACAATTAAAAAGTAGCATATTTGTTTTCTCAAATTTTCTATTGGAAGGGCTAAACTTCTTATTAGAATTTAACTCAAAAAAATGATAAAAAAGTTAATGGCATATGCCATGATTGTTTTTTCAACAACTGCAATAGCTCAACAAAGTACAAGTTCACCCTACTCGTTCTATGGATTAGGGAGTTTGAAATTTAAAGGAACAGTAGAAAATCAATCAATGGGTGGAATTAGCGTTTATTCTGATAGTATCCATGTAAACTTAAGAAATCCAGCTTCATATGCTGGTTCAAATTTATCGTTTTATAATAATGAATCAAGACCAATTAAATTTTCTATTGGAACAACTTTTTCCAACACCAAAATTGAAACATCATCTGCATCGGATAAATATGGTAATTTTTCAATTGATTATCTAGCATTAGCACTTCCAATTAATAAGTTTGGATTTGGATTTGGAATTATTCCCTATTCTTCTGTTGGCTACAGTCTTCAATCCAGAAATGAAAATAATGATTTGACTTTTCGATACAGAGGAGATGGTGGAATTAATCGTGTTTTTTTAGGTTTTGGTTATCAATTACTTAAGGGTCTAAAGGTTGGTGTTGATACTCACTACAATTTCGGTAATATTACAAACACTAGTATTGCATTTGGATATAATGATCAAGGAGAAATGTTACAATATCAAAGCCGAGATGATAGAAGATCAGATTTAGGAGGGTTTTCATTTAATTTTGGAGTAATATTAGATCAAAAAATTTCTGAATCTTTAGATCTCACAGCTTCTTTTACGTATACTCCACAATCAGAAATAAGTTCAAAAAATAAAAATCAATTTTCTACAATTGCAATTGATGCAAACCAAGTAGAATTTGTTCAATCAACTTATGAAATTGATCTTCAAGCTATCAATTTAGACAATACTAATTTAGTGTTACCATCAAAAATTTCTTTTGGAGCAGGTATTGGTAAGCCTAGAAAATGGTTTTTAGGTTTTGATTATACTTTGCTTGAAGCTTCAAAATTTTCAAATCGATTTGTTGAAATTGAAAACTCAACGTTTGAAGATGCCTCGAGTGTATCTATTGGTGGTTTTTTCATTCCAAAATATGATTCTTTTAGTAGTTATTGGAAACGTATCGTTTTTAGAACAGGTGCTCGTTTTGAAAATACTGGACTTGTTGTTAATAATGAATCAATTGATGAATTTGGCATATCTTTTGGTTTAGGTTTACCAGTTGGTCGTTTATTTTCAAATGCCAATATTGGATTTGAATGGGGTAGAAGGGGAACAACAAATGCTAACCTTGTTGAAGAAAATTTTTATAATATAAATTTGAGCCTATCTCTTAACGAGCGTTGGTTTGAAAAAAGAAAGTTTAATTAATTTTTAAATTGTAAAAGCCATGAAATTAAAACTTATAATATCAATCGCTTTTGTATTATCCATTGTAAACATCCTGTCATCTCAAAACGAGGAAGATATTCAAACGCTATCAATTTTTAGTGAATATGTTAAGTCAAAGAATTATGATGCAGCATATACACCATGGATGGAACTGAGACAAAGAAATCCGAGATTTAATAAGGCTATCTTTATTTATGGAGAAAGGATTTTAAAAAATAAGATTAAAACCTCTGTTGGTCAAGAAAAAATTAATTTCATTAATGACATGTTGAAATTATGGGAAGAGCGTAAAAATTATTTTCCATCTTCAACACCAGTTGGAACCTATTCTGCAAAAGCATGTCAATTAAAATACGATTACAGGAGCGAACTTGGGTATAGTAAACAGGATCTTCTAGAATGTTTTTCTATGAGTTATGAATCAGATTCTAAAACTTTTACAAATCCAAAAAGTTTATACACATATTTTTCTATAGTAGTTGATATTTTTGATTTGGGAGAAATCTCTGCTCAAGAACTATTCGAATTATATGACGTAATTACTGAGAAAGTTGAAAGTGAAGTTAAAAATTATACTACTAAAAGAAACTCATTTTTAAACGATGATGGTGATCCGAAGGAATTGTCAAGAAAGGATTCATCAAAGCTTAATTCATATAATAGTTATTTAAGCGCTTATGAGAAAATTTCTTCAAGTATAGATACTAAACTTGGCTCACGTGCAAATTGTGAGAACCTGATTCCTCTATATCAAAGAGATTTTGAAAGTAATAAAAATGATGATCTATGGTTACAACGTGCTATGAATAGAATGTATTCAAAAGGATGTAATGAAGATCCATTGTTTGTGAAAATTGTTGAGCAAAAAAATAAACTTAATCCTGATGCTGACACATCATTTTATGTTGCATTATTGAAAGAGAAGTCAGGGCTAAGCGATGAGGCATTAACATATTACAATCAAGCAATTGAGCTTGAATCAGATGATTTTGCAAAAGCAAAAATATTATTTAAAATTGCCACTAATTTTAAAAATAAAGGACGTTATGGCCAAGCTAGAGGTTACTATATGAAAGCTCTAAAATATAATCCAAGTATGGGCCGTGTATACCTTGCTATTGCAGCTATGTATGCAAAAAGTGCAAACAATTGTGGTGAAGATAATTTTTCTAAAAGAGCAGTTTATTGGTTAGCAGCTAATGAAGCATTAAAAGCAAGTCGTATAGACCCAAACATGAAGAAAAATGCTTCAAAATCTATTGCTAACTACAGAGCAAAAGCACCTCAGAAAAGTGAAATATTTTCTTCTGGAAGAGCTGGTGAGAGTATAGCCATTGGATGTTGGATTAATAGAACAATTAAAGTTCCTGAACTGCAATAAAAAAATCAATTTGTTTAGATCTTTAGTTTTTTTTGTTTTAAGCCTAAACTTTATTTCGTGCAATGATAGGCTTAAAGTTTTTAAAGTAAGTGGTGATGAATTTATTTTACCAATTTCTGTTGCTGAAAATATAAATACTAAATATGTTGATTCTGGTAAGTTAAAATCAGTTTTAAACAGTCAAAAAATGATAAATTTTTCTAACCAGGAATTTCCCTTTTATGAATTTCCAAATGGTGTTGATCTCTTACTATTGAGTAAAAATAATGACACTAGTAACGTAGTGTCTAATACTGCAGTGGTATTTACAGAGACTGATATTATTGATTTAAGAGGAGATGTTGTTCTTATAACATCAACAAAAGATACATTGTTAACAGACCAGTTGTATTATGATCAAAAAAAGGAATGGTTATTTACAGATTTTCCTGTTAGATTCAGAACTAAGAATTATATAACCAATGGAAATGGATTTGACTCAAATCAGGACTTTACCAACGCACAAGTTATTCAGGTCACTGGACGTGTTTTTGTTGAAGATTAATATGTATATTTACTAAAAGATAATTTATTCACACCAATGAGATTCTTTAGATATTTTAAATATTTATATTTAATTTTTGCATGTCTATTTGTAAGTGATGTTATTATTAGTTGGAGTAATGATAGAAACAGAGCATATTTGTCTTTGTTCTTCGCAATCTTTGCAGTTTTTATTTTCTTCTTTAGAAGTAAATATCAAAAGCGTTTTGAAGATAGGGGAAAACTATAGTTAAATGAGCTATCAAGCTACTATTATAATATCAAGTCTTATTTTTTCTGCTTTTTTTTCTGGAATGGAGATTGCTTTTATTTCTTCTAACAAAATTCAGTTAGAAATTGAAAAAAAACAAAAGGGGTTTTTATCCGGCTTATTAAAAAAAATAACACAGAATCCATCAAAGTTTATAGCAACAATGCTAATTGGCAACAATATTGCATTAGTGATCTATGGCTTATATATGGGAGATTTTTTAATTAATTTATTTTCTACATTAATACCTACAAAATATCCAATTGTAGATTACTTTTTAGTTGAATTGAACCTATTCACTCAAACAATTTTTTCGTCAATAGTAATTTTGATTACTGCAGAATTTTTACCAAAAGTTTTTTTTCAAATATATTCAAATACTTTAGTTAAGTTATTTGCTTTTCCAGCATATTTCTTTTATGTAACATTTTCGTTTTTGTCAAGTTTTGTTATAAAGATTTCTGATTTTGTCTTAAAAAAATACTTAAGTACTAGTAAAGATAAGATTAAGTCAGTTTTTTCAAAAGTTGATTTAGAAAATTATATCAATGAACAAATGGAAAATGTTGATGAAAATGATCAAATAGATAATGAAATAGTAATTTTTCAGAATGCTCTTGAATTTTCCGAAGTTAGAGCAAAAGAAGTAATGGTTCCTAGAACTGAATTAAGTTCAATTGAAATTCATGATTCTATTAATAATCTAAGTGATTTATTTACTAGTACTGGCCATTCAAAAATAATCGTGTACAAAAATACAATTGATGATATCTTAGGATATGTTCATGCCTTTGATTTATTTAAAAATCCAAAATCAATTAAATCAATCATGATGCCTGTAAAGTTTGTTCCTGAAACTATGCTAGCTAAAGATGTTTTGAATTTTTTGACTAAAAAACGTAGGAGTTTGGCTGTGGTTTTGGATGAGTACGGAGGAACATCTGGGATTTTAACTATTGAGGATATTGTTGAAGAATTATTTGGTGAAATTGAAGACGAACATGACACTGCAGATTTGATAGAACAGGTTTTAGAAAATAATATTTTCCTTTTTTCTGCTCGCCTTGAAGTTGATTATGTAAATGAAAATTATAAATTACAATTACCTACTAACGAAAATTATGAAACAATTGGAGGACTAATTGTGTTTCACACAGAGACTATTCCTTCAAAAAAAGAAAGTATAAAAATTGGAGATTTTGAGTTTATTGTTGAAAAAGTTAGCAATACTAAAATTGAACTTGTCACATTAAAAATTGTTTCAAATTAAATCTATTTTGGAACCTATTAAAACAAAACCATAAACCATTTTTAATAATTCAAATTAAATTGGTATTTTCGTCCACTATATTTTTGAATTTATACATCATACAAAATGGCAGTACTAAACAAAATTAGACAAAGATCAATATTTCTGATAATCGTTATTGCACTTGCATTATTTTCCTTCGTTATTGGAGATGTTTTGAACAATTTGGGGTCAAGTTCAGACTCTGACTCAGTTATCGCAATTATTAACGGGGAAGAAGTTGATAGAAACTATTTTATGAGTAGAGTTGAAAACATGCAACGTCAATCTTCTGGTCAAATGACAAATACACAAGCTATGAATCGTGTTTGGGATAACGAGGTACGCTCAAAAGTAATGAAATATCAGTATGATTTACTAGGTCTTTCTGTCGAAAGAGATTACATGCGAGATCTATTAGAAAATAATCTAGCGTCATTTGATGAATTCAAAAATGAGGCTGGTTTGTTTGATGAATATAAGCTAAACGAATTTATTTCAAATTTAAAAGCAATTTCCCCAGAAACTACTACCCTTGGAGGAACTCCAATAAACTATAAAGCATGGACCGATTTTGAACAAAATGTAGCTGTATCAGGTACTCAACAGGCTTATTTTAATATGGTTAGAGCTGGTATAACAGGTACATTAACTGAGGGTGAATTTGAATATCAATTAGAAAATGATAAAGTCGACATAAAATATGTACAAATTCCATATTCTTCAATTGCTGATAGTACAATTAACATTAAGTCGTCTGAAATTAATTCTTATATGAAGCGTTTTCCTTCCAAATATGAAGTAGAAGCTTCGCGTGATCTTGTTTTTGTTGAATTTAAAGAAGAAGCTACACCAGACGATGAGGAATTAATTAAAGAATCTTTGATATCACTAATTGAGGACAAGGAGGAATTTAACGAAGCAGCTCAAATCTCTGAGACAGTAGTTGGATTCAAAAACACTCAAGACAATGAATCGTTTGTTAACACATATTCTGATCCTGATTACGAATTTGACGATAATTATTTATTCAAATCCTCTTTTTCGTCTAAAAATGCTGATGAAATTACTAGCTTAACAGAAAATGAAATTTATGGGCCATACAAAGACGATTTGTCTTATAAGTTAACAAAAATGTTATCTATTAAAAATATTCCTGATTCTGCAAAAGTTCGTCATATATTAATTCCACACATCGGGGCTTTGAGAGCCGATGAGACAGTTTTCATGACTAAAGAGCAAGCAAAACTTAGAGCCGACAGTATCTACAATGTTATTAAAAGGAACCCTTCTAAATTTAAATCTCTTTTGTCTTTTTCGTCAGATAAAGTTAGTAATGAAAAAGATGGCGTAATTGAATTTTCATTCACTGATGGTTTTGCAACTGAGTTTAAATCATACTCATTTGAGAATCCAACTGGTAGTATTGGAGTTGTTAATACAGATTTTGGATATCATGTAATAGAGATTTTAAGTCAAGGAAAAATGCAAAAAGCATTCAAAGTAGCTACAATTACTAGACTTATTGAGCCCTCGGATGAGACCAGAGATGAAGTTTTTAAAAACAAATCAAATTTTGAGATTGCCATTGCTAGTGGAGATTTTCAAGAACTTGCTGATGAGAGTAAATACAATGTTAGAAATGTAAACAGTGTAAAAGAATTAGATGAAAGTATACCTGGTTTAGGATCACAACGTTCTATAGTTCGATGGGCATTTGAAAAACAAACTAGAGAAGGAGATTTTAAGAGTTTTACAACCCCAAATGGTTTTGTAATTGTAAAATTAGTTAATATTAACGAATCAGGAATTATGTCTGTTGAGAGTGGTTCTGTCACTGCTTTGCCAGAAATTCGGAAAGAAAAGAAGTCTGAAATTATTAAAAGTCGTATTATAGGAAAAGATATAAATACTATAGCAGATAATCAAAAGCAAACCGTCAAATCTGCTGTTGCTTTAAATATGAAAAACCCTACACTTGCTGGAGCTGGTAGAGAGCCTTTAGTAATCGGAACAGCTTTTGGATTGAATGTAGGTGAAATGTCTGAACCAATTTCAGGAAATACAGGTGTCTACATAATAAAAGTAACTAAGATCACACCAGCAACTGAACTAAACAGTTATCAAGCTGTAGCAAATAGAGTTGGTGAATCTAAAGAAAATGCGGTAAACACTCAGCTGTATAATGCCTTAAAGGAGGCTGCTGAAATCGAAGACAATAGGGCTGTATTTTACTAAAAACTTTGTTGGTTACGATTTGAATAACTATATAAGTTGAAACATTTAATGTTTTAATTTTTTTTATTCAACTATTAAGTTTTGTCTCTCAGTTAAAAAGTCAAAAGTTAATTCTGATAATCCTTTTCCATCTAAAATAGCATCCCAAGCTCCG
>Ga0213866_10002908_pt1 | contig 11837 bp, 5 predicted proteins | sample PICome_11_FD_160079 | JGI IMG/M metagenome (GOLD analysis project Ga0213866, IMG submission 160079) | Coastal seawater microbial communities near Pivers Island, North Carolina, United States - PICO284 | ecosystem: Environmental > Aquatic > Marine > Coastal | place: USA: North Carolina... | reverse complement strand
GAGACTGCCGATAATGTTGTGATCGTCCCTCAAGGCGGGATGCGTCGTCGCCCCGGAACTGAGTTTATCGCTGAGACCACACGCGCTTTAGTCAACTGGGCGTATACAGGCAGTATGCCGAACGGCGGTAATCCGTCTGTTCTTGAAAGTATTTCAGACTCGCCAACAACATCGACCACAGTACCGATTGGCACGACTAATAACTATGTTGTGATTAAGGCGGATCGTGGCGCAAGTAACACGGCGAAAACTGAATTTGTCGATATTCGGCAGATCAGCATATCGGCTGGCAATACATCTGATGAATTCAAGATCCAATATTCATCGGACGATGTGACATACACGGATGCGGCTGATGTGCCATTGATTGGCTCAAACCCGCAGGATTTCCGCATCAAGATAGGCATATACGCTCGCTATTGGCGTCTTATTCGCGTCGGTACGACAGGACTGGGACTGTCTACGATTTCTGCGGCGGCGTTTACGTTAATACAGGAGACCGGCGCTGATAGTGACTGTAAGTTGGAAGACTTTAGCGTTGAGGATGACCGTCATTACCTGCTGGAGTTTACGCGAGACAATATTGCGGTATTCAAAACGCGACTATCTGGTCAAGTCTCTATATCGACGCGGGTTGCTGACATCAAGCCGGACTATGGCTCGACTGTTGATGTGTCAACGATTCGCGTGGCTCAGATTGAGAACGTCATGCTGGTGTTCGGCAACTTCGAGCCTATGCGCCTTGTGAATCTGGGTACGGATGATGATTGGTTCTTAGATAACATACCGTTCACTAACGTCCCGCAGTACGACTTCGACGATGACGACAGCCCTACGCCGACCAATGAAATACAGGTTATGACTCTTGGTCATTCTGGTAGTGGTCAATGGAAGAAAGGCGACAGATTTGAAGTAGACATTGAAGGCATTGTGTCTAAGTCGATCAGCTTTGCTGGTGACGACACTGCGGATGAGCGATCTGCTACTGTCTTCAACATCCAAAAGAACCTACAAGAGATGCCTGTGTTTGGTGAGACGGGCGTTGCCGTATCGAGAACCGGAAGCCATCAATACACGATCACGATATCGGGCGAGTCTACTAAGGACTTCGAGCTGTTTTCTGCGTATGTAACCGAAGGCTCTACGGATCACGAGATATCTTTCACAAAGACGCAATCAGGCGTGTCTCGTAAAGAGGATGTCTGGTCTGCAACTCGTGGCTATCCAAAGAGCGCGTGTTTTTACGAAGGGCGATTGGTTCTTGGCGGCACTGAGTCCAAGCCGCAGTCGATCTTCATGTCCAAGACTGGCGCATTCTTTGATTTCGACATTGATGACGGGGATGATGACGAAGCGATCTTTGCAACCATCTCAGCCCGCAAGCTAAATGACATTGTTGACGTATACCCCGGTCGTAACTTGCAGATATTTACGTCTGGTGCGGAGTTTGCAATCACTAGCAGACCTGTAACGCCGTCTAATATCAGCATTCAGCCACAGACATCGCACGGCGCAAGCAATATTGAAGTGCAGGATGTTGATGGCTCGACCCTGTTTGTGGACCGGCACGGCAAGTCCCTTCTAGGCTTCCTGTATTCGTTTAACGAGGACGCTTACACCACCGATGATAGGTCGGTACTGGCATCGCATTTAATCAATCAGCCGGTCGATATGGCGCTCCTAGCGGGTACTGCGAGTGATGACGCCAACTGGCTGTTCGTCGTTAACAGTGACGGCTCCGCTACGATTCTGAACACCCTGAGAAGCCAAGACATCAACGGCTTCACTAGCTGGAATACAGACGGGGACATCAAGAGCGTTTGCGTGGTGGATGATCAGTTGTATATGACGGTTGAGCGCAGTGTTAGCGGCACCGACAAGCTGTTTATTGAGCGATGGGATTTCGACTACCGCATGGATTGCTCGATTAAAACGTCGCAAATTGCTGGTGTCATCGACGAACTGGATCATTTGGACGGTGAAACTGTCAAGGTTGTTACGCGAGAAGGCTATCAGGACGCATACGAAAATATCGTTCTGTCGTCTTATACGGTTTCAGGCGGAAGCATCACACTAGACTCTGATGAGCGGTATTCATTGATGACATACGAGGTCGGCTTGCCATTCACCTGTACTATTACGCCCATGCCGTTGAATACAAACATCGGCTCAGGTGCCAATCAGATGCGTCTCAAGAAGATTCTCCGCATGAACATCCGGGTGAATGAGTCGTATGGCATCAAGATAGACAATCTGCCTACTACTATTAACGAATTTGGCCCATTTGTTACGGGTGGTGTCGGCGCTGTTGTGCCTCAAAGTGGCATAATAGAAGACGTTTACGATATTAGCGGATGGAGTAGAGAGAATATGCCGACGATTACGGCTCCTGACCCTCTACCCATGCACATACAAATGATTGAATACGAGGTCGAAGGTAACTGATGAACCTTGCCCTACAGGATGGAATCTTTAAAGCGCAAAACTTGATGCTTCAAATGCCTCAAGCCGAGACGGTTGTGACTGATCACTTTGCTGACGGTCTATATGCGCGTGAGTTGTTCATCCCTGCGGGTGTTTGCTTGGTCGGCGCACTACATAAGACCAATCACATATTCACGGTCTCACAAGGCGAGTGCTACGCAGTTACGCATGAAGGCAAAGAACATATTGTTGCACCGTATACAGGACAAACTAGGCCCGGCATGAAGCGAGTTATCTACGCAGTAACAGATACGGTATGGACGACTTACCATCCAACCGATGAAACTAATCCCGAAAAGATTGCCGAGCAGATATTGGAGACTGAACAATGAGTTGGGTTATTACGGCGATTGCTTTAACTGGCGCGGCAACAGCAACGTCTGTTTACGGACAAGTTCAAGCTGGTAAAGCGCAAGAGCAACAACTAAAAGAGCAAGCGAAACAAGAAGAGTTTGCGGCTCAGAGTCAGGAGTTACAGCGTCGGCAGGAATTAAATCGTGCATTGGCGGCTAATGTAGCGGCATTATCTACAGCAGGAATATCTGGGGAAGGTACGCCAGCAAGTCTGGCATTGGAAAGCGCGAAGCAAGTGGGATTAAGTGAAGCCACTATTGACCTATCTGAGAAGATGCGAAGAGCGGCGTTACAGCGTCAGGCTAAGGCTGAAAAACAAGCGGCATATATTGGTGCGGCAAGTACGTTATTAAGCGGTGGCGCAAAAGCCGCATCATTAGCGCCTACGGAGTAAAGGCATGGCTCAGAAGCGCATTGAATACTACGGCAGGTTTACGCCAACAGGTGTAGATACGTCTCAGGCTAAACGCTTGCAGGCGCTCTCTGGCTTGGCGGAACAGGTCGGGGACATTGCGTTTGATATCGGCGCTAAGATTCAAACAGAACGCGGCCAAGAAGCTGGCGTTGCATCCGGCATGGAAGCGGCACAGGAAGGCCAAGCACCAGAAACCAAAGAGGGCTTTCTCTCTGCGATCTCTATCTACGATCAGGCGTATAACAAGGCGGCATTGAACGCTTATAGCTCTGGCATCCGTGTTGATGGTAAGAAGAAACTGTTTGAGCTTGAGGAAAAGTACGCCACTGACCCCGATCCCGTAGCATTCCAAAGCGACTTTAATGGATACATGAAGGGCGTCACAGAAGGCTTGCCAGAGGATATTGCGGCAGACCTACGATTACGACTCACTGAAGACGCAATGCGCGTACAGGGCCGTTTAGCGGACGCACAGCGAGAGCGTCAGTTTGATTTAGCCACTGCCAATCTTAATGAAGAGCTAACAGTTCTTGCAGATGAGCAAGCAAGAGCGGCTCGCGCAGGTAATGACACTCGCGTCCAAGAGCTAAAGGTGCAGATGGAGAATATCGGCATCGAGAATGCTGAACTATTGGACCCAGCGGCACTTGCAAAGTTTGAGGCAGAGCAAAGAGATCGGCTAATCATCCAAGGCAACTTGGGCCAGCTTGATCGCGCTATCTTGGACAACCCAGACTTAAAACTTGAACAGCGCATTGAAAACGGCAAGCAGATGCTACGTACTCTCATTGCCAACCCGCTCGCAGAATTAAGCCCGGAGAATCAATCAAGACTAGAATCAAAGATGGCGACTAGGCTCAATGAGCTTGAAACCCAGTTGGTTCAAAAAGACACAGAGTTTGGCATTGAGCTATCTGACTACAAGGTACAAGTGGCAAGCGGAAACCTTGACCCGGTTGATGTAGACCAGCAAACAGCAGAATGGTTCAGAGCAGACAAAATCTCAGAGCCAGAAATGACGAGCATTAGAAAGTCTGCGCGTACTGCTGTGGCTAAAAAGGCCGAGACCACTGCTGTCAATGTCAATATCACCAAGCAGTTTACAGATCGGCGCAATCCTTACTACAGGCCAACACAGTCGGAAGCCGACAAATATTACAATGAGGTATATGTACCATCGCGAGAGAGCGTAAAGCCTGAGCAACGTGGTCTTAGTGCAATGTCCGTAATGGACCCTAGTGCATATACGCCGGAACAGCTTGCACTTCGCGAAGGTGCTACACCCGAGCAACGTATGTTGACCGATGCGATCTTCATCCAAAAGACGCGCATGATTCCCACGGCTGTAAAGAATCAGACGAACGCATATTTATTATCGGGTGATCCTGCATTGATTATGCAAGCGGCACAGCTTATTGATCGCGTTGATGAAACGCCCGGTATGTTTGACCAGATAACCAATGCGCAAACAAAAGCCTTTGCATTGAACATGGTCCGACTTATGGAAGTCATGGAGCCGTCAGAAGCGCTTAGACTCAGCCAGCAACTAATCGACCCGGTTGACAAGAACCGTGTAACGGCTTTGCGCGATCAGATCAAGACCGAGAAGTTTAACGAGAAGTACGTTGATTGGACTCGTGACATTGTTGGCGAGTCTGATCCCACATCATTCTCAAACGCGGTAACGCAGTATCAAACAATCTTTGAAAGTTTTTACCTTCTTACTGGGGATGAAGCTACAGCGCGAGAGCAGGCAACAAAGATGCTTAACGCTAATTATACTCAGTCCACATTCGGAAATATGATGTATGCACCCGAGCAGTATTACGCTGTAAATGGAAGCGTTGAGTATATGCGTGACCAGCTAGATGAAGAGATTCGCGCAGAGGCTCCTAATCTCCAGTTTGACCGCGACAACATCTACTTATTAACCGATGACGCTACAGCCCGATCAGCGGCGGCTGGATCGCCTATGTATCGCGTTCTCATCCTTGATGATGATGGCGTATTCCAACAGCGTAGTGGCTACTTTGTCCCCGATGTTGAAGGCCAGCAAGCCAAGCTCCGAATTGAAACAGCAGAACTAGCGGCTGAAATTAGACAGGCAGAGGAAGAAGGTAGCGTTGCCCATAGACGCCAGCAGTTTGAAGAGAAGAAAGCGCAGTACGAAGAACGCAAGGGCAAGCCAAGAAAGGCTGTGCCAGCGTCAGAGCTTTACGCGGATACCGTCCTATCTGATAGCCGCAAGATCGTTGCAGAAGCGATACAGCTACCCGGTCAGATCCGTAGGGAAGTGGCGAAGTCTGCCGTTGAAGTGTTAACAACGGTTGGCGAAAGGATTGAACAGACTGGCAAGCGCCAGAGATCAAAGCTCATTGAGGATATTCAAGAGCGAGAGAGCCAAGACTGATGCCTTTTGTTGATGCGCCAGATGATCTCGTACTGATCAATAAGTTAACTAACCTTGCGGAAGCGCCCGAGGATGAAGATCCGTCGGTACTTGAAATCGCAAGCGCGTTGTGGCGGCAAGAGAACACAATTGGCTCATTCGTTAGTCAAGAATCTGGTTTGCCTGATGGTGTAGATGATCAATCATTCAACCCTTATGACTACTTCACGGAAGGCGAGAAACTTGACAAAAAGTTTGTCTCTCATGCGGCTCTTGCAGATACAGTTGATGAGATTGAAGCAGTCCGAAAGCAATATGCAAAAGAAATCAGCGATCGAGAAACCATCCAGAAAGGCGGCGCTATGTCGTTTCTTGTTGGCCTTGGCGTTGTTGGTGTTGCTGATCCTATTAACCTGATACCGATTGGTGGCGCGATTGCTAAGACGTACAAGGCGGGTAACTCAATCCTTGATGCGGCAGTCGTTACAGGTAGTGTTGCAACAGCCTCCACAGCGGTCACAGAAGCCGCGCTACACCAATCACAGCTAACACGTACCTATGGCGAGTCGGCTATGAACTTGGGCGCGGCGGCGCTTTTAGGCGGCGTACTGGGCGCAGGCGGTAAGGTTCTCGCTAACTCACTCGATGCGTCTGCTATCAAGACTCTTGAAGACTCAATGAATGTTGAGCCAAAAGTAAAGGCAGGCGATGACAGCGTGTTGTCCCCTGAGTACCGGGCAACTCCAGAAGAGAAGAGCGCAGGTGCGGCACAGCGCGTGGCAGATGTTGAGGTAAGCGGTAAAGCGGCAAAAGGTTTGGTCAAGGCTCTGGGCTTTGATCCACTGTCCCGCACGATCACAAGTGAAAATCCATTTACCCGGATAACTGCCAATCTACTTGCTGAAAACCCAATCAAGATGGATGGCGATATCGTCACGTCTGTTGAGTCACGCGCCAAGATACACGATGGTAAGTATGCGACGGCACTCCAAAACCACTTAGATATTTATAAACAGTACCGATCTAACGGCGGTCGTCTGCGTCGTCGGCAGTTCAACGAGGAAGTAGCGCGGGCGATGCGGAATGAAGAGTCTGCAATCCCCGAAGCTCTACAGTCTGCGAATAACTGGCGTACTGAACTATATGACCCAATCAAGGATGACTTGATTGAGCTTGGCTTGCTACCCGAAGACGTAAGCGTAAGCACTGCGGTTGGCTATCTGAATCGACGATGGGACAAGGGCAAGATTACTGCCAATCTGCCGAAGTTTATCGACACAACTGCAAAGTGGTTAAAAGACCGAGATATTGAATTGCAAGCCCAAAGGAGGGAAGGCGATGTACAACCCGAACGCCCCGGAGACGGACCAAGACGCGATCAGGAGCGAGTCATTGCGCCGCCAGAGGATAAAGATACAGGCCCAGCGCCGCTCGCAGGAGCGCCAGAAATCAGGGACGCAACAGGCCCAGACGCAACAATCACCTCTTCAGCAGAGCGATACGCAAGAAACAACGGAATCCCGTTCTTCAGACAGTCTGAATATGTCGAAGTAGACGAAAATCGGGCTAGACGTATAGCGCAAGCCTTTGAGGATATGGAAGACAACCCATCCGATCCTCTAGTACAGGAAGCCTATAGAGATTTAATCGACCAAACTCGATCACAATATGATGCGTTAGTAGAAGACGGATATCAGTTTACGTTCTTTGATGCGACCACCGATCCATACGACGGCAATCCGTATAACGCTATTAGAGATCTTCGCAACAACAAGCGAATGGCTGTCTATGGCACGTATGATGGCTATGGAACGCTTGACGATTTTAAGGCTGACTTGGCCGATCCAAATAGAATCATGTTGCAAGATAGCGGCTTGCGATGGAAAGACCAGCGAGGCAAAGAGCAGATCGTTACCAACAACGATTTATTCCGCGCTGTACATGATGCCTTTGGTCACTCTCTTGAAGGCGCCGGGTTTAGAGCGCGTGGCGAAGAGAACGCATTCCAAGCCCATATGAAACTGTTTACTGGTCCCGCTCGTCGCGCCCTCACTACAGAGACCCGAGGCCAAAATAGCTGGCTAAATTACGGACCTTATGGTGCAAAAAACCGAACGGCTGGCGTATTGGATACTGTATTCGCCGATCAGAAAATGGGCCTAATGCCTGAATGGACTTCACGCGAGGGCTTGATTGATGAGCTTGATATTCCCGATGACGCATATTATGAGCGCATTGCGGAGCAGATCGCACAGCGCATTCAAGGCACTCCAGATGGTCGGCTTCCCTACGACTGGAAGATTGGCGAAGGTTCAAAGAACAACAAACTAAACGGCGCGGTTGGACTGCGCGGGCCGCTCAAGTCTCGAACATTCCAGATTCCAGACAACATGGTTGAAGAGTTCTTGGATAATAACATCGAGGACTTAGGCCGCTTCTATTTACGCAATACAGCAACAGATATGGAAATCGTTCGAGCGTTTGACGATCTTGATCTGACCAATCAGAAGAAAGAGATATCGGATTGGTACACCGAAGCACAGCGTACAGCCAAGACTGAGAAAGAGCGCATAAAGCTGAAAAAGCAAGCCGACGCAGATATACGCGATATCACTGCAATGCGTGATCGTATGCGTGGCGTTTATGCTCAACCAGATCCCGATAACGTATGGGTTCGCGCTGGCCGTGTATCCCGAAACCTCAACTATATGCGATTCATGGGTGGCGTTGTAGCGTCGTCGGTTCCCGATGTGGCGCGTATCTTCATGGCTGAGGGCATTGGCAAGACTTTCTCAAAGGGCTTGTTGCCGCTCGCTAGGAATATCAATTCATTCAAGGTGTCGTCGGCAGAGGCCAAGCGGTATGGCGTTGGCGTTGATGCGTTGATGGGCGGTCGCTCGCAGATTATTTCAGACGTAGCTGACTCCACACAACCAAACACAGCGTTTGAGCGTGGCATCCAGTACGCCACTGATAACTTTGGCCGTGTAAACCTCATGGACTACTGGACGACCGGAGTGAAACAGCTTCACGCAGTAACCATGCAGAACAGCGTCATTGATGGACTGCTAAAAGGCAAGGTTGATAAGCGTTTGGCTCGCTTGGGTATTGATGCCGGTAACGCACAGGCAATGGCGGCAGAGCTAAAGAAACACGCGACCAAGGTTGATGGCGTATGGCTCTCGAACGCTCGCAACTGGGACTCACCCGAACTTGAAAGGCTTTGGGGCGCGGCAATTCGTAAAGAGTCTGACCGCGTGATCGTAGTCCCCGGTCAAGAAAAGCCCCTCTTTATGTCTACCGAGTTGGGCAAGACTATCTTCCAGTTCCGCTCGTTCATGTTTTCATCGACTCAGCGTATGACTATCGCGGCGCTACAGAATCAAGATCACAATGCTCTGGCTGGCGTGTTGATGCTGACTAGCTTGGGTATGCTGTCCTACGCATTTAAGCAGTGGGACGCAAAACGAGAGATCGCGGAAGATCCTGTTGAGCTAGTGATTGAGGGCATTGATAGATCGGGTGCGCTTGGCGGCATCATGGAGATCAACAACACGCTTGAGAAACTATCGAGCAACAACTTTGGAATGCGCCCATTGTTGGGTGTAGACATCCCGGCGGCGCGATTTGCCTCACGTAGCATGTCGGAAAACTTGCTTGGCCCTACATTTGGGAGCTTTCTAGATACGTCTTTGAGGGTGGCGAACGCTGGTCTGGCAGAAGACGGATGGAATGAATCAGATACCCGCGCATTGCGGAGACTTATCCCCTATCAAAATCTTACGTTTATTCGTCAAGCCTTTGATAGAATAGAGGAAGAGATTGGTGACTTATGACAGCACCAAACAACACAGGAGTAGAAACTAATGGGTAATCCATTTAAGGGCGTAGGCTCACACTTACACGGCATGGTTTATGACCTATACCCCGTGACACCAAACGACAGCACAGACAATGTTGGCACTGACAACGTAGCTGTAGGTCTTTACATTGAGACAAGCGGCGATGTTTCTTTCATCACTAAAGATGGTGATACACGTACTGTCGCTGTACCGGATACATTCTATCTGGTTTGCTCTGTGTCTCGCGTTAAGAGTACAGGCACAACTGCTACCGGAATCCATGCCTTAATCGTATAGGTGCATTATGAGTACAGCTATTGGCGTTTCATTACCGAGGCTTGCGACTGCTGTCGGCAAAGCCATATCAGAGTACGCGGTTCTTGGTAAGACGCCGGGCTTTACTGCTGACTTCATAAAGAACAAGTATCCCGGTCACTCATCGCTCTCCAGTGCCATAACCCACGCACGAGCTGGCAATGCCACTATGACGGACGGCTATGGTCCTGAGCTTGTTACCAATGGTGGATTCGACTCGGATGTTTCTAGTTGGTCTACAGGCGGTTCTGGATCAGCTACCTTTAACAACGGAAGATTACATTTAGCAAACACCGCTTCTAATTTTGGATACGTTTATCAATCTATTACCACCGAAATAGGCAAGACGTATATTGTTGAAGGTAATTTCACAAAAACATCGTGGAATTGTATTCTTCGTGTAGGCACGTCTGCAAACAATGAAACCAACGGAAATCTTGGATTAAATACATCAGGACGTTTTGAGCTGTCTTTTACTGCCACAGCAACTACAACTTTTGTTACTTTCATTATTAACAACAACTCTAGCGGTTCTAATGCCTACTTCGACAACGTAAGCGTCCGCGAGATGCCTGTTATCAAATGGGCGCCGCATAATCTGCTGACGTACTCTGAGGATTTCTCTAATGCGGCTTGGACTAAATTTGGCACTGCCTCAATTACAGGGACAAAGACTATAAATTTACCTGCTGTGGACGACAGAATTTACCAATCATGGTCTTCTGTTGCTGGTGATGTTGATACCTTTGGTGCAATTTTATCTGGAAGCGGTACTGTAACTTTGCATTTAGCGTCTGGTGGAATCAATGTAACTGAGCAAGTAACACTAACGTCTACACCAACTCTTTATTCCGTATCAGGAACCGCCACAATTAACGCAACTGGCTTTGTTTTTATAAGAAGAAATTCTGGAGACACAGCAACATCTCTGGTTTGTGACGGAGCTATGCGCTACCGCTCTGACTTAGGCGGCATGGTAGACAACCCCGATCGTGGAGACTCATACGTCCCTACAACGTCAGCGGCTAAGTACCTCCCAAGAGTAGGCCACCACGTCTACAACGGCTCTGCATGGGTTAACGAGGGCGTACTGGCTGAGTCTGAGGCTAGGACTAATCTGGTTGCTTATAACAATGATCTTTCCAACGCTGGTTGGATTAAAGTTCAAGTAAATGTAACAGCAAATTCTGCAACTGCTCCTGATGGCACTGATGATGCTTGGGAGTTAGCAGAAACCACAAGTACAACCCCCCATTATGCTTACGCTCCTAGCCAGTCTTTTACCAGCGGAAACGCCTACACGATAAGCGCGTTTATGAAGGCTGGCACAAAAAGCTTAATTCAATTAGCAGGTACTAGCTCAGGTTTTGGCAATACCCTTTATGGCAATTTTGATCTAGCAAATGGAGTTGTCGGGTCTGCCGCATCGGGTGTTGTATCTACAATGGAGGATGTTGGAAATGGTTGGTATAGGTGCTCTATCACAGGCGATGCCACAGCAACCGCAACAGGGACTGCCGCTATTGTTGTTATAATAGATAGCCTTAGCTCAGGCAGGGTTCCCTCTTTTGCTGGCAATTCTTCAAACAATGTTTATGTGTACGGGTTTCAGACAGAAGAAGCATCCACACCGTCAAGCTACATCCCAACGTCTAGCTCTACAGTAACCAGAGCGGCAGAGACCTTCACTATCCCATCAGCTAACCTACCGTGGCCTACGCCGCAGTACATTGGCTCTGAGTTGGCTGATACCTCTACAGTTTCAGTAGATAGTCCAAGCGGAACTGTTGTTGGAGGGCAGTCTATTTCTCTGAGCGGCACATCGGTATACCAAGTTGACGTTACTATATCGAATTTTGTTAGTGGTGACTTGAGGCTAGAGTTTAAGTCTGGAACGCTAACAAGTTATTTTGATACATCTCAAACCTTTTATCTGGTGCCTGTCGGCGGCGGCAATGTGCAGTTCAGAACACTGGGAACAACAGAGCTTGATGTTGCCATCAGCGTCCGCGAGATCAACCCCCTGTCTGTCTCTATC
>Ga0213866_10002907_pt1 | contig 11837 bp, 6 predicted proteins | sample PICome_11_FD_160079 | JGI IMG/M metagenome (GOLD analysis project Ga0213866, IMG submission 160079) | Coastal seawater microbial communities near Pivers Island, North Carolina, United States - PICO284 | ecosystem: Environmental > Aquatic > Marine > Coastal | place: USA: North Carolina... | reverse complement strand
TTTGACCCACAACATTTTTTGCTACGGCGTCGGGTTTGATAATAGAAAGGGTGCGTTCAGTGGCCATATTCGAGGTCTCCAAGTGAGAGGGTGGCTAGGTTCAAATTGTGGGTGCGGATTTTACCTAGAGCGCCCATAGGTAACAATGGTTTTATTGTTTGTTGCGTACTATTTTAAGAAGATTTATCAAAAGCCGTTTTGCCAAAATAGAACTGAAGCTGTATCTTATGGATAGGCTTTTGTCTGAGAGAGGTTCAATGGATTTAACCGATATAGTCCCTTGGGGGCGCTCTCTTCAAGAATACCAACTGATGTTCTCACTGTCAGCAAGCGATCTAAAAAAAGCCATCTTAGGCTGTGGCGATGGTCCAGCTTCATTTAATGCGCAACTCTCTGCTCAGGGTGGCAATGTGGTATCTGTAGACCCCATCTATTGTTTTAACGCTAAACAACTTAGAAGCCGTATTTTACAGGTATACAACGATATTATGCCGCAAATGCAGCTCAATAAGGATCGATATATTTGGGATGATATCAGCTCCGTTGAAGCCCTTGGCAAGATAAGGATGGCGGCGATGGATATGTTTGTCGAGGATTACGATCTGGGGAAAAAACAGGGCCGCTATGTTGAGGGTTCACTGCCAAAATTAGACTTTGTTGATCATCAATTTGACCTCGCACTCTGTTCTCATTTTCTGTTTCTCTACAGTGAGCAAATAAGTTTGCAAACACATATTAACTCACTGTGGGAACTATGTCGTGTTGCTAAAGAGGTTAGAGTTTATCCACTACTAAGTCTGGACGGAGAGCCCTCTCCCCATTTACCACAGGTTATATCAGAGTTAGAGCGTTTGAATCTATCTGTAGACTTAATTGAGGTTAGCTATCAGTTTCAAAAAGGCGCTACGCAAATGTTGGTGATTAAATCTCCTTGAGTGTTGATCCGCCTACTCCATCTAGGCCATTTAGATCATCTGAGAACTTTTTGGTCACAGAGATTCATAGTAGTAACTATCTTATCTAATTGCGGTACATTTTAAGCAATGCTATTATTATGCATGCATGCATGCATGGATTTATGCGTCTAATGTTTACTGAAACATAAGTTTCAGAGCACTCAATTACAGTTCAAAAAGGAGTTTGAAATGTCTTACCATAAAATATTAAAAGCGACTATACCCCTTAGCTTATTACTCATCACTCTATCTGGCTGTGGTGGTGGTAACGACAAAGAATCAACTCCCCCTACGCCAACTCCTGTCGTAACTGATCCGATAACTATCAATGGTGTAGCTCAACTAAAAGGCTATATTCAAAATGCATCCGTCGAATTATTCAAGATATCCGATTTAACAGCACCCATTGCTAAGACGCAAACATCGTCATCACTGGATGCCAGCGCAGGGAGCTTTGCCTTCACTCAGGTAGAGTTGAGCAATGATCAATTTTATCTGATTAAAGTTCAGGGTGGTTCAGAGGTTTATCTCAATGATAATGGTGAGGTTTCAGCAGACAATCAAGCAGAGGTAAAAGGTAGCATTTATGGCTTAGCTAAAGGAGAACACCTAACCTCTAACACAGTAAATATCAATGTTATAACAGATATGCTCTATCGCAAGCTGGAAGCTGGTTTGTCGCCGTTAAATGCGGAACAGCTAACGTCTGAATTGACAGCGAATGCCCAAAACTACTTATTTGACCTTAACCAGGATGGGGAAGTTAATAACCTAGACGCGCTATTATTTAACCCTTACGTAAATAGTGCAAAGAGCAAGATCTCTTATCAAGATATTTCAGCTATCTACATGCCCAAAATTCTTGCTGGAGCCAGTGAGCAAAATACGCTATCTGCCTTGTTATACCTAGATTCGCCCGAGATACTAATTGAGAATGGCGCCATGCAAAAAACGCCCTTCTCCCTAAAGGCTTCCCTGAAAAATATTCCTCAAGGCATGACTGTAAAATGGTTGCTAAACAATGTTGAAAAACCCTTAATCGATGAGAGCATTACCCAAGACGGCTATTATCAAGTGGTCGCCCAGTTATATCAGGGTGACCAACAGATAAAAGCACTGTCAACTCAAGTCGTTGCCATAACCGAGACAGAAGTAGCTAAGATTGTGGTTGACGACATCACAAAAGATAACGAAATAGTGGTGACAGATGAAGCTGATTCTTCGCTGGCAGGCACTCAAATTACTATTCCTGCCGGAGCACTGGCAGAGAGCACTGAAATATCTGTTAAAAAGGCCTCTGTTAATCTGATTCCTAGGCAAAATAGCGGTACTGCTCTAAGCGATGTTATTGTTATGAATCCCTCTGGACTCACCTTCGAAAAGCCCGTCCAAATTCGTATTCCTTATGACGAGACTGTCAATGTACCCAGCGAAAATATACGTATTATTCGATACAGTGACAATGGAAAAATTGACACTATAAAGCCCCTTTTCGTTGATCAAGACACCCACGAAATAGTGTTTGAAACCGACCACTTTACTAAGTTTCAGGCAGATGATGACCGTCTTAACGTGGCGCTGGGGATGATTAAAACTAGGGATGAAAAGTTCGTAGATAAGTTAAATGCAACGTTCAATTATAATAAAGATATTGACGAGTGGGAGCCTATTCTTAACACCTACATAGATCAGAGTCTGAAAAAAATCACCTTGTATGATTATCTAAGTGCCTATTTTGTAAATAAACAAATATACGACATTTACTATGCCGACCCCCAGCCCCAAAAATGGGGAGCTGAAATGCTAAACGCACTCTATCCCAATGCGAATGAAATGGCGCGCAATTTTCAATTATGGGAAGAAGCGAGTGAAGGTATTGGTCTGGTTGAGACAACATTAAGTGCCGGTACTGCCCTTGCATCTGGCAAGGTATTTACTGCATTACTGAGTTCATTAGGTGTCCCAACTGGTGTCACAGATTTAACCTGGTACAGTCCCATAGAGATTGGAACGAGTATTATTAAAAGTTTTAATGACAGTTTAAATCATAAAATCGTTAGTCAAGTTATTGGCGAAAGTTTTACATCAAACCAAACTGATTTTGCTCTCAAGTGCACGCTGGAGGATAACGAGTATGGTGACTATATCAATGAAATGGCAGAAAAACAGGGTATAAAATCACTCACTCAACAGGTATGTATCCGTTACCATGCCTATAAAGCCAACCAAGATAAACAGGCGCAAAATGAAGGCATAGATAACTTTGCTTTGGCTAAACAAGCTATCGAGGAGGCTATCGCGTTCGTACAAAATGTAGAAGAAATTGAAAAAGCGAAGAAAAATCCCACCGCCAGATTTAAATCCTACCGGCAGTCCAATAATCCATTATTAATAGAGATAGGCTCAAATAATAAACTGTCGAGCTCAATGATCGAAATGGAATTGACAGGTTACTACGAACAGTATCTAAGCCTTAATGGGCTAAAAGTTGAAATTTTGGATAGTCAGGGAAATTCCGTCGCCAAACAACAGAGTCAGTCCACTTACTCTTTTAACTGCAAATTGGACGATAACGATAATCAAGTGAAAAGAACCTGTAGCGGCAGACTAGATATTGATCTAACAGCAATAGAGTTAGCTAGAGGAACTGACTATATTTTATCGCTTTATAAAGATAATCTCTTTAGGGATACACAGATAGACAAAATGTATTTCCGGCTATTTCAGCGACCCGAGCCAAAAAAAATAACCATCAGTGGCTATCGAATTAATGATAATTTAGCTTCAGACGGTGACTATCAATTCAGTATTACCCCTGAATTTGATGACAATAGTAGCTATCCTGCTTACATTACCTGTCAGTCCTCTGATTGGTCTTATGCAAGAAACTGCAAAAGCAAAATTACATTTTCCACCCAGGGTGATTCGTGGCAACAATTAAAATCGGTTTCACTGACTATCAAACCCAGTAGTGAACTTAACGATAATATCTATATTGATACCTATACTGCAGAACTTGATATCAAAGATAGAATTGCTGCCCTGAAGGCAGCTAATGCGCCTCCGCCTTCAGACCCTGCATTGACAATAAAAGCCATTAATGGTGTAGACGTGGCAGAAAACCAACAAAACGACGATATTGCAATTGCGCCAGGGGATAAGGTCACTTTCTATTTTGATGCAGGCAGTCAGTTAGACTTTATCGTTGCTAAGCGATTTGAGTCCAGTACCGATAAGGAGAAGATAGAAACAGTAACGTCTTCCAATACTTACACCTATACCTATGATAAAAGTGGAAATTACTCTCCACTGTTTATCATTAAGTTAACTAATGGAAAAACTGTTTGGATTAAAGCGCCCAAGGTAACTGTGAATCAGCCCGATAACCAAAAGCCAGTTATTAAAATAACCACTGATTCTACAGCTACATACCAGCCAGGTGAGAAAATCACCTTAGCTGCCGATGTTACTGATGATGGCAATATTAAAGACTCAGAGTGGGCATCAGATGATAAATCCTTAATCATCACTCACAGTGGCAGTTTAACCAGAGCGTATATTATTGCACCAGAATCAAATCGTGATAGAGAGTACCGTCTGACGCTTAAGGTAGTTGACGATGATAATGCCGAGAGTATTGAATCTATTATTATCAAGGTGGCAAAAAAAGAGAATGTCACCAAAGCGTTAGCATTTATAAGCGAAAATTATCCAGATGGTTGTAGTAATTTTAACAATGAGAACTGTGGTTACCCGATTACTGACAATACCAGTAGCTTCACCAAGACCTGGACTTTCAAAAATATAGGTAACGTGGCACTTAGCAACCTAAGTTTTAATTTTAGGGGAGCAGACGATGCCAAAGGTGACATTCGAACTGGCCGAATTGGGGTGGATAAAACAACAGTACAACCAAACCAAGAATTTCAAATCAGTGTTGATATTACCATCCCGGATAATATGGTCAATGGAAACTATCGGGCAAGGTGGGATATTCTAGACAATGGCGACAATATCTCACTGAATCAAACCACAGCGACAATGTATTTCGTGTTTGTTTTAAATCGGGGAAGTAACGATAATGATGCTCAAATAACTGAGGTTACAGCCAGCCCATCAAGCAATATTACTGCTGGGCAAAATGTTGACTTCACAGTTAAGTTGGATTCTGCTCCAGGACTTGTCACTATTCAATATGGTTCAGGTCTTGAAGAAAAGCCTATGGGCAGCAGTGAGGATGGCCTGACATGGACTCATACTCGCACCTTTGATTCGGCAGGTGCAAAAACCATTACTGTCCGTGCCTATGATACTTCCTCTCAGGACAATGTCATTGATACTGAAACTATCAATATGACTGTTGCTGAAGAAACACCACCACCAGATAATGGAGACTCTACCTATACCCCATTTACGCAACAAATGATCACCGGAAAAACCTTCTATAACGTATTTACCGGTGATTCGGAAGCAGAAGCATGGACCGTTACGTTTGATAGTTTTGGCAGGGGCAAAGCTCAGGAGGGACTGCATAATACTATCAATTCAGCAGATGTCACTTTTGACTACAATATTAACAGTCAGGGTTATCTGATCTTTTCAAATTTTAACATTATCGATCCTGAAGCCTTTTCAGATGATGATCACAACTTAGACGTGATTGGTTTGATAGCAAACACTAGCGATTCTTTTAAAATTTGTTGGCGTAACAGCTTAGAGGAGTTAGGCACAGAATGTAACGATGAAAATGATTATGAGTTTTTATATAAAACCAAAGCTGCTGCCGAGACTGCACTGGAAGAGCATAGTAATCCAGATAATGGAGACTCTACCTATACCCCATTTACGCAACAAATGATCACCGGAAAAACCTTATATAGCGTATTTACCGGTGATGGTGGTTCGGAAGCAGAAGCATGGACCATTACCTTTGATAATTCTGGCAGGGGCAAAGCTGAGGGGGGACTGCATGATAGTATCAATTCAGCAGATGTCACTTTTGACTACAACATTAACAGTCAGGGTTATCTGATCTTTTCAAATTTTAACATTATCGATCCTGACGCCTTTTCAGATGATGATCACAACTTAGACGTGATTGGTTTGATAGCAAACACTAGCGATTCTTTTAAAGTTTGTTGGCGTAACAGCTTAGATGAGTTAGGCACAGAATGTAACGGTGAAAATGATTATGGGTTTTTATATAAAACCAAAGCTGCTGCAGAGACTGCACTGGAAGAACATAGTAATGAGAATAAAAATGATGCTCAAATAACTGAGGTTACAGTCAGCCCATCAAGCAATATTACTGTTGGGGATCAGGTTGTCTTCGATGTTGATCTTGCTCATGCTGATCAAGTTGAACGTGTTACTATCCAGTACGGTACTGGATTATTGGAGCATCAGATGTCTAGTACCTCTAATGGAAATACCAATTGGACACATACCCGTCAGTTTGAAGGTACAGGTACAAAAACGGTTACGGTTAGAGCCTATGACCAAGTTTCAGGAGGTCAGCTCTTAGCTTCGCGTCAGTTGACTCTTGAAGTCTTTAGCAGTGATGATCAGTCCCTGGCCGCACCCTCTAATCTTACTGCAACTGCAGGCAACGCTCAGGTAAGCCTATCTTGGAATGCCGTAGACGGCGCCGATAACTATAGTATCTGCTATGCTAAGGAGTCCATCACAACGTTCGATAATTGTAGTGCGTTTGATGGGGGTAATTTATTACTAAACATCCAGGGTACGAGGAAAACCATTGCCAACTTGACCAATGGCACCCAATATTACTTCAGGGTCACCGCTGTTGATGCCAACAATCAGGAAAGTGCTGCTAGCAGCGAGGTCTCTGCAACGCCGATTCAGCCATCAGCTGGAGAAATTTCTCACCGTGGTTTTATCTATAGCACTGTAGTTTCACCCAACACAGGCCGTACTTGGCTAGATAGAAATCTCGGCGCTAGCCGTGTTTGCCAAAGCTATGATGACGTCCAATGTTATGGCGATTATTATCAATGGGGGCGAGGTACTGATGGGCACGAAAAGAAAGGCAGCTTAACAACGACTACTCAGAATGCTGATGTTACCACTGCTAATAATCGGTTTGTCATAGGTATAGGTAACAATGATTGGACAACAGATGATTTTGAAGGCAATGCCCGCAATATTGCGTGGTCAAAAATAACGGGAGATTCGGTATGTCCAGTTGGCTATCGGGTGCCAACAAGTAATGAGTTTCAAAATGAAATTTCAAATTCAGGAATAAATTCATACTCCGATGCATTTAATAGCTTCTTTAAGTTTGCTGCTACAGGTGGTCGTGGTGGTAATGATGGATTATTCAATTTGGGAGCCAATGATGTTCTTATTTGGTCAAACACCGTAATTAATCAGATACACGCTTTATCACTCAATTTTATTGGTGATACTGCACTTTTAGGTACGAATACCAGAGCGAATGCCTATCCGGTTAGGTGTATAAAAGGAGGAATCTATGATAATGATGCTCAAATAACTGAGGTTACAGTCAGCCCATCAAGCAATATTACTGTTGGGGATCAGGTTGTCTTCGATGTTGATCTTGCTCATGCTGATCAAGTTGAACGTGTTACTATCCAGTACGGTACTGGATTATTGGAGCATCAGATGTCTAGTACCTCTAATGGAAATACCAATTGGACACATACCCGTCAGTTTGAAGGTACAGGTACAAAAACGGTTACGGTTAGAGCCTATGACCAAGTTTCAGGAGGTCAGCTCTTAGCTTCGCGTCAGTTGACTCTTGAAGTCTTTAGCAGTGATGATCAGTCCCTGGCCGCACCCTCTAATCTTACTGCAACTGCAGGCAACGCTCAGGTAAGCCTATCTTGGAATGCCGTAGACGGCGCCGATAACTATAGTATCTGCTATGCTAAGGAGTCCATCACAACGTTCGATAATTGTAGTGCGTTTGATGGGGGTAATTTATTACTAAACATCCAGGGTACGAGGAAAACCATTGCCAACTTGACCAATGGCACCCAATATTACTTTAGGGTCACTGCTAATAATGCCAGCAATCAAGAAAGTGCCGCCAGTATGGAGGCCTCTGCAACGCTGGTGCTGTCTTTGCCATCAGTTTATGCACATTATAGCTTTGACAATCTCAATTTTCCTGGTGAAGATAGTAGTGGTAATGGTCATCATTTGAACATCGCGCGCACAGACGCACGGCTGGCTAGCATACAGGATAGCAATTCTGACTATGGCCTTGTTCTGACAGATCATGACATCTTTGAAACAGATGTTCTCTCACCTCTGGGCAAGGAATTTACTATTCTTGCAAGAATCAAGCTCAATGATTTACCCGGCTCAGCACCCACACGCAAAGAAGGCAAAATCATTGCCTATGGTTCAGTTTTTAGTTGGTCATACGAAAACCCTGAAGCAATGATGAATGTCACCTACGGCTATAGTCTGTCTGAAGATGACTGGGAGCAGGATGGACTCAGGTTCGGTACCAATGTCTTAAATGAGGATGGCACACACGGCGGATTTGGCTCAGTTAGAATTAATTTGAGGGATAGCAAATTTCATCTGGTTGGGGTGGCAGTCTCTGGTACTGGGCGTTACGCATCGAATATTGTAAATGGAGATATAAGAATAAGCACTGAATATTCTGCTCCAGACATGCTTAATAATAACAACAACAAAATCAGAATTGGCGGAAATTTTAATGGTGTGATGAATGATCTGGTGATTTATCAAAAAGCATTGAGTTATGAAGAAATTAGAGCAAATAAGTAATCTGAGTAATCTGAGACACCCATAAATTAGCGTGCTTTCGGCCAGAGTAGGAATCTAGGAGAGAGGAATCGGAATCTAGGAATCGGAATCTAGAATCGGAATCTAGAATCGGAATCTAGAATCGGAATCTAGAATCGGAATCTCGGAATCTCGGAATCTCGGAATCTGGAATCTAGCTGGAATCTAGAGCTGGAATCTTGGAATCTAGGGAATCTAGAGGGAATCTAGGGGAATCTAGGACACCCAAAAATTAGAAGTTGCAGCCCAAATGGTCTATGTTTGTTTAAGCTAGAACAAACAACTGAAAGGAGCACCCCCCATGACCCGCGCTAGGGAACAGCAAATCAGTCTCTCAGATACTCCCTACTATCACTGTATAAACCGCTGCGTGCGGCGTGCCTTTCTGTGTGGAGAGGATCGGTTTAGTGGGCAGAACTATGACCACCGCAAGCAGTGGATTGTGGATCAAATCAAGCATTTGTCGTCGGTGTTTGCTATTGACGTTTGTGCTTATGCGGTGATGAGTAATCACTACCATGTGGTGTTAAAAGTGGATGTGGAAAAGCTGGCATCCTGGTCAGATGATGAGGTGTTGCATCGCTGGCGCAGGCTGTTTAAAGGCAATTTTCTGAAGGATCGCTACCTGAATGATCAGGTTCTGACGGAAGCGGAATTAAATGATGGCTATGCTTTTTACAACTGTGTTGATTAATCTATGCTGAAGTTTGATATTGGGCGATTTAAAACAGGCTCACTTGTTTCTTACAAAGCGTAAATTGCTACTATAACCATTTTATTATGCGAGGCCACTATGGAAAGTTACCAAGCACTTAAGTCTCTCCATCTATTTGGCGTCACTATATTTCTAGGTAATATAATCGTTACAGCCTTTTGGAAAATGTTGGCTGATAAAACTCGGTCGCCTTCTGTTGTTGCATTCTCACAACGACTCGTCACCATTACCGACTTTGCTTTTACCAGCACGGGAGTATTATTAATTTTGATTACAGGGAGGATAATGGCAACAAAATTCGGTGAAATTGGTGATCTTTTTTGGTTAACTTGGGGCTGGCGACTTTTTATTGCGTCAGGTTTAATTTGGGTGCTTATATTGATCCCTGTACAAATCAAACAGGCTAAAATGGCAAAAAATTTCGCCAATCAGACGGAAATTCCCGCACAGTATTGGAAATTGTCAAAGCTATGGATTGTGTTTGGAATAATCGCGACTGTTCTACCACTGGCTAACCTGTATATTATGGTTTTTAAACCAAGCTAAGGTAGCCGGTACAGGTGAACTCACCTAGCTAAGACCATACAGTTCTGTTAGTGATGAGGCTTTGTCATTTGAAGCAGCAACATTGTACGACTTGGCTTATCGTCACATATAATCTAAAACAAAAGCTAAATTTAGAACTTAAAAAGGCGTTTTTATGAGGCAAATTTTAACGGACTTTTCGGCTAGTATTTCAGAATTATTGATTGTTGCTATATTTTTGGTGCGGTTATGGTTAAAAATATAGGCGGTTTCTGTAAGTTTTTCCACCCTGTGTAGCCTGACGGTACTGGCTTCGGTGGTAGATATTTTGATGCCTGCTATAGACGGGTTGTCAATTTGGCTTGAGCTTCCTATGTTGTCGCTATTGAGTGCCGCGGTGTTTATCTACTCACTGGTTATTATGGTTTCAGCCTTGTCTAAAGGCGCCAATATCAGTATCGGCTTTGCGCTATCGGGCCTGCTGTTGGGCACAGTGCTGCTACTGATACTCAGCATGGTGATAATGACATTGGGTGTGGCCGCTGGAATATTGCTACCGCCAGATAACTTTGCTGTAGGTATGGGCGGCTTATGAGTCAGTTACTGTTAATCAGCTCACTCTGGGCTGGGATAATCATTGGACTGTTTGCATATGTTGTCCCTGCCCAAGCTGAGGTACATTTGAACTTGCCATCGGCCGTGGGTAGCCTGCCAATTAAGACTTGGAAGCAGTTGCGCGATGCCGATTTGGAAAAGCAGGATTTAGACTACTCCTGCGGTTCAGCGGCTACTGCCACCATTCTGCGGTCTTTTTACGGTCGGGATATCTATGAAAAAGATATTTTGGATGAGGTTGTGTTGGTTGGCGATGACGGCACCGCGTCATTTTCGGATCTACAACAGGCGGTGAAGAAATTTGGCTTTAAGGCAATTGGTATCTCCGCTAACTTTGAGAAACTAAAGACAATTAAGATTCCGGCAATTGTCTATCTGCGCTACCGCGACAAAGACCATTTCTCAGTGATCCGCGGTATTAATGATCAGGGCGTGGTTTGGCTTGGCGATCCATCCTGGGGTAACCGCAAGTTTACTGAGCACCAGTTTAGAGACATGTGGGAGACCAGAGATAACGAGCAACTGAAGGGCAAGCTGTTATTGATTATCCCGACAGACAAAACTTTGGCTACCCTCAATCAGGACTTCTTCCACCCCCCTGAGGTCAACGCTACGGCAATTGAGTTGCTGACCCTGACAAGCTACTAGTGGTCGACAACTGATCAATCAGACCCTGAGCTAGACAGCGCTATATCGAATATGTCTGCAAGATTCGACAATCTTGAAAGTCACACAAGACTGTCTATGGGGCTTACAAACCTACCCTAGCCCTTTGTAATGGGCTATCAACTGCTGTGCCGCTACTGTAGGGGGCAGCGTTTCATCGGCGACCGCCTGTTCCAACTCTGAGATCATGGTCTTGATTGAAGGATGGTCTTTGAGGTCGGCAATTAGCGAAGCAGTGGTCTCTGACCACAGCCAGTCCCGCGCCTGCCGGGAGCGCACAGCAGCCAGTTCGCCGGCGGTCTCCAGTGCCTGATGAAATTCATCAATCAGCGCAATAATCTTATCCAGGCCGCGCTTTTCCAACGCGGAGCAGCTAAGCACCTGAGGTTTCCAGTGTTGACTGCGAGGTTGCATAAACTGCTGTGCGGCGCGGTAGTCAGTGACGGTCTGCTCAGCCACCGCCAGTTGATCGCCATCAGCTTTATTGACCAGTATCAGATCGGTCAGCTCCATAATTCCGCGCTTGATACCTTGCAGATCATCGCCGCCGCCGGGGG
>Ga0213866_10002905_pt1 | contig 11842 bp, 19 predicted proteins | sample PICome_11_FD_160079 | JGI IMG/M metagenome (GOLD analysis project Ga0213866, IMG submission 160079) | Coastal seawater microbial communities near Pivers Island, North Carolina, United States - PICO284 | ecosystem: Environmental > Aquatic > Marine > Coastal | place: USA: North Carolina... | reverse complement strand
GACCACTGTGGTAGAAACTCGTCAATCTTCTCCGCTCAAACCTTTGGTGTTGGATCTGGATGAATCATTCATCAACAACCTACTGATCATCACACCTCCAGAGAAACTGGAAGAGGAAATGAACAAAGATGCCATACAGGCTTTGGCTAATATATTGGATCTAGATTTCCTCGTGTTTGAAGAACTGAGCACAGACTATCTGGCAGAAGGTGAAGCAGATCGTTGGCAGACGGATCTTGACTTTGATCCGCTCGCAGGTGACTTCCTGTTTGACGCACTGGATCAGAGTATGGACAATCTCATCAGGCAGGCACGAACTGATCTGGATCGTAAAGAGACCAATCCCAAGTTGGGATTTGATGCTGAGACAGGCGTGACCATACTGAACCAGGACCCCCGTTGGATCTACATCAGGGAGGGTGCTTCAGGCAACTACGTGAGGATGGAACTGCAACAGGGCTACAACTACAGCATAGACCACAACCAGAACGGCAATGAGATCATCGGCTACGAGATCAATCCTTCGGGCGGATCCATCAACAACAACATAACCATTAACCAACAGAACTAATGTTTGAAAGATTTTTATATAGACTGGTGTACATACTGTTCGGCTTTGTGCTGTGGATGTCATTGACCAATCCAGCCAAGTCAGATCTCTACTACAAAACGTATCAAGGCACAGGATCATATCCATCATTCCCGGGCAACGGTGGATCACTGACCTATCCCACCGTGTTGAGTTCCGGCACCGTGAGTTCGATCAACTACCTATGGGGCAGTGGCTATGTGTTGGACTCCGGCAGAAATGAAAGGGTGCTGGTCAACTTCTACGGCTACATAGACATACCCACAGCAGGCACCTACTCGTTCTACAATGCATCCGACGACGGATTCTACATGAAGATAGATGGTTCGGTGGTGATATCAGACTGGCAGGAACAGGGCACTTCCTACTACAACGGATCGGGATCCAAGTATTTCGCCTCCGCCGGCAAGTATTACATAGACGTCTGGTATTATGAGAACGGAGGTGGAGCAACAGCAAGGCTGTATTGGAACCAGACAGGTTCCATAGCATTGGTGCCAGCGAGCAGTTATTCACTGACTGCACCACCCACATACTCATCAGCACCCACGTCAGCACAACTTCAATCAAGGACGGACTCGAGGAACATCTCGCCCAATGGCAATCAGATCTACATCACACAGTCAGGCAACAATCTGGATCTGGACATCACACAGTATGATAACGATCAGTTGGTGGCTGGCACAGGATCAACCAGTTCAAATTTAACAGACGCCACGATCACAGGCGATGACAACACTGTGGCAATCACACAAGGAAATTCAGCGGGATCATTCAGTGACAACAACGTCACACTGTTGGGAGTGAACGGCGACAACAACAACGTCAACATAAGGCAGGGCGACAATGTGGATGACGCGGGTGGACACAGAACCAAACTCAACGTCACCGGCAACTACAACACAGTGGGCATCCTGCAGGAGAACGATGGCGGCATCGGTAGCAATGGACATTTCATGGATGTGGACATCAACGGCAACAGCAACACTGCCTACGCGGATCAAAAGGATGATGGTGACAAGATGCTGTTCCTGGATGTGAATGGCAGTAGCAACTCTGTGGATATCCTACAACAGGGCACGGGAGAACACTTCCTGGATGTCACTGTGGGCAGTAACCAGACCGTGGACATCAATCAGGATGGTTCTGGATCGCACTCTGCCACCATTGATATGTCAGGCTATTCTGCCACGCTGGATCTGGATCAAACAGGCTCCACTGATCAAACATATTCTCTCAATCAGATCTGTACCAACGCAAACGGCTGTGGCACCACCACAATCAATCAAAATTAACTGCCCATTTAAAATAAATACACACATAATGATTAGAACATTTTTATTCTGTGTGTTGTTCATCACGGCAGTTTCGGCCAATGATCTCTATGTGACGCAGTCTCATACAACCGAAGAAACAACCACAGAAAATAACAACACAGCATTTCAAGAACCTATAGAAGATTCAGAAAAGATATTGATCTCAAATGATCCAACACAGTATTGTTCTGTGATTGCAGGATGTTTTCAACAAAATCAATGAAAAAAATTTTAACACATTGGATATTCAGTGTCATAATACTTGCAGTGTTGATGGCATGGGGATTCAATGACCCATTTGTGAAACAGACTGCCAGACTGAAATCGTTTGATCTGATACAGAAGTATGATGTACCCACTGTGTCACAGGATGTGGCCATTGTGGAAATAGATGAACGTGCCATTGCACAGTATGGACAGTGGCCCTGGAAGCGTGATGTGATAGCCGATGTTATCTGGAGATTAAGAGAAGCAGGCGCGGGTGTTATCGTGTTGCCCATACTGTTTTCAGAACCAGACAGGATGGGTGGTGATCAAGCATTGACAGACGCTTTACAAAACAATGGTGTGATCATAGCACAGGTAGGAACCACACAGACAAATCGAAATGCAGTGCCAAGAGGTGTTGCTAAAATTGGAGATCCCATGCCTTGGCTGTTTGAATGGCCGGGTATGTTGGGACCTATCGCTGACATTGGTGAGGTTGCTGACGGTGTGGGTGTGATCAACACAGCACCAGAGATAGACGGAGTGGTTAGAAGATTACCTCTGTTGATGCGAGTGGGTGATGAAATTTATCCAGCCATTGCGATAGAAACAATCAGAGTGGCAGTGGGTGATCCATCATATCAAGTGAAGACAGGTGAAGGTGGAATCATTGCCATGCGTATTCCCAAATATCAAACCATACAGACAGATGCCAATGCTCGTATATGGTTGAGATGGAACAAACAGTTTGAAACTGTGAGTGTGGCAGACAGTTTTGAATCACTACAGGGCAAAACAATTATTGTTGGTATTACCGCGGAAGGTATTGGCGGAGTCATAGCCACACCCAATGGTGAAGAATATTCTCATATTACCACTGCTGTTTCTCTACAAACAATCATCAACGGAGACACTATTGTAAGGCTTGATTATGCGAATTTTTTAGAGTATATAAGCACCGCTATTATAGCCTTTATTCTAATTTTAAGCGCCGCTTACGCCCCATACTGGCTGATAGGCACCCTACTACTACTAATTTATTCTGGGTCGGCATACGCCAGTTATTTTGCATTCACTAGGCACCTACAACTGTGGGATATCAGTTGGTTATATTTGGTAATTACCATCACAAGTTTTCATGCTATTTTTAATAGATTCGTTGTTGAGTTTTTACAAAAACAACAGATCAAGAAACAGTTTGGCACATACCTATCACCCGACATGGTGGCACAACTACAGAAGAATCCCAACCTGTTGAAGTTGGGTGGAGACTCCAGGGAACTTTCAATAATGTTCACTGACGTGAGGGGATTCACCGCCATATCAGAACACTATGGAAAAGATGTACAGGGACTGACGAAAATAATGAACAGATACATGACCGCCATGACCGCAGAGATACTGGAGAACAAGGGCACCATAGACAAGTACATCGGAGACGCACAGATGGCTTTTTGGAACGCTCCTTTAAAAGACACCAGACACGCAGAGAATGCCGTGAACACGGCCATAAAGATGTTGGATAGTTTAAAAAGTTTCAATGAAGAAATACAACAAGAAGGTATACCGGCGTTCGGTATGGGCATGGGCATCAACACCGCGGAAGTTGTGGTGGGCAACATGGGATCCGACCAACGCTTCGACTACACCTGCCTTGGAGATGGCGTGAACCTGGCCGCGAGACTGGAAGGACAAAGCAAGACATACGGTGTTCAGATAGTGCTGGGACCAGAAACGGCACAACAGGTCAGGAGCAACATCGACGTGTTCGAACTGGACTGCATAGCCGTCAAAGGTAAAAAAATTGGAGTCAAAATTTATACTGTGGGACGGGAGACCGAACATCACAAACAGTTCCTTGAATCGTATTATAAAGGTGATTGGAAAAAAGCACTGAAAAATTTAGAAATAGCCAAGGAGTTCCACGAGGACATGATAGGTTATTACGACAATATGCGATCTCGTATCAAAGCAGGCAAACCCAAGGATTGGGACGGCACGTTCAGGGCCACAACGAAGTAACCACCGAAGTCAATTATCTCAGGAATGTTCTTATCTGTTTTTCCAAATCCGCCAGATTGGAATCCAAATTGTCCTGGTCGGATTCACTGTTTTCTATGATCAACAGGTCGTCTCCGAACAGCCTGCCGTACCTGCCAAGGTTCTGCCTGATCAGGTCGTAGTTCTTGCGTATCACTTCTTCGGGCACCTGCCTTGGTCTCATCCTGTTCCTCTTGAGCTGTGTGGCCAGGTCCGCGTTCACGAACACCATCATGGTCCTGTAGCCCTCGTCCTCGAGTTCCTGTTTTATATCCCGTATTCGCACGAAAGACCTGCCCGTGGTGTCTATGATCATTCCCAGTCTCTCCCCCTGGTAGTGCTGTTGCTGTTTGCCCACTATCTGTTTTGATCGCTGTCTCAGTGGTTCCCTCGTGGGCTTCTCCCGGTCCGGCATCGTGAAGTCCAGTCCGCCCTTCCTCATCAACATCTTGAGCGCCGCGTCAGGGTTGACCTGTTTTAGACCATAGAAAACAGAGGCCAACTTCCTGGCTATGAAAGTCTTGCCCGAGCCCGCACCGCCGGCGAAGAATATGGCCCTGTTGGTGTAGGGGTCGAACCTGCCTTCTATGATTTCACTGATCAGCATTGTTATTTCTTGGCGTCACCCGTGCTGTCGAAACTCTCGGACTTGCTCTTGTATCTGGCCAGTATCTCGTCCAGCTCATCCGAACGTCCGGCCTTGACGATCTCTTCCTTGTATTCCAAAACCATCGAAAGTTTGGTGTTGAGTCTGATCATATCATTGTCCAACATACGGATACGATCAACCAGTTTGATCAGTGTGCTCGAGGCATCACCCAGCACGGGTTTGATCTCTTCTGTCACCCACTTCCAGATGTAGAAAACGAAGTAGCCCAGTCCCATGGCCGCAACTATGGGGAACCCGAAGTCCTTGATTATTCCTGCTATTCCACTAGTCTCGGCGAGCATCGTTCTTTCCTTCGTTGGCGGCTATCCTGTCCGCGTTTGGTCTGATCTTCAACACATAACTCAGCAGTGCGTCTATCTTGACCAGATCGTTGTTCATGGTCTGAACCCGGTTGTCCAGTGCACCAATAATGGCTTTAAGGCTATTCACTGAGCCGGTCACTGAAGCCAAAATAAATTTTAATGTGATAAACACAAAGGCACCCGCCGCTATGGCACCTGCGATAGGAAATCCTACTTCTGCTATTAGTGTTACAAAATCCATAATATGTGTGTATTTATGAAGTGCTCGTATTATGATTTGACCACGAACTTAAATACTTTTATGAAATGGATACTAGTAGTCATGATTTGTTGGGGCACAGATTGCCAAACAATCTACGAACAAAAACTATACGATGCTGAAAAAGAATGTTTGGAACAAGCGGCAATCGTGACAGAGTATGCAAAACAAACGTATCCTGATACCAGTGGTCAAGTTTGGTGCCTTACAAAAGACGAATTTGAAAATTGGATCAAACCCACATCGGGGGCCTAATCCGTGCAGACACTATTTGCAGTTGTTTATTTTTGCATAGCAGGAACTTGTGCCATGGGTTGGATCGACCAACCTTTTGATAATGATGTAACTTGTACAGCATATTCTCAAGTGTATCTAGATGAAATGCAGAAAAGAGCACCAGAATCATCGGCCGAAATGTGGTGTGTCGGAAAAGATCTTTTACAAAGTGCCAGAGAACAATTCGACATGATCGAAATGAAAAGACTGGAAGATATATCTAAATTTAGAGAATAATTATAATTGACTTTTTTTTGTTTTTGTAGTTAAATAATCAACTTACAACCAACCAGAAAAGGTGAATGAATGAGCACACTTGTACATAAGCATTTGATTGTTCGTGCCGAAGTAAACAATCCTCCAAAAAACGAAAACAAAGCCAAACAATTTTTAAAAGAATTGATACAGGGCATCAACATGAAAATACTATTCGGTCCCGAAGCTCGATATGTGGACATGGTCGGTAACAGGGGTTTGACCTGTTTCGCCATAATCGAAACAAGCCATATTGTCATGCACACATGGGATGAAAATGATCCTTCGATGTTACAGTTAGACGTATACACTTGTGGTCCATTGAACACCGATGTTGTTTTTGATTTTTTAAAACAGTTTGATCCCATCAAGATTGATTACAAATATCTGGACAGAGAAAATGATCTAAAGGAAATTCCAATAAAAGAGGATATTACCATTCCGTTGGACACACTCCTGGGTGTTGGTTAATTGACAAACACAGAAAATCTGCTATAATTTAACTATTAAGGAAAGGTAAATTATGGACATCTGGGTAAATCCAAAAATAGAAGATAATCTGAGAAAAGAAGGTTGGACCATTCCGGTGAGGCCTCAAAACGGACCTATATATTTTGACAATGAAAAAGTTGGGTTCAGTGATGACTTCATTGGTTTGAGGATAGATGATTCCAAAACCAAGGCAATAAAATTTCTTGTCGACAATGAATCAAGATTAAAATTGTGCCTTTGGAACATACCAAATAGTATTTGAGAAACATGACCATCCATGCAATGATAGATTTGGAAACACTGAGCACCAATCCCGATGCGACTGTGTTGACTGTGGGCGGAGTCAAGTTTGATCCTTATCTTTCCGTGGAACCATCACAGGGTATGTATTTTCGAATGGATGTGGATTCACAGACTGCCATGGGCAGACACGTGATGCAGGAAACATTGGATTGGTGGGGACAGCAAGATCCCAAGATAATGGAAGAAGCATTGGGTGACAAAGATCGTATATCCATACAAGAAGCAATTAAAACCATTAACAAATGGTCAGTTGGTGTTGACGTGTTCTGGTGCCAAGGTCCGTTGTTTGATTATGCCATACTACAAAATCTATATGCCCAAATGGGTCAACCCGTGCCATGGCAATATTGGCAGATCAGAGATTCTAGAACATTGTTTTCTTTGGTACCAAGAGAAACAGAGAACAGGACTGGCTTACACAACGCACTAGAAGACTGTTACTTCCAGGCCCGGAAAGTTCAAAAGGTTTACAAACAATTGGGAATAAAGAATGATAGATATTAAACACACCTATAAGATTGTGGCACAAACTATTATCACACACATTAGAGCAGACCTACAACTGCACTTCTTCTGGGCCATGTTCCTGACACTGTTCGCGGTGTTCTGGCAACCGTTCATATACCTGGGATTGGTGGCAACTGTCATTAAAGAGTTACTGGATCTATGGACCAAAGGACACTGGAGTTGGGATGACTTCGTGTTTGGCGTGATGGGTTGGATCATGGGAGCCTACTTCGTTGGCTTGATCACATGAAGTGGTACACCATAGAGGACCTCTACACCATAGAGCGATACAAGATTCGACACAATCGTAATCCCAAGACACCATGGATAAGATTACCATGTGTTTATAAAATTAAAATTGGAAACAAGATAGTACACGTGGGCAGGTCGGACACCTGTAAAAAACATGGAGGTGCCGAGAAGGTCAGGAAGGCCCTGGTAAATCTATTGGACGTGCATGATCACAATCCCAGTGTGCCCAAGACCAAATATTGGCAAGAAATCAGGTTGCGACATAGACCAAATTCCAGTAATATAAGGATAGGAATTATAGAAACCAATGCCATCGAAAAAACCTATCTACAAGAAGCCATTTGAAACAATAACAAAGTACGAAGAATCAACATGGCTTGGCAACGATACTCCGTTCTTTGAGAATGAATTCACAGCAGTATTTCGAGACAAATATCCATGTGTCAAGGGACACATATTGTTCATACCAAAAAAAGACACACCAGAATATGTTGGAGAATCTTATAAATTGGCCTACTTCTGTGGAAGAGAATGGATCAAGGAAAAAAGAATGGCAGGATTTAATATGGGGATGAACGTTGGGGATTGTGCTGGACAGACCATCATGTGGCCGCACATTCATTTCATACCAAGACACGAAGGTGATGCCAAAAAGAAAGGTGGTATGAGACACGCACACCCTGGAGCAGATCATAGAGAGATGTATTAATGGCCAAAAAAAGAAAGAAAAGAAAAAGCAACTCCGGACCCATATTTGTTTCGCCTGATGGGGGACATACTGTCTACGAACAAATGAAGAACGGTGAAAAAAGATTAGTGGAAGAGGACGATCATGCTCGAGCATTGAGAGAACTACAGGAGGATTCGGAAATGTTTGGTTTTGAAGCATACGAACTTCGTAAAAAATATCCCACATTACAAAAAGCATATGATAATTACAAAACAATATGGCACATGGTGAACGATGAGTAAATTTGTTAGCATAATAGGTAACGGTGAATCCAGGAGAGGATTTGATCTGTCCACACTAAAACAATTTTCCGATGTCATAGGTTGTAACGCACAATTCAGAGATTATAATTTTGAAACGTTCGTGTGTTGCGACAAACATATGTGTCAGGAAGCGGCCAACACAGTGGGTAAAAAAACTACGATTTACACAAGGAAAGATTGGGCACCACAGTTTGCCATGTGGCCCAATGTGAAACCCTTGCCTGACTTACCGGTCGAAGGTGATGAAAGACCCGACGAACCATTCCATTGGGGCACAGGACCTTACGCGGGTGTGGTGGCACTGACCTACAAACCCAAAGTGGTATTCATGATAGGTTTTGATCTACACAGCACAAACAACGAAGTGAACAACATATATAAAAATACCACAGGTTATCAGTACATCAAACGACCAGTGGATCCTAGATACTGGATACATCAGTTCCAGAAACTGTTTGAATTGGACAACTGTCGTTGGATAATAGTCAATCACAAAGATTGGCAGATGCCGGATGGATGGAAAAAACAAAAAAACGTTTTTCAGGAAACCTACGAGGGACTGACAAAATTCGTAGATAAACAGTTGACAGAATCTAAATAACATATAAACTTATAATATGATAGAAAGACATAAGAAAAGTATCAAGTGCCTAACGGACACCACTGAGTACATCCTCCATGCCATGAGCAAAAACGGACTGAACACAGAGCAGGTATCCTCTTTACCAGAATTTAGAGTTTTGGTGCATTTTCTCAAGATAATAATAGATGGGGAAATGAATTTACCAAACAAACTGTCCGATCAAATCAAGGAACTGTGTGAACAATTAGATATTGACATGAACAACAATAAGAAGTATAATTAATACTATGCCATACTATTCAACAAAAACTTACGGACACAACATAGGTTTATCAGCAGTGTTCCGTCAACCCAACGCAGACCATTCACACTGTCACTTGCTACACGGATACAGTTTACAATTTAAATTCACGTTTGGTTGTGATGATCTGGACAACAAGAATTGGGCAGTGGACTTTGGGGGACTGAAACCTTTGAAGGCTTGGTTGGAAGACCATTTCGATCACAAACTGGCATTGGACAAGGATGATCCACATCTTGAAAAATTCCGAGAACTGGAAAAAATGGATCTAGCAGAAATTAGAGTATTCGATGGTGTGGGTGCGGAGAAGTTCGCCGAACACGCCTTTAATTTCGCAGACAAACTGATCAGAGAAAAGACTGATAACAGATGTTACGTGGTTGAGGTAGAGTGTTCAGAACACGGAGCGAACAGTGCCATCTACGGAAGAAAATAATTTCCTATCACAAAAAGTCGAGGTTGAACTAAACAATATAAAGTACGAGATCGGTGTATACGACACCCCCATGGGGAAACGATGGCTAGATGCACTCACAGATAATCTTGAAAAAAAACGTGTTCTAGAAAAAAATTTTTGCTTTTTGGGATTCGCAGATTCGCAACGAGATTTAAACTATTTGTGCAGAGAACTGAACGAAGTTGTCAATCAAATAAACTCTTTTAAATTTGATCCACCATATCAAAAAATACATCCTTTTGTTGCTGACGATTTCCAGTATTCTTCCAACTTGCCCATAGGACAAGGCAAGCCAGGGAAAAAATTAAAACACGATGCCTGCAATTTATTACACAGATATTTTGAGGACCTGCAGGGAACAGCATGGAATATTTCGAACTATTACAAACAGGCAGATCATCCTACCAAATATGCCATAAGGCAGTTGAATAATATATGTCATGAAATAGAAAGTTGGGTGTTGGCAGATAGAAAAAAACACATAGAACCCGAATGGATCAGACCCTCACAGATAACCACATTTTTAAATGCTCCCAGGTACGATCTACACGAAGATGACTATGAACTTTTTAAATCAAACAGATACGACAGAGAATTGGGAGGAGTATACCTACATTGGTCACAAGTGGGCAAGACCCTATACGAAGTTTTTAGAGACGAGGGAGGAGTGAAGATGGATGAGGCCACTTGCTCTGCTATCAATCATCAGAAATATTATTCCGGAGAATTTGATGTCGAATGGGGACAAACCATAACCAATTCCAGAAATAGTTTTAAAAAGGACGAGATGGATAAGTTCAAGTCATGGCTCGAAGACAACAACTATGATTGGCAAGATCCAAAGTTATCTTTGGGGTACATCAAGTTGGGTCAAATAGACTTAAATAAAACTTTCGGAAATACAAACTTTTTAGAAATATACAACACCATGATTGACAATCTAAACATCAATAGTATCAAAACATCAATCAAATGTGAATATCCGTATACTCTTGACAGCGAGAATTGGAAAAAAATACAAATGGACAATCTGAGAGAAGGATATGAATCACGTAATCTGCGTTAAATGGGGTAAAAAGTACGAAAGCAAGTATGTGGACATATTGAAAAATATGTGTGATCGACACCTGACCGTGCCTTTCACCTTCCATTGTTTGACCGAAGATCCAACAGGAATACGAGCAGACATCAACATAATAAATCTTCCAAACCTCATCGGAATCAAGAGTTGGTGGAGCAAACTGTATATGTTTTCCCCCGACATGCCCATCAAACAAGGAACCATATTGTATTTTGATTTGGATGTGGTCATCTTCAGAAACATAGATCACCTGTTTGGTTGGAATCCCGGAAAGTTCTCCATAATAAGAGATTTCAATAGATGTAGGGTAGAGAGCTGGAATCTTTCCAATTCATCCTGTATGAAATGGCAGGCAGGCACACTGCATTACCTGTGGAACGAATTCTCAAACAATCCTTCGGTGATCATGAGCAACAATCATGGAGATCAGGATTTCATAACCAAGAGGGCCAAGGAAGACATAACACACTGGCCCGATGAATGGATACGTTCTTACAAGTGGGAAATGATAGGCAAGAAAGATACCAAGATCAGGAATGGACAGAAATACATTTTCCAGCATCCGCCAACCATAACACAGGAGAATTGTGTGGCCGTGTTCCACGGTAAACCCGATCCACACGAATGTGGTGATCAGTTCGTGATTGACAATTGGAAATAGCATTATAGAATGCAATAATATCGTAGATCGTTGGGCATTGACAAAACAATAATATCTGTTAAAATATAGTATGATCAAGCGTATAGGTTTCTGTTGCAAATGGCTCAACGACAAATCAGAATTTGGTGGCATGAAAGTGAATGCCAAGGATCGTGATCTCAATGGTAGAAGTACAACCATGCGTTGGTTACGAGAACACAAGGACGAAGCCGAACAACGACAATGGGATATCATGAACCACAATGCGGCCGCGGCCAAGAGGATGGTGGAACGTGTTGGCACGCTACTACCAGAACGT
>Ga0213866_10002904_pt1 | contig 11846 bp, 15 predicted proteins | sample PICome_11_FD_160079 | JGI IMG/M metagenome (GOLD analysis project Ga0213866, IMG submission 160079) | Coastal seawater microbial communities near Pivers Island, North Carolina, United States - PICO284 | ecosystem: Environmental > Aquatic > Marine > Coastal | place: USA: North Carolina... | reverse complement strand
AGTCTAAACACCCAAGGTAGTTTAGCAAGTACAGCAAGTCTTGTATTTGATGCAGATGCAGATCTTTCAACACTTGCAACACTTACATCAACAGCAAGAACAGCCAATGTTTCAGCAAGCGCAGATCTTTCAACACTTGCAACACTTACATCAACAGCGAACTTTGTTCTTGAAGGAAATGCTGACCTAAGCACATCAGCAAGCCTTGCAGCAACAACACAAAAAATCAAACTTGGCGAAAGTGACATTAGCACAAGTGCAACACTTGATGTTGATTATGTGTTCTACGCAGGTGGCCGTGGAGACATCCAAACAACTGCAACTGTAGATGCGCAAGGTAGATTAGCAAACAAAGACGCAGAATTAGACATACTGCCATTTGCAACCATAGAAGCAAACGCAGGTCTAATCACAAACAACCCTGCTGAACTTGATACTAACTTTAGTGTAGATACCGCCGCTATTCTAAAACTCGCAGGTGCTGCTGAATTAGCAACTGAAGCAAACATTTTAAGAGCAGTACCAGGCATCACGCAAGATGCTATCGCACAACTTGCAAGTGTATCAAATATATCAGTCACAGATAGATTTGCACATGTAAGAGGTGCCTCTGACCTACAAACCTCTGCTTCTATGACAGTAGAAGGCAGAGAAGCGCAACAAAGAGGCACAGCAAGTTTTGAAACTTCAACTGATCTAACTGCAACAGGATCAACTAATACATTTGGTGATGCTGCATTAGAAACTGAATTTACATTCGCAGCCGCAGGAAGTTTCTTTGGAGACGTACCTGATTATAGAACTATAACAGTGCCTCAAGAAACACGAATTGCTCAAATCCTGCCAGAATCACGCTTTATAACCGTGGAAAATGAAACCCTAATAAATACAATCATAAGCGAAACAAGAGCATTAAAAGTTGATCAAGAAACAAGAGTGATCAAATTATTAACAACGGAGAATTCCTGATGGCAACAATAACAGGTTTTTACAAAGACAATGAAGGGTCCGTAATAGACAAGGATCCAGAGGCAACACTCAGTTATCAAATAGATTGGAGTGATTGGCTGCCTTCAGGGGATGAAATCAGTTCAAGCTCTTGGACAGTAGAAACAATCACAGACGACGAAGACAACTTAACAACCACAGGCAACACTAACACAACAACAAACTCAACAGTCACACTTTCAGGCGGAACATCAGGCAACATTTATAAGGTTTATAATACTATCGTGACACTAAACAGCCTAACAGAGCGTAGGTTCTTTAGGGTCAAAATCAAAGATAGAACATTGTAAAAGGAAACACGATGGAAGAAAATACACCCAAAAAGGGGAGGCGCAAGAGCAAGGCTGCTGACTTAGATCGCAAACAGATCTGGAAGTTGGCTTGTATGCAATGCACACTTCGTGAAATCGCAGATGTAATGGATGTTTCACACGAAACTATTCGCAAGCATTTTAGTGATTTGATAGAACAAGGCCACTCAGTTGGCAAACAAAGTCTGCGTAGGGCGCAGTTTGAAAAAGCAATGAACGGTTCAGATAGAATGTTGGTTTGGTTGGGCAAGCAGTATCTTTCACAGCAAGACGCACCCAAAGACAATGACGACAATCTACCTCTGCCTTGGGAAGATTAATGCCATTAAGCATACCACAACAGACAGTCGCAGATGATGAAAGCCGCTGTAAGGTGCTCATCACAGGCCGTCGTTTTGGTAAAACGCACTTGTGCATTAGAGAGTTGTGCAAAAGCGCAGCAAAAAACCCAGGCAGTATAAATTGGTATGTGGCCCCAAGTTATAGGATGGCCAAACAGATCACATGGATACAGTTGGTGGGCAAACTAAGCCAACTCAAATGGATACGTTCAAAGAACGAAGCAGAACTTACCTGTGTCCTAAAGAATGGAAGTATAATTGCTCTCAAGGGCGCAGATTCGCCTGATTCACTTAGGGGAGTAGGGTTGGATTTTCTTGTGGTAGATGAATTTCAAGATGTCCCTTATCAAGCATGGACAGAAGTGCTACGCCCAACACTCAGTGACAAAAGAGGTGAGGCGCTGTTCTGTGGTACTCCAAAAGGAGTAGGCTCATGGAGCCATCGCTTATTCACACAAGCCATACATGAAAAGGATTGGAATGCGTGGCAATTTACAACCATAGAAGGTGGTAATGTTCCCCCAGAAGAATTAGAAGCAGCACGCCGTGATCTTGATGACAAAACATTTGCACAAGAATACATGGCTACTTTCAATACCTATTCAGGGGTTGTGTATTACAACTTTGATTACAAGGGCAACGTAGTACCATTAGAACGTCCAGAGACGAGTGTATTAATGGTTGGTATGGACTTTAACTATATGCCACAATCAAGTGTGATAGCGCAAGTATCAGGTAAAAAAATACATATACATGATGAAATTAGAATGATGGGTTCAAGCACAGAAGAAGTGGTAAAAGAAATCAAACACAGATATCCACACTCAAAAGTGATTGTGTTCCCAGATCCTGCAGGGCGTCAAAGAAAGACATCAGCAGGTGGTAAAACAGATATTAGCATACTAATGAACGCAGGTTTTGACGTGCGAGTAAGGCAGTATCACACACCTATTAGAGACAGGGTGAATAGTGTGAATGCCTTACTAAAAAGCGCAGACGGTCATAGACACTTGTTCATAGATCCAAAATGCAAACACACAATAGAAAGTCTTCAAAGATTAACATACAAAGAAGGCACAAATCAAATAGACAAAGACAGTGGCTTGGACCATTTTGCGGATAGCGTAGGCTATCTTTGTGATTATCTATTCCCAATAAAAAGACATCACGAATCAGAAGAACCGCAAAGATGGGGCTTTGGCACTAAAAGGAGTTGGTGAAGAACATGAGCAAAAATATGCAACTATTACAAAGTCATCCAGCCTGGAAAGAAAACATAGAAGATTGGAAATTCTTAATCAACTCTTACATGGGCGGATCAATGTACAAAGAAGGAGAATATCTTGCTCCTTACATTATGGAATCAAGAGAAGATTACGAACAGAGATTAGACAACACACCTTTGGACAATCACGTTCGCAGTGTTGTAAGTGTTTTCAATTCATTCCTGTTTAGACAACCACCTAAAAGAGAATTAGGCAACTTGGCCACAGACGCAGGCATAGAAGCGTTTATGGGTGATGCTGATTTAGACGGTAGAAGTTTTGATAGTGTTATGAGAGACATTTCAACTTTTGCAAGTGTCTATGGACATGTTTGGGTGATAATGGACAAGCCACAGACCACAGCATTTACAAGAGCAGAAGAATTAAATCAAGGCGTAAGACCTTACATGTCAATCTACACACCAGAGAATGTGATTGATTGGCAGTATATGAGAGCACCAAATGGCAAATACTATTTGACCTATCTCAAATTGTATGAAGGCAGCCATAATGGCTTTGACACTTTCCGTATCTACACCCCAGAAGTAATACAAGTGGTAGAAATAGAAAGTGAAGCAAAAGCAGCAGATGCAACTGTTATCAGTGAAATACCAAACGCACTTGGAGAAGTTCCTGCGGTTTGTGTTTATTCACAGCGCTCACCAACCAGAGGCATAGGCGTTTCAGACGTAGCAGATGTGGCGTCAATGCAGCGTGGAATCTACAACGAACTATCTGAGGGGGAACAAATTCTGCGTCTAACTAACCACCCCTCACTTGTAAAAACACGCCAAGTTGAAGCAAGTGCAGGCGCAGGATCTATCATCCAAATGCCTGAGGATACTCCTGAAGGACTAAAACCTTATCTACTACAACCAAATGGCGCAAGCATAGATGGCATCCTTGAAAGCATCAAAACAAAAGTAGAAGCTATTGATAGAATGAGCCATATGGGTGGCATCCGTAGCATAGAAAGCAGACGCCTAAGTGGTGTCGCCCTCGCTACAGAATTCCAACTTCTAAATGCAAAACTAAGTGAAAAAGCAGATAATCTTGAACACGCAGAAGAACAAATTTGGAGATTATATGCAAAATGGCAGGGCACTGTTTGGACAGGTGCTGTAAAATACCCAGACAGTTTCAACATTCAAGACAAGTACAATGACATGGTGATGTTGAAGACTGCCAAAGAAGCAGGTGTTGAATCACCTATACTAAGAGCAGAAATTGAAGACAAGATGTTGCGTATCCTTGTTGAAGATGAACGCTATGAAGAACTAACAAGCCAACCACAAAAAGATCTACTAACACATGCTCCTGTGACAAATGCAGCAGACCTTGTGCAGCATCTTAGAGACATGGTTGAACTTGGCTACACAAATGAAGAAATTCAAGCACTACACCCTGAGTTGGTAGAGTTGTTTGAAACAAATGATTCAGAGGACATAAATGGCGATGAAGACAGCTGAAGAATTTGAATATGAATTCAAATATAAAACTTTCCCATCAGAAATACACAAACAACTTTTAGAAGAGATCAGTCTCTACTACAAAGAAAATGAAAAGTGGCTAACCAAACACAATGTATCTGCGGCCAAAAGGGCAAGAAAACATCTTATGAATGCGTGGCACTTGTGCAGAGACAGACGTTTTGAAATAATGGACGAGCGCAAGGAATTAGAGGATGAGCAGTAGTTTAGAAGATCACGAAGAAGTATGTGCTCAGCGTTATGCTGACATAGAGAGAAGAATGAGCAGTGTTGAAGACAAAATAGATAAGTTGAGTGAAAAAATAGACTCAAACTTTAGAACACTAACTTTTATGATCATAGGTGCAATGGCAGGTGTAGGAACACTTGTTGGAATTATTGTAGCACTGATAGGAATTAGATAAGGAGGGCACAAGCATGGCTATGAAGAAAAAGAAAAAGACCAAACGCAGAGGCGGCCGTAGAGGCGGCAAATAATAGGCGTTTTAGAGCATTGTAATAAATAACAATGTCCCACTGCAGAAGCAGGTATTTTTTACGGTTGGACTTCTTAGCCTAATAAGGAGGATGAAATGGTTGAAGAAACAAATATGGAAACTGAAAATCCACAAGTAGAAGCAAGTGCTGAAACTGAAAATCAGGAACAGGCTATGACAGCGTTTTCGCAAGAAGATGTTGATAAGATAGTCAAAGACAGACTGGAACGCGAACGCAAGCGTTTTGAAAAAAAATATGCGGATGTTGATGTAGAAAAATATCGTGAGTTGATGAGTGCTCAAGAAGAAGCACGAATTGAAGATCAGAAGAAACGTGGTGAATTTGAAAAAATCCTACAAGAAACTGTTCAAAAGAAAGACTCACAGATCAATGAAATACGTCAGCAATTACACTCAATTAAGGTTGATGGAAGTCTATTGAACGCAGCAAGTTCTAAGCAGGCAGTTAATCCACAGCAAGTGGTGAGTTTGCTAAAGAACAACATACGTCTAAATGATGTAGGTGAAGCAGAAATCATAGACGCAGAAGGAAATGTGAGATACACAGACAACGGTACTGCTATGACAGCAGACGAGTTGGTAGGTGAGTTTTTAAGTCAAAATCCTCACTTTGTAGCAGCAGGTCCAAGTGGTAGTGGCAGTCAAAGTGCTATCGCAAATTCAACCAAAGTTGGCAGTGTAGATACTCGCAGTCTGGACATGAACAATCCTGAAGATCGTAAGATCTACAAAGAAAGAATGAAAGCCAAAGGTATTAGAATTTAAGGAGACCCAACATGGCAAACGAAACAACAGGCACTACTTTAGGTGCATTGTTTAGTGACGTACAACAAGCGGCACTATTCACCATGCAAGAGCGTGGATTTATGCGTCCATTAGTACGCAACTTCAACTTGGTAGGACAGCCAGGTAAGCAAGCAAAAGTAGGTATCTACCCAACACTTGCAACTTCAGCACTTGTAAGTGGTGAAGGCACAGACGCAACTAACAATGCAATCACTGCAACAGAAAAAACTTTTGATTGTGATGAAATTGCAGCGTTGGTCACACTAACTGACACAGCTCGTGATTCAGCAGATGACGACACAGCAGCAAGCATTGGTCGTATATTAGGTGAAACTATGGCTCGTAAGATTGACGAAGATATCGCAGCACTATTCAGCGGTTTCTCAAACGGCATTGGTACTGCAACTCAGCCAGAACTAACTGCGGATCTAATCTTTCAGTCTGTAGCGACCTTGAGAAGTCAATCCGTGATGGGACCCTACGTAGGTGTTTTCCACCCAAATCAAATGTACAACTTGAAAAAGCAACTTGCAAACGCAGGTAGTGCAACAGTTCCAAGCCTATCAGACGTAGGTAATGCAGCATTAGCAGAAGGCTTTGTTGGTCGTATCGCAGGCGTTGATCTATATGAATCAGCGGTTGTCACAGGTGACTCAACAGGTGCTTATGTTGGCGCAATTATGCACCCAGATGCGATCGCATTTGCTCTTAAGAAAGACGTGACACTTGAAACACAGCGTGACGCTTCTCTACGTGCAACTGAAATCGTTTCAAGCATGACATACGCAGTAGGCGAACTACAAGACGCACACGGCGTAGCAATCATGACTGACGCAGTTATTGACTAATAGTTTCTAACCATGAAATAGGGCCTTTTGAGGGCCCTATTTTTCTATCACGATAAATATCATGTAGAGAAGGACTCTACACACCCCTTTAGTAGGACTTAAGGAGAGCCCATATGGCTTTTGCAGCAATTACAGATATTCTTGAATATGAGCCTACAATTCAAGATTATGGCATACACGATTTTGATGATGCCCTAAGCAAGGCACAAGCAGATGTAGAAAGATATCTTCGCATCCATTGGTGGCCAACGCAACAGATAGGCAAATATGATATTACAATAATTGGATTAAACGCAGAGATGAATTCAAGTTTATTGACTGAAAGTCAATTAACAAGAGCAACTGTTTTCTGTGCTTTAGCCTATTACATCTTTCCTAAGTTATCTAAATTTGAACCAGACCTTGATGTATTCCAAGTAAAAATGGAACACTACAGAGAACGCTATGCAGAAGAAATTGATCTGGTAATCCGCGATGGGGTAGAATATGACATTGACGGTGATGACACGGTGACGGATGTAGAAAAAGAACCAACATACTTCCTTCGCCTTAAAAGGTGAGGTTGAAGCATGAGTTTAAGAGAAGATTTCGCAAACAACATAGTCACAGTTCTTAAGAATATGACGGACCCACAACCTGTGTTTGTCACAAGAGAACCATTTGATGTTGAAAAATTAGCCATTACACAGTTTCCTGCAATACTTGTAGTCACAGGCAATGAAGAGCGTGAGGACTATGCTATGCCTGTCCGCCAAGGGCAAATACTCTACACAATTAGAGGTTTTGTAAGAGGGGGCGCAGAACTTGATCGTCAAAAGAATGACCTAATTGAACGTATTGAGGAAGCACTTGAAGCGGACAGGTATAGAGGCAAGAGTGTGAAAAATATCAACACACAAGTCACAACAGTTGAAGTTATAGATAGAATTCCGCCATTGGGCGAAATAGCAATGACGGTGCAAGTCCGTTATCTTTACACAAAGGGGACAACATAATGAGTAAAATTACAATTACCAAAGACGGTGTCACCAAAGAAATCAAGCACCGTTATTTAGAGAATTTTTTAGACAGGGGGTGGGTCCATGAGGGCGAAGTTCCTGCTAAAAAAGAAGTCAGCGTAAAGGTGGAAGCCACTGCTGATGTAGTAGAGGAGGAAACTCCAGAAACAGAGGATGAGGACAACTGGACTTATAGTTTAGATGACTCTGAATCTGAGCCAGAAGACGAAGAAGGAGAAGACTAATGGCAACATATGAAGGTTCCGCAGGAACAGTAAAAGTTGATGTCGCTTCTACAGGATCACCAGTAGCAGTGGCGTCTGTAAGAGGATGGAGCATGGATATGACTCGTGAAGTTGTTGAAGACACATCCATGGCATCAGGCGGTGTTAGAACTTACAAAAAAGGCCTACAAACCTACACAGGTTCTATGGACATCGTGTATGATGACAGTGAAACAGCACTTGTTTCAAGCGCACTAAACCCAGACACTGATGACACAGTATCAGTTGAACTGTACAGTGACACAGGTGTTGAAACCAACAAATTCGTTGGTAATGTTATCGTCACATCTTACTCAATCTCAGCATCATACGATGGTTTGACTGAAGTAAGCGTGTCTTTCCAAGGCACAGGCGCTCTAACAACAGCGAGCATCTAATGCGTAAAACAGTGTCAGTAGAGGGTGTAGCAGAAGCAAAAGCCATGCTACGCAAACTCGTCCAAGATGAGATTACGGAGATTGGGGAAACTTACAAAAGTGAGGTTCGTCGTCGCACACCTATTGACACTGGTCGCGCACGCCGTGGATGGCAAAGCAGGAACAAAGAAATATCAAATTCAGTTCCATACATTCGCAGACTTGAAAATGGTTATTCAAAACAAGCACCAAGAGGTTTTGTAAATCAGGCTGTGAATGCAACAGTTAATAAAAGGAAAAGAACATGAGTGGAAGCGTTTTAGATAAAGCAACAGCACATTATCAATCACAACTTAAGGAAATGAAAAGCTATTATGTAGAAGAGTGGGACACCACAATCTACTATAGAACAACTTCAAGCCTACAAGCAGAAAGTGAAGTAGTAGAACTTACTCGCAAAGGCAAGTCAATTGAAGCGTTGGTAGTAAGCATTATCAACAAAGCAAGAGACGAAGATGGCAAACCAATTTTCAAAAAACTTGACAAAGACAAACTAATGCGTGAAGTTGATCCTCAAGTTGTGCTAAGAATTTCAAGCGTTCTAAATGGTGGCGATGCAGAAACCACCGTAGAGGACGTGGAAAAAAACTAAAGGAAGACTTAGATCTTCGCTTTCTCATGAGAGTCTGCAAAGATTTGGGTCTAACATTAGAACAAGGTATGGAGATGTCAGTCTTAGAATTCAAACTATGGGTGGCATTCTACAACTTGGAGCAGAAAGAAGCAAAGGGGCAAATGCAGGATGGCAGACGCAAACATAATCGTAAAGATCGTTGATCAAACGCAAAACGGTATTAATGCCATTACAAGGCAGGTAGATAATGTAGAGCGCAGTGTTAATAGAACCAATACAGCATTTGGTGGTCTTAACAGAGCCGTTGGTGCATTTGTCGCCGCTGTGGGTGCAAGGGAAATCATACAATTTGCAAACACAGTACAAAACCTAAACAACAGATTAAAATTAGTCACAGGCAGTCAGGCTGAACTTAATGATACATTTGAAGGTTTGTTAAGGATTGCAAACCGTTCAAGGTCTGATCTCACAGGAGTTGTTGATTTATACACAAGGATACAATTAGCAACACAAGATCTTGGAATTTCAACAGAAACAGCAGCCAGGGTCACAGAAAGTTTAGGTAAATTATTTGCGATATCAGGAGCAAGTGCAGAAGGTGCAAGTGCAGCAATTTTCCAACTTGGTCAAGGTTTGGGCGCAGGTGCTTTAAGAGGCGAAGAATTTAATTCAGTAGTTGAACAAGCACCTGGTATTTTAGATGTCCTTGCAAAAAAATTAGGCGTCTCAAGAGGTGAAGTTAGAGAACTTGCAGCTGATGGCGCACTTACAGCACAAGTCCTTATTGAAGCACTCACAGAAAGTGCTGATACCATAGATGAACAATTCAGCAGAACAACTGCGACCGTTGGACAAGCACTAACAGTTCTAAGGAACAACTTTATAGACTTAGGTAGGAATGGTACGCCTGTGTTTGATGCACTCGCAGAAGCAATACTATTCTTGGCTGAAAATCTTGAAACTGCTATCACTTTCGCAGGAACATTCATAGCAGCATTCGCCGCAGCAAAAATAGCAGCAATAGTCGCAAGCATAGGAAGCATAACAGCCGCAGTTAGAGCACTAAACTTGGCCATAGCAGCAAACCCAATAGGCTTGATTGCAACTGCTGTCGCAACCGCAGCAACACTGATTATCATGCATTGGGATGATATAAAACAAGCAGGTGTTGATGCATTCCGTTTCATAAAAGAAAGTTATGACCGTTTTGAAAATACGATAGTAAGAGGATGGCAGAATATCAAACTCCAAGGTTTAGAACTTTGGACAGAGATACAAAAAGGTTATCTTACATTTGAAAGCGCAATCATCAAAGGATTTGAAGGTTTAATCAACACGGTTGTTGGCGGATTTATAGAATTCAAAAATTCTATCGTTGCACAATTCAAAGCCATAGCAGCAGCCGCATCAGATCCTCTAAATGCACTTGAAGCATATGATACAGCACTTGCAGCAGCCAGAGAAGAATTAGCAGCCACAGAAACTAACGTGGTTGATTTTAGTGCTGCGGTTGCAGAAAACGATCAAAGAATACAAGAATTAAATGCTGAATTAGAAACAGAGCGTCAAAGATTAGATGAAGCAAGTCGTGCATTAGATACAGGCACAGGTAGATTAGGCGTTTATGATGACGCAATCCTAAGAGCAACCTACAGCACTGAAGGTGCAACTGATGCAACTGAAACTAATACACAAGCACTTGGCGACAACACAGGCGAAACTGATGCAAATACAACTGCAACGCAGGCAAATGCAGACGCAACAGAAACACAAGCACAGGCTCTTGCTCGTGCTGAACAAGAAATACTCAACAACATTGCAGCATATTCAGCAGAAACTGCACAACTTGGTTTAAGTGAAACGCAAAGGCTACAACTTGCAGAAGTTATCAAAAATGAAAATCTAATACGTGAAGCACTTGGTGACACAGTAGAAGAACTTTCAAATGAAGAAATTCGCTTGTTGGCAGAATCAATCAAAGCCAACGAAGTGCATACAAATGAATTCCTACAACTAACTGATGATAGGATAGATGCTATCATGGACGCTGTGGCTGAGCATGAACGTTCAGTACAAGAATATGAAGATGGCGAACGTGAAGTCCAAGACATAGCAGAAGAAACAACTCGTGTCATAGAAGATCTTGCAAGACAGCGTGAAGATTTCTTGAGAGACGTCAATAGAGAAATTGAAAATATTGAACGTGAAACTATGACAGAGATAGAGCGTCTAAATCAAGACAAAGAAGATTTCATCCGTGAAGCAGAAGAACAAGGCTTGTTAGATCACGAAGATGTGATGGAAAGAATAGCACTGTTTGATCAGCAAATACGTGATGAACAAACAAGGATCCTTGAAGACGCACTTGCAGAACAAAGACGTTTAGAAGAACGTGCAGAACGTGAGCGTATGCAAGCGCTTGAAAGAGAAAATAGAGAGCGTGAAAGAGCCATACAAGCACACCAACGTGAAGTTGAAAGATTTACAGAATCAAGTGAAAGAGAACTCACAAGGATTAGACGTGCAAGCATGGATGAAGCAACTCGTATTGAAGACGAGAAGCAGGAATACATCCGTGAAGCAAGAGAACTTGGTGTTCTAAATCACCAAAGCACACAAGACAGAATTAGGGCATATGACCAAGAAATAGCAGACGCTCGCATAGAAATGGAAGAGCGTGTCACAAGAGAAAGAGCAAGACTTGCTGACGAACAGATCAGCAAATACAGAACTATCTATGATGACATGGAAAGCAAACTGTTAGATTTTGTTGGCATAAGTGAAAGCAAATTTACAAAAATCAATGAATATGCTGAATTGTTCTTGGGTGTGAATATTAGAGATATTATCCGCGGTACATTTGCACAGGGCACACTTGCTATTGAAAACTTCCGTAAAACAGGTGAATTTAATTTAGAGGGCTTTGGCGGATTCTTCCAAAACATATTTGGATTTGAAGGCAACGGTATAGGTGCAATTATTTCAAGTGCATTTGACGGCAGCATTTTTGAAGGATTTGTAAATGCAG
>Ga0213866_10002903_pt1 | contig 11847 bp, 10 predicted proteins | sample PICome_11_FD_160079 | JGI IMG/M metagenome (GOLD analysis project Ga0213866, IMG submission 160079) | Coastal seawater microbial communities near Pivers Island, North Carolina, United States - PICO284 | ecosystem: Environmental > Aquatic > Marine > Coastal | place: USA: North Carolina... | reverse complement strand
CGGCGGATGAGGGCCTTCGGTCGAAGGGTTTGCGGCATCAGAGCCATGACGGCGATGTCTATCGGGGCGGTTCAGACTCGACGGATCTCGATCACGGCACTCTTCTTCTTGCCTGATCGCTTGCCGAGTAGAAACATGAGGATCATCAGCACGGTGGCAGCGCCTCCGGCGACCGCGGCGATAGAGGTCTTCTTGTCGTCGACCTTTCCTTGCACTTCGCCCTGAAACGCCTGGAGCTTGTTCTTCAGATCATCGTGCGTGATCTTTTCGGGGACCTCGGGCTTGTCGTTCGCCATCGTCTCGCTCACTTCGGCTCGTTGTTCAGGGTTGACTTCTTGATGCGGAGCATCGTGATCGTGAACAACAGCGCCGTCACAATGATCGTAAGCAGATACGAGGCCCACCACCAGGCGCCCGTCGAGTTGGGGTCGAGTTCATACTGCAATGCGCGCAACATGCCGAGTAGAACCAGCATCAACCCCAGTCCGAGCGCAAATGAACCGACGGCTCCAAAGGCCAGCCAGCGTCCGGCGCCCTTCAGTGGACCGACGGTCTCTTGTTTGGCGTAGGCCTTGACGTACTCGATGACCTCTACCAGCGAGGCGTCGTCTTGCTTGCTCACAAACCTGTTTCTACCACGAAGCGCATCTCTCGACCACGTTCCGACTGGTCGAGGGCACAGAACCTGTTGACCAAACCAGATCAGGTGCCACCAAGACGGAACTTCAGCATCGCCTCGACATCATCCAATACTTCGTCGAGAACGTCGAGACGCCGGGCCGGCCCCTCTGCTGCAAGCAGCCGGAAACGATCGGCGGGACCGACCGGAGCGAGCGCCGCCAGCTGATAGGTGGCAGTCAACGGATCGTCGGAGATCTCCGAATTGGCGAGATCAAGTGGAACATCACCGGCTTTAGCCGCCATCGACAGCACCGACCGGACGCGAGCATGCGACGCCGCTGCGTCGACAGCGAGCGTCGGTAAGTCGGGGTCAACGTCGGGCCAGTCGTCGACGTCGGCAACCGGGTACGGGTTATCGGGGAGCCAAGCGTTTACCTTGATGCGTCGCGTCCCGATCGCGACTAAGGCGTACTGACCATCGTCGAGCGCATCGATTTTAAGCATCTGAGCGATTGTCCCGATCGTGGCTCGTTCATCGCCACCCCCCGCCTCGCGCCCGTGCGTAATGAGTGCCTGCCCGAACTCCGGTAAGCCGTCGTCGGCGAGGACGTCAACGATCATCTGCCGGTACCGCGGCTCAAATACGTGGAGCGGAAGCACGCCGCCCGGCAAAAGCACCGAACCCAGCGGAAACATCGGCATCACAGCCACTTCTGAGACGCTAGGCCAGGTGGCCGTCCGACGCGACGTTGTCCTGTGAACCTGGCTTACCGGCGTCAAACCGGAAGCCTGCACGACTTGCGCTACTTTCGGTTTAAGCCAGACATAGTTCGACCTACACAGCGACGTGTTCTTCCCGCTGCGCCGTCGGACCATTGCGCAGCTTTCTTTGACAAAGGTAGCCCAACCCCCAATGCACAGGCCCGCAACCCATTGAGCGCTGCGAATTCAAGGCCACCGACTAGGTATCTCCTTTACGCCGCCGACGGCACCGTGCTGTTCGCTGAGAAAGTAGACCTCGAGTAGCCCGCAGCAAGATTTCGCAGCAACATCTTCCTACCCTGAGCGGGTCTCGGATTTCGGGGGCAAGGCCCACGCGGCCTGACAGGCCGTCCAACCTGTCTCGTCTGAGCCGCTGGGTCAGTCAGCGGCGAGCCCCAACGGGCCGAGGTCATCAATCCCCGGCCCGGCGGGGTGAGAGGCGAACCGTTCAGCAAGCGCATCCCACAGAGCTCGGTAGTACTGCTCCGATGCCGCACCCGGCGTGTTCGCGATAAGCGCAAATTGGATAGTGCCCGCCGGATCAGGAACGTAGCCGGCGAGCGCCTTCACCGCTGGCGGCTCGACACTGCCCACGTTGAGTGTGCCGGTCTTCGCCCGCAACACGCCGGAAAGCGGAGACTCGGTGAACTCACCGTTGAGCGTGCCGGTACGCCCGGCGATCGGAAGCGACTTCATAACACCCTCTTCGTCGACCGCCTGCAGCACAGCAACGACGACGTCGCAGGTCAAGGCATTTTCGTTGCTTAGGCCGGACCCGTCGGCCAACTCGACACCCAAGGTCGAGATCCCATTCGAAACAAGCCACTGTCGTGCCACCTGCAACCCAGCGGCCCTGCTCCCCTCGCCAAGCGCAACGAACCCGATCTCTTTAAGGAGCATCTCGGCCGTGTTGTTGTTGCTGTTAACCAGCATCTCTTCGACGATGTCGTCAACCGGGGCGGACGTGGCCGTCTGGGTCACCGGTACGAGGGTCGATCTCGATCCGGAACCCCAGCCTCCGTCAACGCGCACGTCGCGTTCAACCAGCAATCGAACGAACTCGCGAGCCGCCGCCGAGTTGGGATCGGATTCTCGGCTACCTCGCCCGAGGACTCGGGCGTCGTTCACCATCAGCGCGTCGTAAGGGCCAGCGTCAACACCTGCGACGCCCGACGCCCATGAGTCAACAGCGAACTCGTCGTCGTATCGCGTGCCATCGCCAATCACAGCCCCGCGGACTCGCTTGACGCCGTCTTGGGCGACTGCGTCCGCCAAGGCGTCAAGCGACGTGGTGTGGAACGCGGGCCGATTGTCGTCACTACTCGGGAAGTCGTCGCTTCTGAGGAGCGGGTCACCGCCGCCGATGAGGTAAATGTCGCCTTCGACCTCGCCATCGATCACCTGCGGTACGGCTACAGACGTCTCAAAGACGTAGTCAGGACCCAGCACGTCGAGTGCAACCGCAGCCGTGACGAGCTTCTGCACGCTGCCAGGTATGAAAGGAACGCCCGAACCGTGCGCGCTGACACGGATGCCGTCGAGTGATGCACTAAAACAGACACCGGGATCCAGACGAGACGAAAAATCAGAGAGGTTCGAGGAAAGCGACCGAGCGTTCGCCAGGGCCGCCACTGCTGTCGGCATGCGGCGGTAGCTCATCAGTCCAGTCTCAGGGACCGCCGAATTCGACTCTGCGTTATCGACTTCGCCGGCACCCGCAGCCGATTCAGCGGCGATCGTCGTAGGGGCCGACGAAAGGACGTTGGCCGTGTCAACCACGCCCTGCCGTTCGGCGTCGAGCCAATCGAGTTCGATTTCGTAGCGGTCAGCCTCACCGTCACTCCAACGGTAGACAGCAAACAACGCGAGAGCGGGTAACAGCGCTGCAGCCACCAACCCGTACACCGGGCCGCGTCTGTAACGGACCGGTTCAGCGACGATCTCGATCCGGCCATCAGGTCGGTTCAGACCGTCGTCGGCGACGCGACTGGCTACGTCGAAAGGATGCCGTTCAGCGCTCGACGCAGCGTCGTCATTCCGATCCACGTCCTCCATCATCACCGAAGACCGAGTTCAGCGGGTGTCGGCCCACTGGGATAGGAGACCAGAACGTCAGCTAGCCGATCCCACACCGGCCGATACTCGCTTTGGTCCGAAATAGTGGGCCCGTTCAGCACCAGCGCGTACTGAACATCGACACCACCATCGACGGGCAGGTAGCCAGACAACGCCTTGACCGCTGGCGGATCCTCATTGAACGGCGGGTTGTTGAGCGTGCCCGTCTTGCCGAGCAGCCGACCCGATGCCGCGCTCTCCACGAACTCGTCGATCAGCGTTCCCGACTCGGCGGCTACTGCCAGGCCCTTTCCAATCGTGTCATCGGAGCCGCTTCGCTGCAAGACCTCAAGTAGCAGAGTGCACGTGGCCCGATTGTCGAGACTCAGGCCGCTGCCGTCGGCGAGCACGACGCCAGTAAGGTCGACGCCCCACGACGCAAGCCGTTCGGCCATCACACTGAGTCCGGCCTCGCGGGTTCCACGGCCGGCACCTTCGAGACCCAGTTCCTTGACGATCAGTTCAGCGGTGTTGTTGTCGCTATTGGTCAGCAGCTCCTCAACTACGCCGGTCAACGGTGCCGAGTCGACGCTGGTGACCTTGACCGAGCCAGCGGGAGCGGTTCCGGAACCGATCTCGCCGCCGATCACGACGCCGCGCTCACGTAGCAGACGGGCAAACTCACGCGCGGCGCCCGCACTCGGATCGGCAGCACGCTGCTCTTCGCCGAGGACACGAGCGTCGTTGACGAGGAGCGCGTCGTAGGGACCGGCGTCCAGCCCGGCGACGCCAGCACCCCAACCAGGAGCAAAATACTCATCGTCGTAGCGAGTCCCGTCGCCGAGCAGTGACCCCCGCACCTCGATAACACCCGAGGCAACCACTTGATCGGCCAGGAGGTCGAGCGACGTCTCGTTGAAGACAGGTCGCCGCTCGAGATTCGACGCGGGGTACCAGGCCGACGTGAGTAACGGGTCGCCACCACCAACCAACACAAGATCGCCATTAATGACACCATTCTCGGGCGCCACCGACGCCACTACGGCGGTGGTGTAGCGGTGCTCGGCGCCGAGAAGATCAAGCGCTACAGCGGCGACGACGATCTTGATGTTGCTCGCTGGAATCACGGCCAGCGCGGCAGCCTGCGAACCGATATCGACCCCGTCGACCGCTATCGACACGCAACTCTGGTCATTGAGTGTTCCGACGAACCCGGCGACTTCATCCCGGAAATGATCGACATTCAGCTCCAGTGAAAGTTGGGCGGGGATACGGCGGAAAGTCGCGAAGTAGTTCGCGAGCGGATCGGCGGGCGGCGGCGGAGCGACAAGCGTCGTCGACGGCTCCGGCGCTGCGTCGGTCGCAGGGACCTGCTCGTCGGCCCAGCGATAGAGGGCGGAGAAGCCGACGGCCGGAAACACAGCAACGATGCCGAGCACCATGAACGCAGTCGGGCCACCTCGACGTCGGACGTTCCGGCCACGTGACCTCAACGAGCCACCCGTGAGCAGGTAGGAGCCATCCCGGTCGCTCGACTTCACGAGCAGCGGGCCCGTTGGAACTCGACGTGACGCACCAGGTGACCGAGGGCTGTTACGGCGCGCTCACCGCTTGAGTAACACAAGCGTCCCGATGCGCGCACCGCCGTTGGGCCGGCGTTGCTCGGATCGGTCACCGCCAATTCGGTCGCAGTCAGGATTGGCTTGCCGGTCTGAATGCTGAGCTCATGGGCCGCCTCGGCGAAGCGGCAGTCCTGGCGCTCGTGGTACTCAACGATACGTTCGAGTCCGTGGTCGGGGTAAAAGCGGCCGGCGCGCATCATCTGTGCCTGCTTCGACTGGATTCCGAGGCCGAGGTAGACAATGGAGTGCACGTCCGGATGCATCGCAACTAGTTCCATTACATCGGGGATCGTGTCTCGGGTCTCCCCACCGGCACAGTCGATCGGGTTGTTACGGCTCCAGCGCGGTGGGAGCTTCTCGTCGATCTTCGCAAGCAGATCGCTGGGCAGCTCAAACAGGTTCAGATTGCAGTCGCGCGTAATCGCGTCGGCGGTGACCACGCCCCATCCCCCGACGGTGGTGAGCACCACAATGTTCGGCCCGGCCGGGAGGGGCTGCGTGGCGAAAGTAGCAGCGGCTTCGAAGGCCTCTTCGATCGACGCTGCTCGCGTGATGCCGGCGGCCCGGCATGCGCCGTCAAACACCTTGTCGTCAGCGGCGAGAGCTCCCGTGTGGCTGGCCGCAGCAGCAGCGCCGCCCTCGGTTGCTCCACCCTTGACCAGCACGAGTGGCTTCTTCGCAGCGGCGACGGCCAGTCGATCCATTAGCCCCTTGCCGTCGTTGATTCCTTCGACGTAAGCGAGTCCGACAGCGGTGGCCGGGTCGTCGGCGTAGAAGTCAAGGTAGTCGGCAACACCGACCGCCGCCGCGTTGCCGGCCGAAACGGCTCGGCTGATGCCGACTCCCGTCGCCTTTGCGTAGTTCATGAAGCTAGACACGAAGTTGCCCGACTGGCTCGCAACACCGATCTTTCCGCCCGGAGGATACGGGGCGACGATCTGGACACACATGTCGACCGGCGTCGACACCACGCCCTGACCATTCGGGCCAGCCAGCAAGATCCCGATTTCATCGGCGAGCGCGACGAGTTCGGCCTGGGCTTTCACACCCTCCTCTCCTGCCTCGCCGTATCCCGCGGACGTGAGAAACGCAGCCTTGATGCCCTTCTTCGCGCAGGCGCGCAGTAGATCGGGGTTGGTCGCAGCGGGTGTGCACACGAACACGAGGTCGATCTCGCCGTCGGGTAACGACTCGATGTCGGCCACCGTCTGGATGCCGAGTACCTCCTCGCCCTTCAGGTTCGTGCCGTAGACACCGCCGGCGTAGCCACTGGTTAGAAGGTTGTGGAGTGATACGAAGCCGAACTTGCCGGGATGTGTCGACGCACCACTAACGACGACTCCGCGCGGCTCGAACAGCGCCTGGAACTGCTGGTCGCTCGGGCGGAGGCGAAGCGAAGGACGTTCGGCGTCGGGCTCGCCCAACTCGACTAGGCCGTCCACGGCGACGAGGCGGCCATCAGTACTCACGATCAGTGGGTTGATGTCGACGCTCGCCACGTCGGGCCGTTCGTCGGCGAGTGTTCCGAGCCCGACGAGGAGTTCGACGAGCTGGCTGCGATCGACGGCGGCTTCGCCACGAAACTTGCCGAGCAACTTCTGGGTCGAGAGCTGGTCGATCATGTCATGTGCGGTCGGCTCATCGAGCGGTGCGGGCCGGAACACGACATCGGCGATGGCCTCGGCAAGGATGCCGCCGATACCGAGCATCACCATCGGACCGAATTGACCGTCGCGCACCACGCCGGCGATCAACTCGCGGTTCCCCGAAACCATCGGAGCGACGAGTACGTCGACATCTCCATCGTCAGGCGTTGCCGCTGCGAGCAGTTCGGCGGCCGCTGCCTCAACCGCTGTGCGGTCGCCGAGGCGAAGCTTGACCAGTCCACGCTCGGTTTTGTGCGCAATGTGGTCGCCGTTGAGCTTGGCCACAACCGGGTAGCCGAGCGAATCAGCAGCGGTGCCGGCTGCCTCGGCCGAGGCACAGAACACCTCGGCAGCGATGGGTACACCGTGCGCTGCGAGCAGCTCTTTCGATGCGCGTTCGGAGAGAGTGTTCCCACTGGGCATGAACTCAACGGTAGTGAGCCCGACCGTCGCAGAGCGGGCACCAATGGATCAGGTTCAAGCAAACAGGCGAGCAATCGCCGACCTACGACCCCGTCCTGCACTGCAGAGTTGTTATCCGTCGCCACCGCTGCCGTTGGCACGAACCCGTAGGCGGTGGGTCATCAGATCGAGAGTGCAGAGTGGAAGAAGTCGGCGATGTGCTCCCGACGTCGGCGCAGGGCTGCATCGCTCATCGGGTCTTCGTCGAGCAGTCCCTCTAGGAAGTCGGCATCGGAGAAGTACGACAACAATGCCCCGTACCCCGTGATGACGAGCTGTGCGGCATCTTGCTGACGGTAGAGTCCGGCATCCATCTCCCGTTGGAAGTAGGCGACTGCCTCGTCGAACATCGGCTGGAGTACCTCGGACAGGTCGATACCAAGGTGACTGCCCCCATCGATCGCCTCACGCCGCATGAGCGTGACATATGTGGGATTATCGGCAAAGAAACGAAAGCCTGCGTCGAGCACCAGCTCGACCTTGGCGAGCCCCTTCTCGGGCATCGTGACCGCTCCCGACAACCGGGTGAACCAGTCGGAGAGAAGCTGCTCGAACACCTCCTGGTACAGGATTTCTTTTGACGGGAAATGGTGGAGCAGGCTCGGACGCCGGATTCCCACCTCTGCAGCGATGTCATTGAGAGACGTTGCCGAGTACCCGGAGCGGGCGAAGCAATCTCGCGCGGCGTCGAGAATTTGATCACGCGTCGACCGCGCTGCGATCGTCTCCTCGGTCACCTCTCGCTTGACCACGATCGGAAACCTACTGCCAAGAAGATCGTTAACGTTGCCGAGAAAACGGCGAAAGACGCCGAAGCCGATAAAGATTCGGTTAGAGAGACGCTCAGCTTCGGGACCTATCGATCAGCTGCCGAAGCGGCAGTCGACGAATCTTCCTCGTGGACGCAAGGATCGCTGTCAATTCTCAGAGCTGGCGATCTGGGCTATTCGAGTTTGTCAGGACGGAGGGTAGACGCCCATGCCCTGTGCCTTTTCGGTCGACCAGAAGACCTCGGCGATCTCGTCAATGTAGTCGATGAGCTGCTGGCTCACGGCCGGGTCCATCGACTTCTTGGCTTCGCCACCCTGATGGACGGCCTTCCAGAAGAGCTCGTGGAGACCCGGGTTGGCCTCAAAGTGAGCGGGCACGAAGAAATCCGCCCACAGAACCATGAGATGGTGTTTGGCGTTCTCGGCCTGCTGCTCCTTGATCGAGATGCATCGCGCGCGAAACACATCATCGTCGCTTTCGGCGTACTTGTTGCAGGTCTTGACGCACGATAGGGCAGCAATCTTGGCCTCAGCCGGGTCATAGACGCCGCAGTAGAGGTCGCAGTGGGCGTGGGCGGTTGCGGCGGAGCCGAAGAACTTGCCGAGCATGATGTCTCCTTGAGAAGCGATAGGTGTGGAGGAATTTTGCCGGGACGGCCCCGGTGCAGCTGAACATACACTCCGGAGGGGTGAAACGGGAACGTCAGCTCCACGACGATACGCAACGGCGGCGACGTAGCAGCCTCCGATTTCCCATCCGCCGGTTCCGGGTCGCCGAGGCCTCGATGGAGCCAACGCTGGTGGCCGGTCAAGGCCTCCTCACAACACCGTTGGGGCGCGCCCGTCGGGGTCAAATTCGGGTGTTCGAGCATCCATATCGTCCAGGCTTTTGGCTCGTCAAGAGAGTCGACGCAGTCGACGGGAGCACGATGACTGTGTCCTCCGACAACCCGGAAGCGCCGGGCGTCGCAGACTCGCGCTCGTTTGGCCCAGTCGACGCCGAAGGCTCATTTCGCCTGCTCATCGCAATTCCATTGCGCTTCATGTGACCCTTGGAACGTTGTCTTGACCTATTTTTGGCTTCATGGCGATCTACCTTTGCCACACTCAGCCTGACCTCTACGAACACACCGCTACCGTCACCGATGCAGCGCCCGGGCGCGTAGCGCTTTCCAAATCCGCATTCCACCCAGGGGGCGGCGGCCAAGTGAGTGATGTGGGCTCGATTGAGACCAGGGGTGGCGCGTTCGAAGTGACTCACATGGAGGTCGCTGGCGACGACTGGTGGCACGTACTGGCTGACGACACTGCTGAGCTATCCGGCGATGTCACTGTTCGTGTTGACGCTGAGCATCGACGCCGTGTCGCCTCGCTTCACACAATGAGCCACGTACTCAATGCCTTCGTGTTCGAGGAATTTGCGGGATCGCTGGTGACCGGCGCGCAGATCTACGGCGACGGCACCGGCCGCATGGACTTCGATCTGTCCGCAATCGACAACGACTGCCTCCGGGCGCTGGAAATGCCCGTCAACGACGTGATCGGTCAGGAGCTCGACGTGGCAGCCATCTACGTGCCGGCCGACGAGGCAGACACAAATCCAGGTTTGGTGCGCTCACTATCGGTCGCTCCCCCGCCTACCCCCGATGGCGAGCTTCGGTTGATCGACATCGAGGGCGTCGACCGACAGGCCTGCGGTGGTAGCCACCTGTCGAACACCGGCCAAGCTGTCGGTTTCAAAATCGGCAAAATTGAGAATAAGGGCAAACGCAACCGCCGCATTCGATTCTCGCTCCCCTGAGTTTTCAGTGAGCTCCTCGGCCTCACGCAACCTCATGAAATCGCATCGCTCAGCGGGCCCGGCGCGTGTTTTGGGACCGTTCGAGCCCTCACCCAGGATCTTCAGGTCCGTTCGACAAGGCTGGTCGAGCAACCACCTCGCGTGGGGGTGTAGGTCCACCAGCCTGGCTGGGTTCCCATCTAGGCGCACCAGCGGGGTTGATCAAGTGGCACGGTAAGGAAGCCGCTTCGCTGAGCGAGCGGAGGTAGCCGTTACAGAGAGGTAAACTTTCCTGGGCCGTGAAGCGCATGAACCCCGTCCGTCCGTGTGTTCGGCCCTAGCGTCGTGGTATGGATCTCATGTCGGCACTTTTCGTCGAGGAATTCGACTTTCGTCAAGTCGAGGGCCCCTCGACCCGGATCGATCTCAAAGGCGTGATGTTCTCTCAGGCCGCACCGACGGCTGTACCAGTCACGATCGAACCCCATCTTGTGGCGCTCATCTATTGCCCGGCCGGCGAGGACGGGAGCGGCATCTTCGAAGTCGTATTCCGACGTGGCCTCGACGAAGACGATGAACAAGTGGCTCGCAACGTCAGCCCCTTCCAGGTCGAGCCGGGCAAGTTCACCTATCGGCTGGTCCGAGGCGAACTCGAGTTCGAAGACTACTCTCAGGTGTTCGCACACTGCCGGGTCGGTCAGGGTCCGTGGACGATCGTGCCGTTCACCCTGCTTCCTCCCGTCGAGAACTGATCGCCCGCCAGCCGCTCCGGGCTGAATCAACGACGCCGACGAGTTGCCACTAATCTCTCGCTACGTGCCGTTGACGCCTGAACTCGACTCCCAGACCGTTTCACTCATCCGAGGCCTGGCGATGGATGGCCCACTCGCTGCGAACAGCGGGCACCAAGGCACTGCAATGGCGCTCGCACCACTCGCCCACGTTCTGTATAGCCGGGTGCTTACGCACGACCCCGCCGACCCCGAGTGGGCTGATCGTGACCGATTCGTGCTGTCGATCGGTCACGCCTCGATCCTCCAGTATTCCGCGCTGTTCCTCTCTGGTTACGGTCTCGAACTCGACGACCTCAAGCAGTTCCGCCAGTGGAACTCGGCCACCCCAGGTCACCCTGAGGTGGGTCACACCGCCGGCGTTGAGGTCACCACCGGTCCGCTCGGCCAGGGTGTCGCGAACGGCGTCGGCATGGCGATCGCTGAGGCCAACCTCCGCGCTCGCTTCGGCGCTGATGCCGTCGATCACTACACCTACGTCGTGGCTGGCGACGGCTGCTTGATGGAAGGCATCAGCCACGAAGCAGCGTCACTAGCGGGCCACCTCGGCCTCGGGCATCTGATCATGGTGTTCGATGACAACAAGATCACGATCGATGGCGGCACCGACCTCACCGACTCGACTGACACGGTCGCCCGCTTCCGCGCCTACGGGTGGGAGGTGGTCGAACTCGGCGACATCGCCGAAGACCTCGATGCGCTTGAGGTCGCGCTGCTTGCAGCCAAATTCACCGACCAACCGTCACTGCTGATGCTCAACACAAAGGTCGGCTTCCCTTCGCCCGACTTCACCGGCGATCACGCCGCCCACGGCAACCCGTTCACGGCCGAGCACGTCACGCGGACCAAGGAGGTCATGGGGATCCCCGACGAGCCGTTCTGGGCGCCGGTGGAGATCGTCGAGGCCAACCGGGCCGCCGCAGTCGAGCGTGGGTTCGCCTCCCGTTCGGCCTGGGCGAAGCGTTCGGCCACGATCACGACGACACCCGAGTGGGTCGCCGTCACGGACGGAACTGGCCTCGACGGCTGGAACGCAGATCTGCCCGTGTTCGAGCAGGGCGAATCGCTGGCGACCCGCAAGGCGATCCAGATCGCACTCGATGCCACCTACACCAAGCTGCCCGGCCTCGTGTCGGGTTCGGCCGACCTGAAGGGGTCGAACGGCGTCGCAGTCGACTCAACCCCCTTCTCATTCGATAACCCGTCGGGCCGCTACGTCCACTACGGCATCCGCGAGCACGCAATGGGTGCGATCGGAGTCGGCATGGCGCTGCACGGCGGCATCCTCCCGGTCACCGCAACCTTCTTCGTGTTCCTTGACTACATGCGTCCGCCAGT
>Ga0213866_10002901_pt1 | contig 11865 bp, 9 predicted proteins | sample PICome_11_FD_160079 | JGI IMG/M metagenome (GOLD analysis project Ga0213866, IMG submission 160079) | Coastal seawater microbial communities near Pivers Island, North Carolina, United States - PICO284 | ecosystem: Environmental > Aquatic > Marine > Coastal | place: USA: North Carolina... | reverse complement strand
TCGCCGAGCGGGCGATCCGACGCCACGTCAGCACGGCCCACCGTGTGGCGCAGCGCCACCTCACCCCGATGGGCGACCTGGACCTGCGCTCCGGCGAGCTTGCCCTCGGCGACATAGCGATCGACAAGTTCCGACACGCTGGCAAGGCGCTGGGAATCGAATCCGGCGGTGGTCATGTCATCTCCCGGGACGAGTACGCGGATGCCCGGAGAGCATCGCGCACCGGCTCAGTTGTCGCTGTCGGATGCGTGGGTGCGCAACAACTCGAGCGGCACGACGTCGAGCGCCCGCTCGTGGGTTGCCGCCAGCCGCACCGGGCATGGATAGCCGGCCTCGGCCGCCTGCAACCAGCGAGCGGCGCACACACACCACCCGTCGCCTGGCTTCAGCCCGACGAATCCGTATTCGGGTCGAGGTGTCGACAAGTCGTTCCCGGCTGCTTTCGAGTACTCGAGGAACTCGGCCGTGACGGTGGCGCACACGGTGTGCGAACCGACATCGTCCGGCGACGTGTTGCAGCAGCCGTCGCGGAAGAAGCCGGTGATCGGGTCACGTCCACACTCAGCCAGTTCGCCGCCCAGCACATTTCGAACCATGTCCTCATCCAACCACGTAGATTCGGCCAGATGGACATCCGCCACGCGACCATCGACGACGCGGAGGAACTGCGCCGGATCTACAACCACGAAGTCGAAACCTCGACCTCGACGTTCGACCTCGTGCCGCGCACCGTCGAGGAGCAGCGGGCCTGGATCCGTGAACGTGAAGGCGCGCTCGGTGTCCTCGTCGCCGAGGTCGATGGGCGAATCGTCGGCTTCTCGTCGCTGTCGCCGTACCGAAACCGGCCGGCGTACAACACCACCGTCGAGAACAGTGTCTATGTCGACGCTGGAGCTCGTGGTCTCGGGGTCGGCAAGGCGCTCCTCAATGAGATCGTCGCGATGGCCAAGGCCCGCGGCTTCCACACCGTCATCGCCCACATCTCCGATACCGAGGGCGCATCGGTTGCCCTGCATCAAGCCTGCGGGTTCAAGGTCGTCGGGGTACAGCAAGAGGTCGGCCGCAAATTTGGGCGCTGGCTCGACGTCACCGTCATGCAGCACATGCTCTGACCGGCCGACAGGCGTCGACGTCCGTCCAGGCCCGCCGCCACGCTCGACCGGAAAACGCAAACGACCCGGTGCCGAGACACCGGGTCGTTCGTCCATGGTGGGCCGGGAAGGATTCGAACCTTCGTAGGCGAAGCCGACGGGTTTACAGCCCGTTCCCTTTGGCCGCTCGGGCACCGACCCGTGGACGGGGCACAACTGTACCGGCCAGGGGCAGCTCTGCGACCTCGTCGTTGTGGAAGGGAGAGCGTTCGGTCGACGGCACCGCCGTAGTACCGTCGGCGCCATGCCGACATTCGACGTGGTTTCAGAAGTTGACATGCAAGAAGTCCGCAACGCGGTCGACCAGGCGGCTCGTGAAGTCAGCCAGCGATTCGACTTCAAGGGCACCGACAGCTCGGTCGAGCTCGGCGATGACGAGATCAAGCTGGCGTCGTCGTCGGAGGATCGCCTCGCCGCGCTCCGGGTCGTGCTCGAGGAGAAGTTCGCCAAGCGCAAGGTCTCGATGAAGGTGCTCGACTACGGCACGGTCGAACCGGCGTCCGGTGGTTCGGTTCGCCAGACGGTCAAGCTCCAGGCCGGCATCAACGCCGACAAGGCCAGGGAGCTCAACAAGTTCATCAAGGGGCTCGGCCTCAAGGGCGTGCAGTCCTCGACCCAGGGAGAACAGCTCCGGGTGAGCGGCAAGAAACGCGACGACCTTCAGGCCGCCATCGCCGCGATGAAGGAACAGGACTTCGGCATTCCGCTGCAGTTCAACAACTTCCGGGACTAACCCGACCGGCAACGAGCCCCTCCCATCCTCTCGGGATGGGTTCGCATCCGAGACGACTCAGAGGTTCAGACTCCGCAGCCGGGCGATCCGGTCGTCGGTCGATGGGTGGGTGCTGAAGAGCTTGCCGAAACCGCCACCCTGACCGCCGCGAGCCTGGGCCTTCAGGGGGTCGATGATGTAGTTGCTCGCCTGGTTGGGGTCGACGGCCGCCGGGATGCGGTTGGCGTAGGACTCGAGCTGCTGCAGCGCCTGGGCGAGGGGTTCGCCCGTGCCGAGCAGCCTTGCCGCCGACTCGTCGGCCTGGAACTCACGGCTGCGACTCACGGCGGCCTGGATGAGCATCGCCGCGATCGGGGCGAGCAGCGCGAAGGCGAGCTCACCGATCGGGTTGCGATCACGGTTGTTGCCGCCGAGCAGCGCCCCCCACATCACCATGCGGGCCGCGAAGGTGATCCCCATGCCGATGGCGGCCGCCACCGACCCGATGAGGATGTCGCGATTGCGGATGTGGGCCAGTTCGTGGGCGAGTACGCCGCGTACCTGCTCCCAGTTCATCGCCTGGAGCAGCCCTTCGGTCACGGCGACGGCAGCGTTGTTGGGGTTGCGGCCGGTGGCGAAGGCGTTCGGCTGCTGGCTGGGCGTGATGTACAGCCTCGGCATCGGCATGTTCGCCCGAGCGGTGAGATCTTCCATGATCTCGTAGTACTGCGGCAGCTGTTCCCGGGAGACGGGAACGGCGCGTGCTGACTTGATGGCGAGCTTGTCGCTGAACCAGTACGAGCCTCCGACCATCACGAGGCCGAGGATCAGGCCGATGGCGAGGCCGCCGGAGCCGCCGAGCACGCCGCCTGCGACGATGACAAGGCCGCCCATGGCAGCGAGAAGGGTGAAGGTCTTTGCGGTGTTGATCATGATCCCCCCGTTGAACGATTCAGACCGCCGCGAAATTCCGCTTCCGGCTGTCGTTGATCGATCAAGTGGCTTGAGCCGAGCCCGCACTGATGCGACGCTCGTTGTATGGCGATCACCGAGTATCACCTCTCCGACCGCTTCCTGAAGGACGACGGTCGCGTCTTCCTGACGGGTGTGCAGGCCCTGGCGCGACTGCCGATCGAGCAGATGCGCATCGACAAGCACAACGGACTCAAGACCGCAGCGTTCGTCTCCGGCTACCCCGGCTCGCCTCTCGGCGGCTTCGATATGGAGCTCGAAAAGGCACTGCGGGTAGCGACCGATGTCGACGTCGTGCTCCAACCGGCCGTCAACGAAGAACTCGGCGCGACCGCCGTGATGGGGAGCCAACTCGCGACCGAACAGCCCGACGCGACCTACGAGGGGGTCCTGGGCATCTGGTACGGCAAGGGCCCGGGTATCGACCGGGCAGGTGACGCTCTCCGCCACGCGAACTTCACCGGCACCTCCTCGAAGGGCGGGGCGATCGCCCTCGTCGGCGACGACCCCGCAGCGAAGTCATCGACGATTCCGTCGTCGTCCGACGCCACGATCTACGACCTCCACATGCCGCTCTTTTATCCGGGCGACGTGCAGGAGGTCGTCGACCTCGGCCGTCACGCCGTAGCGCTCAGCCGCATGACCGGTCTCTGGACCTCGATGAAGATCGTCTCCCCCGTCGCCGACGGCTCTGGCACGGTCGATCTCGGCCTCGATCGGGTCGAGATCGTCACCCCCGATCTCTCGATCCCCGGCGACCCAAACGGCACGATCTACGAGCCGCGACCCGAGGGGCGTCTCCTCACTCCGAAGACGCTCGAGCTCGAACGTGACTTCCGCACAATCCGGCTGATCCTCGCCCAGCGCTATGCGACGGCGAACAAGCTCAACCACGCCACCGCCGATCCGAACGACGCGTGGATCGGGCTTGTCGCCACCGGCTACACGTACCGCGAGCTTCTCGAGGCCCTTCGCCGACTGGGGCTGCCGACAACAGCCGACATCGAGGCCGCCGGCATCCGGCTGCTCCACACGCAGATGCCGTTGTCGATCGACCCGAACAACATCCGTAACTTCGCTCGCGGGCTCAACGAGATCATCGTCGTGGAAGAGAAGAACCCGACACTCGAGTGGCTCGTGAAGGACGCCCTCTACGGCGGCCCTCACCAGCCCCGTGTCGTCGGCAAACGCCACGAGGATGGCCGTCCGCTGATGCCCGATCACGGCATCCTCGACGCCGGCGCGATGGTCACGGGCCTGCGGGAACGGCTCAGTGCCCGCATCGCCGACCGGCTCGCTCCACCGACACCACCGAAGCGAGAAAAGCAACTGCTGCCGCTCTCGGTCGATCGCTCGCCGTACTTCTGCTCAGGATGCCCCCACAACCGTTCGACCAAGGTCCCCGACGACACCCTGGTCGGGGCCGGCATCGGCTGCCACGGCATGGTCCTGCTCATGGACGACAGCAAGGTCGGCGACATCGCCGGCATCACCGCCATGGGAGCCGAGGGGTCCCAGTTCATCGGCATGGCCCCGTTCGTTGAACGTGAGCATTTCATCCAAAACATCGGCGACGGCACCTTCTTCCACTCCGGCCAACTCGCGATCCAGGCATCGGTCGCGGCGGGGATGAACACGACCTACAAGCTCCTCTACAACGGCACGGTCGCCATGACCGGTGGCCAGGACGCCGTCGGCGGCCAGACCGTTCCCGAAATCGCCACAGCGCTGCTCGCTCACGGCGTCGCCGAGGTGCTCGTCACCACCGATGATGTGAGCGCCTATCGCAGCGCCGAGATGCCAGTCGGCCCGAAGGGCGCGGTGAAGGTCTGGGACCGCTACCGGGTGGTCGAGGCACAGGAGTACCTCGCCACCGTCCCTGGTGTCACCGTGATGATCCACGACCAGGCATGCGCGGCCCAGGCCCGCCGTCTCCGCAAGCGCGGCCTTGTCGAGACCCCGCCCTACCGGATCGCGATCAACCACCGCATCTGCGAAGCGTGCGGTGACTGCGGCGCCGTGTCGAACTGTCTGTCGGTGCAGGCGATCGACACCCCGCTCGGCACCAAGACCACGATCGATCAGTCGAGCTGCAATCTCGACTACTCGTGCCTGGAGGGCGACTGCCCCAGTTTCATCCAGATCACGCCCAATCCGAAGGCCAAGAAAAAGGCGGACTCGGGTGTCGTCAGCGGCGATCTCCCCGATCCCGACCTCATCGTCCCACCCGGGTCACTCGACCTGCGAATGGTCGGGATCGGTGGCACCGGTGTCGTCACCGTCGCCCAGATCGTCGCCACGGCTGCGATGCTCGACGGCCTGCACGTGCGCGGGCTCGACCAGACCGGCCTCTCGCAGAAAGCCGGACGTGTGAGCGGCGACCTCCGGATCACGACCGACGCGCCGGCGCCGTCGAACTTGATCGGCGACGAGGGTGCCGATGTCATCATCGCCTTCGACCTGCTGGGTGCCGCCAGCCCCGCCTCGCTCTCGGCGGGCGACCCGACCCGCACGGTGCTGATCGGCTCGGCGAGCGAGACGCCCACCGGGTCGATGATCGGCAAGCCCGAGGTTGCGTATCCGGAACTCGACGAACTGCGGACCCAGGTCGCGGCGGCGACGCTGACCGAGCGCAATCGCTACGTCGACGCGGCGGGCATCACCGAGCAGCTGCTCGGCTCAGCGGCTTCGGCCAACATCTTCCTTCTCGGTTTCGCCTACCAGCACGGCGTGTTGCCGATCGCCGGGACGGCCATCGAGGAGGCGATCCGCCTCAACGGTGTGGCGGTCGAGGCCAACCTGACCGCCTTCGCCGCTGGCCGGGCCGAGGCGGTCTCGACCGACACCGTCGTCGCACACGCTGACGGCCCGCAGGTTCACGTGCCGGCACTGCCGGGGAAGCTCGCCACTCGGGCCGACGAACTCGGCGCCGACATCGCACTCCGAGCCGCCGACCTGCTCGCCTACCAAAGTGCCGCACTCGCCGGGCGGTACCTCGACCTGATCGAACGAGCCGCCGCACTGGGCCACGTATCGTTCACCGAGGCAGTCGCTGTCAGCCATCACCTCCTCCTCGCCTACAAGGACGAGTACGAGGTCGCCCGCCTCCTGACCGGTCCCGAGGCGACCGCCGCCATCACCGCCGCCGGTGGGGCCGGAGCCAAGGCCTCGTGGAAACTGCATCCGCCGATCCTCAAGTCACTCGGCATGAAGCGAAAGATCACCGTCTCCACCCGAGTCGGCGTGCCGATCATGAAGGTGCTCGCAACCGGTAAGCGCCTTCGAGGCACCGTCCTCGACCCCTTCGGCCGCACCCAAATGCGAAAGCTTGAGCGAGAGCTGATCGACATCTTCGAATCGTCGATCGACACCGTGCTGGCTCGCGTCGCTGAGGGAACCATGACGATCGACGAGGCGACCGACATCGCATCGTTGCCGCAAGCCGTTCGCGGTTACGAAGACCTCAAGATTGAGCGAGCCGGCATCTACCGCTCCAAGCTCGCCACGGCACTGGGCTGATCGATCCTCGGGCGCCAGCTCGGCGCCTTGCTCATCGGTACTCGACGGACGCCGAAGCGCGGTCGCCGTAGTAACCCGACGGGATGTAGAGCGTCGGGATCCCAAGGCCGCGCATCATTTCCACATTGCGCGGGTCGTCATCGGCGCACAGTTGGATCTCCGCACCGGCCGCCCGCAGCAGTTCGAGTTGGCCGGCCTTCCACTCGGTGCTGGGCGCACCCTGGCGAGGGCCGCGCAGGATCAACCAGTCATGACGGATGTTGTTCGTCGTGAGCCAGCCGATGGTGGCGTCGCGGATGTCATCGATACGGGCGGTGAGGATCACCAGACAGACCGCAGGCGAGACCGATGCCGCGAGCGCCCGCCCGTGGGCGATAACGGAGTCGTCGACGCATGCGTGGAAGAAGCCGGTCCAGTCCTTGTCCTTCGACGCCTCGGCCGCGAGATAGTGCTGGCGATGGGCGGCATCGGAGATGACGCCGTCGAGATCGAGCACGACGGTCGAGCCGCCGATCGGTCGACCGGTGTTCGAGATCCAGTTGTCGGGATGATCCATGGGAACGCCCGGGCTCAGTCCTCGTCGCTGTCGGCGGCGCCTTCGGCGATCGCCGAAACGACGCCGGGATCGGCGAGGGTCGTGGTGTCGCCCAGGTCGCGGCCGTCGGCGACGTCGCGCAGCAAGCGGCGCATGATCTTGCCGGAACGGGTCTTCGGCAGGTCAGGCACGAGGAACACGGCCTTCGGTCGGGCGGTCGGGCCGAGCTTCTTCGCCACGTGCTGACGGATCTCTTCCCGGAGTTCGTCCGACGCTTCGGCCGATCCGACCAGGATCACGTATCCGACGATCGCCTGACCCGTGACATCGTCAGTGGCCCCGACGACCGCCGCCTCGGCGACGGCCTCGTGGTCGACGAGCGCCGACTCGACCTCGGCGGTGGAGATGCGGTGACCCGAGACGTTCATGACGTCGTCGACACGACCGAGCAGCCAGAGGTACCCGTCGGCATCGATTCGGCATCCGTCGCCCGCGAAGTACCGGCCTTCGTACTCGGACCAGTAGGTGTCCTTGTAGCGCTCGGGATCGCCCCAGATACCGCGAAGCATGCCGGGCCACGGGCGGGTGAGCGTGAGGTAGCCACCACCCTCCTCGACCGTATTGCCCTGGTCGTCGACGACCTCGGCGAACACGCCCGGAATGGTCTGGGTGGCCGAGCCCGGTTTGGTGGTGGTGACACCCGGGAGCGGGGTGATCATGTTGCCGCCGGTCTCGGTCTGCCACCAGGTGTCGACGATCGGACACGATTCGGCACCGATGTGTTCGTGGTACCACATCCACGCTTCGGGATTGATCGGCTCACCGACGGTGCCGAGCACGCGCAGGGTTGAGAGATCACGACCGGCCGGCCACTCCGGGCCCCACTTCATGAAGGTTCGAATGGCGGTCGGGGCGGTGTAGAGCTGGGTTACCCCGTAGCGCTCGATGATGTCCCAGAGACGATCTTTCTTCCACGCGGCCCGGTCGCCTTCTCGCTCTTCGGGGCGGGGCGTGTCCGGGGTGCCCTCGTACATGACCGACGTGGCCCCGTTCGTGAGCGGGCCGAAGACGATGTAGCTGTGGCCGGTGACCCAGCCGATGTCGGCGGCACACCAGTACACGTCGGTGTCGGGCTTGAGATCGAAGACGTACTTGTGGGTGAACGCCACCTGGGTGAGGTACCCGCCGGTGGTGTGCATGATGCCTTTGGGCTTCGCCGTGGTGCCCGAGGTGTAGAGGATGTAGAGGAGCTGCTCGGAGTCCATCGGCTCGGCGGGGCAGTCGGCCGAGGCGTGGGCCATGAGGTCGTGCCACCAGTGATCGCGGCCGTCGACCATCTCGGGTCCGGTGTTGCAGCGGTTGACGACGACGACGTTTTCGACGGTCGGTGCACCGGCATCCAAGGCTGCGTCGACGTTGGGTTTGAGGGCGGAGGGCTCACCGCGGCGATAGCCGGCGTCGGCGGTGATGACGAGCTTGGCTTCGGCGTCTTCACAACGATCGGTGATGGCGTCGGGCGAAAAGCCGCCGAAGATCACTGAGTGGGCAACCCCGATGCGGGTGCAGGCGAGCATCGCAATCGGGAGCTCGATCACCATCGGCATGTAGATGGCGACTCGGTCGCCCTTTTTCAGGCCCAAGCCCTTGAGCACGTTGGCGAACTTCTGCACTTCGGTCAGCAGTTCGGCGTAGGTCAACGTGATCGTGTCGCCGGGCTCACCCTCCCAGTGGAACGCGACCTTGTCGCCTTTGCCGGCCTCAACGTGTCGGTCGAGGCAGTTGTACGAGAGGTTGAGCTCGCCACCGACGAACCATTTCGAGAAGGGCAACTCCCACTCGAGCACGGTGTCGAAATCCTTGTGCCACGTGAGCAACTCACGGGCCTGGCGGGCCCAAAAGGCCTCATAGTCGGCCTCTGCCTCGTCCCACATCGAGCGGTCGTTGGCGTTCGCCTGCGCCACGAACGCTGCGGATGGCGGGAACCGTCGGTCCTCGCTCTCGTAAATCTCGATCGAACCTTCGGCCACGGTGGCTCCCCCTAGATGAACGGCGCTGGGCTGAAGGCCAGACAGTACCCGAGCTGTTCCGGTGGCACCGCAGAGGTCTGCGTCGAAGGACCAGTCGACGCGTCACCCCGTGGGAACCGGTGACACCTCCGAATCAGCACGAGGCCCTCCCTCGATCACGACCCCGCCCGAGGCCGATGCAGCGACGATGTCGGGTTGGAGCATCGCCGTGACGAGTTCGTTGGCGAGGGCGGCTGATGTGGCTGCGAACCACATCGGCACCAGCAACGGATAGCGATCTCGGTCGTCAGGCGCGATGCACGGTGCGCCGGCACTGGCCGCAACACAGCGCGCAGGGAGGCCGACATCGTCGGGGGTGAGCGCCGAGTAGGCGATCGTGTTGCCGGACGCGACCGCTGCTTGGATGGCGTCCGGGCCCAGGGCGAGGATCACTCGATCCGGCGGTGGAGATTCGTTCGACAGCAGCTCGTGGAGTACCCACTCCCACTCGGCCTGATCCGTACCCACGGCCGTGTGGGGAGGTCGGCCGATGTCGACGAACACGGCACGGAGAAGGTCGAGGTCAAGGGGTGGAACGTCGTGCGACGCGTAGAGGTACACCGCTCGGGTGCCGATCGCGTGCGCCTCGAGCGCACACGGCACGTTCGGGGCGGCCAGCGCGAGGTCGAACAATGCGCCGCCGACGCCCTGGTCGAGTGCGTCGCACAGTCCTCGTCCGCCGCCCGGACGGACGTCCCATCGCCCGTCACTCGCGGCTGCTATCGCCTCGAGCGACGCTTCCATCCCGAACGGGAAGCCGAAGAAGGTCACGTCGACGGTCGGATCGATCGGCGCGAGTTTGACCTCAGTCGTCGTCGGGGTAGCGACCTGCGGAGGCGCCGAGAGGGTCGGACGTTCGCCGGATCCGCAGGATGCGGCGAACGTCAACGCAACGAGGAACGGTGCGAAGCGCATGAACGGCACAGATGGAGTGTGACGCTCATGCCGTTCCTACGAGAAGGCGGTCACGGCGCAACAACCGGGAGGTAGACGGTCATCGTCGTGCCCTCACCCTCTCGGGTGGCGACACCGATGTCACCGCCCCATCCGCGCACGATGCGGTGGCTGGCGGCAAGCCCAAGGCCGTTGCCGTTGCGCTTGGTCGTGACGTACGGCTCGAAGATTCGGTCCAACACCGCCTCGGGGATACCGCACCCGTTGTCGGTCACGGTGATCGCCAGCGACGCGCCACCGTCGCGTTCACGTGGGTCGACCCGGACGGCGATCTCGCCACCGGGTTCGACGGCATCTCGGGCATTCACCACCAGGTTGGTGACCACCCGACTCGCCGCTCGTCGCCAGGCCGAGACGACACCGCAGCGAAGCGGCTGAGCTGACCGGCTTCCGGGTATCAGTCGGCGAAGAACGCCTGCCAGCTAGCAAGGGCCTGAGGATGCGTGCCTCGGCCGGTCTGGCTGGCAGGCCAGTCGGCGTCGGGTTGGTCGAGCGGGTTGTGCTCGAGCTCTGCGCCGTAGACGAGGAAATGCTTGCGGTTGGCGCCGAAGTACCAACGCCCGTCACGTCGTTCGTAGAGGTCGTGGTACTGGATGGCGTGGTTGATCCACCGCTCGCTGTCGGGACCGCCGTCTTGGATCTCGGCCTTGCAGTACACGACACCGGTGGCCGATTCGCCGTCGTCGGCCAGCACGATGTGGTGGGTGCCGATGTTCAGAAAGGTGACGCCCACCGTGCGGAGTGCGTCGGTCATCAACTGGTGAAGACGATCGCGACCAGAGAGCGTCGAACTGATGCGGACATCGGGCACATAGAGCTCCACCAGCGCGTCGATGTCCTTCGCATCAGTGAAGAAGGCGTAGGCGGCGGCGAGTTGACGTATCTCGGCGTATGCCAATGCTCGTTCGGCGGCGTCCATCTTGCGGATGGTACGGCGCTGCGGAGAGCATTGCGGGATGCGTACCCGTTTCGTCCTGGCCGCCCTCGCACTCATCGCCGCCGGTTGCGGAGGTGGGAACACCGACGAGACCGCCGCCACGACAACGACAGCAGCACCGACGACCACAACGGCGGCCCCCACCACGACAGATGCCGCCGTCCCAACGACCGACGCACCGACGACCACGACCATTGCGCCTGAACCCGTGATGTTCACCGAACGCGGGCCGTACGGCGTCGGCATCGCAACCCTCGACCTCGGCGACCGTCTCGCCGACGTCTACTACCCGGCAATTCCCGAGCTCGACGCCCAGACGGAGATCTTCGATTCGCTCTCGGTCTTCCCTGAGGAACTCCAAGTGTTCATTCCCGACGAACTCACCGGCGAGTTCGACACCACGGCGTATCGGGATGCACTGGTCGTCAACGACGAGCAGGCGTTTCCGGTGCTGGTGTTCAGCCACGGCTTCGGAGGGTTCCGTCAGACGTCGACGTTCCACCTCAGCCATGTCGCCTCGTGGGGGTTCGTTGCGATCACCACCGACCATCTCGAGCGCGGCATCGCCGCTCAGGCCACGGGAACGCTCGGCGGTGGAGCGGAGAACCAAGATGTCCTCGACGTCCTCAACAGTCTTGATGCGCTCGCTGCCCATCCCGAGCTCGGCCCGGTGAGTGACCTCGACCGGGTTGCGATCACCGGGCACTCGGCCGGGGGTGGCACGTCGGGCCGTGCGGCGGCAGAAGAGGTCATCGACGCCTACATCACGATCGCTGCGGGTACGCCGCAGACGGTGATTCAGAAGCCGGCGATCGTGTTCATCGCCGAGAACGACGAGACCGTCGCACCGGAACGGAGCTACGGCCTGTTCGACCAGCTCGAGGACGCACTCCTCGTGAACATTGCCAATGCGGGCCACAACAGCTTCACCGACTCCTGCGCGGGCATCTACGACCTGGGCGGTCTCGGCATGCTCGAGGCACTCATCGGCGCCGAACAGGTGGCCAGGGCCGAGGATG
>Ga0213866_10002898_pt1 | contig 11875 bp, 6 predicted proteins | sample PICome_11_FD_160079 | JGI IMG/M metagenome (GOLD analysis project Ga0213866, IMG submission 160079) | Coastal seawater microbial communities near Pivers Island, North Carolina, United States - PICO284 | ecosystem: Environmental > Aquatic > Marine > Coastal | place: USA: North Carolina... | reverse complement strand
GCGATCAGAATTCGACCATCGGACAGGGTCTCGGTAAGCACCGAGTCTTCTTGGTACGGCCGTAAACCGGCGATCGACTCGACAGCGAGGCGAGGCTCATCCGCCACGGTGGCTCCTCCCACAGAGAGCGTAAGGGGCCAGTACAGATAGGTTTCCGATGGTGACTGAGCAAGCCGAGTCCTTCCGCCGACCGAACACGTCTTGTCGCCCCCCGGAGCGTCGATAGCTTTTGACTCTCGTTCTCAACCATCAGTGCAGCTTCAGGAGATACAATGCGTCGTTCTTCGACCCTCCCGGTCTTTCTCTTCAGCGGGCTCGCCCTCGCAGCATGTGGCGGCGACGCCATGGAAGAGGCCGCCCCCAGTGGGATGGACGTATCGGCCGGTGACGCGCTCGAGTGTTACCTCGCACGCGGCACCATGGCGGAAGCCCAGGAGCGGCCCAGCCCGCTTCGCACCGCGGAGTTCACCGTCGGCGGCCACGACGGACTGCTCTGCTACGGGGCTCCGTCCGCACGCGGGCGTGAGATCATGGGTGCCCTGGTCGTCTACGGTCAGCCCGAGCGTATCGGTGCCAACGAGCCGACCACCATTCACCTCGCCGGGCCCGCGAACGTGGGCGGTGTCGCTCTCGAGGCCGGTAGCTATTCGATCTACGCCGTTCCGAGTGCAGACGAGTGGGAGTTCTTCATCAACTCCAACTGGGAGCGTTGGGGCATCCCCATCGACGAGGGTGTTCGCTCAGGTGACGTCGGTTCCTTCACCGCGACTCCCGAGGCTACCGACGACTTCGTCGAGACGCTCACGTACGGCTTCGAGCCGATGTCCGACAACACGATGGGCGACGTGATTCTCGAGTGGGAGAACACGCGAGTGAAGTTCCACGTGCACCCGATCGGCTGACCAGAACCGTCAGCGATCGGGGTACTCCCGCCACGAGTACCCCGAAGCCCCCGATCGCAGCTGCGGTCGGGGGCTTCGATTATTCCTGATCACCGCTCATCACGATGGTGCGAATCGGGAAGGGGATCTCGATCCCCTCGGCGTTGAATCGACGATGCAGCCGCTTGATGAAGTCGTGGCGAATCGGCCCCTGACTTCGAAAATCCCTCACCATCATCCGGACCGAGAAGTTGATGCTCGAGTCGGCAAAGGTGTGGAAGAAGACGATGGGCTCCTCTCCCGGGACACCGCCGTCGATCTCGGACAGCACCGCCTTCGCGACCTCCCGGGTCACGACTTCGACATGCTCGAGGTCCGAAGCGTAACTCACTCCCACCTCGACGCTGACCCAGAGTGCCGTTCGCGGGAAGGAGAAGTTCTTCACGATCGACGAGGCGAGCATCGAATTCGGCACCGCGACCAGGTTTCCGTCCGGGAACGTCTGAATCGTAGTATTCCGGGCCTTCACATCGGTCACCCACCCCTGCTCGCCTGAGCTGAGCTGCACGTAGTCGCGCGGCCGGACCTGCTTGGAGACGATGATCTGGACGCCCGCGAACAGGTTCCCGAGGGTGTCCTGCAGGGCCAGCGCCACTGCCAGACCACCGATCCCGAGGGCGGTGATGAGCGGCGTGATATCGATCCCGAGGTTCTGCAGGATGATGAAAACGCCGAGGGTCGCAATCGCACCCTTTGCGAGATTGACCACCAGCGTCGGCGACCGCATGGCTCCCGCGCCACGCGTCTGCTCGGAATAGAGCTCGATCGCCCCGCCTGCCAGGCGCATCCCGACAAAGGCAACAGACGAGATCAGCAGGATCATCAGTCCGTTGCTCACTGCGCTGAGAACGATCTGCGGCAAGGTGCCGATCGTCGACGCGACGTAGACGCCGGCCGCAGTGAACCAGACCGGGCCCAGCCCCCTGACGGCCTCCGCAGCGAGGTCGTCCCACTTGAAGCGGGTCGCCGCAGTCAGCTTTTGCAGCCTGCGCCCGAGGATCCGTTCGACCAGGATACCGAACAGCAGCCCGCCCACGACGAGGCCAATGCGTTGGGCCCATTCCAGCGCGAGAAGTTCGGTCACGATGGGGTCAGCTCTCGAGAATCCCGGTCAGTGCCTCACGCGTCGTGGCATACAGCGGCGGGACCCCCTCTGCCGCGCGAAGACGGGCTGAGAGGTTCGAGTCGTGCCGGAGCGGCAGATCGGATGTGTAGTAGAGAAAGCGCATAGCTACGTCCGAAGGTACGGAACCACGACTCATCGACTGCATGACACGACGGAGATACCACGAGCCCTCCATCTCGAGGCCGATACACCCCCAGATGTGTCGATTGAAGTGCAGCATCGTGCGGTTCTGCATCAGAGTACCCGTCACGGTCAGCATCGTACCGGTGTGTACCTGACGATCGGGTAGCCGCGCGCGAAGTCGTTCCACGTCGACCGTACCCGCCCGGACCGGATGGAACTCGTCCTGGAACTGTTCTACGAAACCCGTCGCCACCAGAAGGTCCCCTCGCTCCCCGACCAGCCCGCCGGCCTTTCCGAGGACGTTGACGCTTCGGAGGTTCCGACCGAACAGCGAGGAGAGATTTCCAATGATGTGCTCTGCCTGTTCTCCGAAGGCGTAGTCGATGTTCACGATGAGCGATGGACGGCGCGTGCCCTCGCTCGGGATTCCGGGGTCCGTCTTTTCCCACGACACGCGTGCGGTGTCGATGAGCTGAACCGCGATGCCGGTGAATGCCGTCCAGTCGAGCACATGAATCCCGGCTGCACGCTCTTCCTCTGCCCGCTCCTCGATCTGATCCGGGTAGGCCTTCAGATAGTCACGCGTGACGGCGTAGGCGAGATCGTGCTCGTCGTGCCAACCATCATCCGCCATCGAATGCCCCGTCTCATGTGCCCAGGCGACGATCTCGCCGGCCTTCTGACCAAGCCAGGGACTCAGGCAGTTGGGGACCGAGTGTGTGTTGCTACTGACCACATGGACATCGAAGTCCTCGGGAAGGTCCGAAGGGTCGTACCCGAGAAGCTCGTCCGTCGCGCGCGCTACCTGCTTGGACCAACTCTCGGCGTGGGCGCTGTTGTAGTTGTTGAAGTCTTTGTGGACCTCGATCCTGAAGTCTTCGTGGTGGAGGGCGACCTCTCGAATCCGATCCTCTGAGGCGTCGCCCCAGATACCGCGCACCGCCTCGATATCCGCCTGGGGCACCGCGTCGAGTCCCCCGGCGTCACGAACGCGGCGTCGTAGCTTACGTGCCTCGATGGCAAAGAGGCACAGACAGGTCACGAAATCGGCGACATCCGAAAGCCCGTCCCGGACGAGCACCATGCTCTTCCCTGCAGCATCTCGTACACGCTGCGGCGGCGGGCGGCGGTGGTGACCGGTATGAACCGCTCCTCCGGGTTCGTGTAGAGGGCTGGGAGCGCGTCGGTCAAATAGAAAGACAACGTCCGCGTCACATTGTCCGGCAGTCGCCTGACCGCGTAGGCGAGTGCGCCGACGTCCAGGGTGTGAGGGCTCGAGGCATAGGGATGAAGCGCAGGCCTGAGTTCCTCGTACAGCGGTAGAAGCTCTTCCAGGTCGACCGATCCTCGCCCGACCTGTTGAAGGAGGGCAACACGAAAGCGGCTGAATGCCGCGAAGATGCCCTGCTTGTCTCTCAGGATGCCGCCGAGGGCCTGTGCGAACGGCGTCGACTCATGGATCAGCCGCAGGAACCGTTCACCGGGGATCGCGAGCACCCGCACGTGGTCCAGCGCCCTCACCTCGACCGCACGAGGCTCGCCGAAGAGGGCAGCCCGCTCACCGATGTAGTGGCCGGCTCTAACGATGCTGGACTGACCAGGAAGCCCGCCCACGCTGTCTCGGGCGACAACCGAGCCCTCGATCACGAGCAGCACCCGGTTGTCGCTACGATCACCCTGCTCGAGGAGCACGGCGTCCGGCTCGTACACTTCTTCCGAGACGTCCTCCAACAACGCTTCGCGTTGCTGAGGAGTCAGGTATCGGAAGGGAATAATCTGCTCGAGCATGCGACTCCCATCGGTAATGAGCACCGGCCGGCAGAATACGCGTCCGAGCGCGACGACGGTATCTTTCAGAATGACATTCAAGCCCTCGGCCATCGCCGTTCTTGCGGCGATGGCCTTCTTCGTGTCGGTAGACACGGCGACTCTCGCGGCGCAGACGCGCACGCCTGAGCGATCCGATGCAGGCACACGGCCTGCGCCAGTGTTCTCCGTGTCGGACGCGGACATGGGCCCGGGAAGGGACGCGCCGGTGGCCACGAGTGTCGTCAACCTTCAGCGCCTCAGTGGCCCGGTAACCCTCGACGGTCCGAGCGACGAGGCGGCGTGGGCGGGAGTCGAGCCACTGACGCTCACGATGTACGAGCCGACGTTTCGGGGCAGCACAAATCGCACGATTCAGATGCTCGTCGCCTACGATGACGAGGCGCTCTATGTGGCGGCGCGCTTCCTACATCCAGATCCTGAATCGATTCGCGCGTTTTCGCTGACCCGCGACCGCTGGAGTGGTGACGACGGCTTCGGCATCCTGCTCGACACCTTCAACGACAATGAGAATGCCGTTCGCTTCGTCGGGCTCCCGCTCGGCGCACGCATGGACATGACGATCACCGGCGGCGGGGCCGGGGGTGAGGGCGGCGGCGGCGGGGCCGGAGGTCCACGGAACTCATCATGGAACGCGTTCTGGGACCTCGAGACGCAGTTCACAGACCAGGGCTGGTTCGGTGAAATGCGAGTCCCCTTCTCTTCGCTACGCTTCGAAAGCGACGACGACGGGTCGGTCGTCATGGGTATGATGGCCTATGTGTACGAGCCGGGGGTGGGATCCCGCTGGACCTATCCGGCGATCCCACAGGACTTCCCGTACACGCAGATCTCCGCATGGCAGGACGTCCGACTGCAGAACATCGAGCCAAAGAGCCCCGTCTACGTCATGCCGTACGGGCTCACGGGAGGCTCTCGCTCGGCCGAACTCAACCAGGCCGGAGACGCCTGGCAGTATGCAACCGATGAGCAATACGAGATCGGCGGCGACGTGAAGCTCAACCCGACGCCAAACCTCACGCTCGACCTGACGGTCAACACCGACTTTGCTGCGGTCGAAGCGGACCAGCAGCAAATCAACCTGACGCGCTTCTCACTCTTCTTCGACGAGAAGCGACCGTTCTTCCAGGAACGGGCGGGTATTTTCGGCTTCGACACCGGAGCGGAACGAGGGACGCTCTTCTATTCGCGCCGTATCGGCCTGAGCGACACAGGGCAGCCGATCCCGATCTACGGCGGGGCCCGACTCGTAGGCCGAGTCGGCACCTGGGATCTCGGCTTCATCAACATGCAGACGGCCGCATACGAAGCCACGGCGTCGGAGAACTTCGGCGTACTGCGTCTCAAGCGACGCGTCCTGAACGAGAACTCGTTCATCGGTGCCATGACGACCAGCCGCTTCGACGCGAACAGTCGTTACAACGTCACCTACGGAGCCGATGGCCTCTTCCGCCTGATCGGAGACGAGTACGTCACCCTGAAGTGGCTGCAGACCTTCCAGGGTGGAGACGACGCGCTTGACGCCACCCCGGGCGGCCTCGATGCGGCACGGATCGTCTTCGACTGGACCCGACGGCGGCTGGGCGGGCTGAGCTATCAGAACGCGTTCACGTACTCGGGTGTGGGGTACATGCCGGGCGTAGGCTTCGAGGCGCGCTCGAACTTCATCCGTGGGCAGAGCGACTGGAACTACCAGTGGTTCCCGAGTGAGTCGTCCACCTTCCGCCGAGTGTGGGTGGGTGTGAAGTCCAACATCTGGGCGAGGAATGAGGACGAATTGCTCGGGATCGAGCAAGCGGTCGAGAGCGGTGCCGCCCAGCCCTTCGTGCAGCTGGAGACGAAGCCGGGAACGACCTTCAAGTTCTCGGCCAACTCCCAGTACGAGGACGTCCTCGACGACTTCGAGCTGTCACCCGAAGCCTCCATCCCGGCCGGCTCCTACTCGTTCACGGAGGGCGCGGCAGAGTTCAGGGCTCCCCGGGGCTGGATCGTACGGCCGAATGTGACGTTCACTGGAGGCGAGTTTTTCGACGGTCAACGCATCGGCGTCAGTACCGACCTGAGCTGGAGTGTCGATGAGCACCTCGAGCTTCGCGGCGGCTGGGAGTGGAACCGCATCGACTTCGACGATCGGGGACAAAACTTCGACTCGAATCTCCTGAGACTCACGGCACGGGGAGCGTTCAATACCAAGTTCTCGGTAGACGCCTTCGTGCAGTACAACTCGCTCGATGACGCGATGAGCACGAATACGCGCTTCCGGTACAACTTCCGTGAGGGTCAGGATCTCTGGTTCGTGTGGAACGAGGGTCTCAACCTGGAGCGGGAGATTCTCGGAGTTCCGACTCTTCCGCTCGAAGACGCGCGCACGCTGACGATCAAATACACGCATACGTTCATTCTCGGATCATGAGCGCAGACCTTACCACCCTCGCACAAGAGATCGGACGGCGTCGGACGTTCGCGATTATCAGCCATCCGGATGCGGGCAAGACGACCCTCACAGAGAAGCTGCTCCTCTATGGGGGAGCCATCCGCTCTGCGGGCTCGGTGAAGTCTCGCCGCTCTACCCGACACGCGACGTCGGACTGGCTCGACATGGAGCAGGAGCGCGGCATCTCGATCACGGCCAGCGTGCTGCACTTCGACTACGAGGGCTTCAGGATCAACCTCCTCGATACGCCGGGCCACCAGGACTTCTCGGAGGATACGTACCGAGCGCACACCGCCGCTCACAGCGCGATCATGCTGTTGGACAACCGGAAGGGCGTCGAGACCCAGACCCGAAAGCTGTTCAGTGTCTGCAAGAAGCGTCGGCTGCCGATCTTCACCTTCGTGAACAAGTGCGATCGGGTCGGTGAAGACCCGCTCGGCCTGCTCGACGACGTCCAGGCAGAGCTCGGGATCGACTGCTTCGTGGCTACATGGCCGGTCCGAAAGGAAGGTCAGCTCGTCGGGGTGTACGACCGGAGCCGACGGCAGGTCTGGCTCTACGCCAAGACCGACGACCACGGGCAGTCCCGTCCCGAGGCGACCCTCCACGACCTGGATTCGCCCGAACTCGAAGAGGCCATCGGCACAGAGGGCGTGTTGCGCCTTCAGGAGGAAGTAGAGCTCATCGAGATCGCGGGAACCCAGCCCGACTTCGACGCGGTACTCCGAGGCGAGGCCAGTCCCGTATGCTTCGGTAGCGCCCTGACCAACTTCGGCGTCGATGTCTTTCTCGAGCGCTTTCTTTCACTGGCGCCGCCTCCCTCCCCACGAGAGAGTGGTGACGGCCTGGTGGATCCGACGACCCATCCGTTTTCGGGCTTCGTCTTCAAGGTGCAGGCGAACATGGACCCGAGACATCGCGACCGGGTCGCCTTCCTGCGCGTATGCTCTGGATCGTTCGACGAAGGCGCCGACGCCGTGATCTCTCGGACGGGAAAGTCGATCCGACTCGCACGACCGCAAGAGTTTCTCGCACGGGAGCGGGGGCACGCTGACGTAGATGCCGTCGCCGGTGACGTCGTCGGATTGCTCGATCGCGGAAGCCTGCGCGTCGGTGACAGCATTGCTGTGGGCCGGGCCGTCGACTTCCCCGGAGTGCCGAGGTTCAGCCCCGAGCACTTCGCGCAGATCCACATGGACGACGCACTGAAGCGAAAGCATCTGGATCGGGGACTGAGGCACCTGGCCGAGGAAGGCACGATCCTGCTGCTGTTCGCGCCGTCGATCACGGGACCGGTACCGATCGTTGGCGCCGTCGGCGTACTCCAGTTCGACGTCCTGCTCGATCGGCTGGAGCGCGAATACAGCGTGACCGCCCGCCTCGAGCGACTGCCCTTTCACTGCGCCCGCTGGGTGACAGGCTCCGACCCTGCCATCGACAAGGTCGCAAACGCATACGGGCGCCGTCGCGTCGAGGACGCCGACGGCGCGACGCTGATCCTGTTCGATAACGAGTGGGCGCTACAGCGCAGCATCGAGCAGGAGAAGGAGCTGACATTCCACGACGTTCAGCCCCGGAGCGCGACCTCCTCCGGACGATAATCAGCGCTCTTCGGTGCGGGTAAGGGGCCTCAGCCCCTCGGCGACATCGCCTGCAGGAAAGGCTCGTACTCGCTCATCGCGTCGTACAGGTGGAAGACCGGATGAAGTTCCGTCCAGTACATGCCTTCCTCCCGCGCCTGATCGAGTAGGGCGGCGGCCCGCTCGTGATCTCCCAACCGGGCCGCGATACCCGCCCTCCACGCCGTGATTTGCCCCACCTCGTGCGGCACGATCAGCGTCTCGAGCCAGCGATCGGTGTCCATTGCCTCGGATATCCGCCCGAGTGAAGCAAGCATGACGCCCGCATGCGCCCGGAAGAACCACGCGTCGGGGCTCTCCTCGTAGAGCGTACGATAGATCTCCAACGCAGCCTCCGGCTCACCAATCACTTCCAGCAGCCTGCCCTTCTGGTAGAGGAGTTGCTGGCGGGCCTCCAGCGAAATGGGCCCCGGGTCGAATGCACTCTCTCGGCCACGTGCTGTGGTCCGTGAGTCGATGTACTCGATCCCAAGGCGAGCGAACTCCTGCGCAGCCGCCTCATGACCGTGGATCGAGAGGTCGATCGCAGCATTCCGGTATCGAACGGCGACCACGTCAGACGGCACGCCGGTGCCCACCGCATCGGCAAAGACGCTCTTGAGGTTCTCAGACCATCCCAGAGCGGAGTAGGCCCACACTTTCTGGAAGAAGATCGAGCGCTCGGCGGGGTACCGTCGCTCGAGCTCCTCGATCAACTCCAGCTCCTCCTCGTGATCCCCTGTTTGATGGGCCGCCTCGATGAGTCGGTGCCAGTACCGGGAGATCCCGCGCATCGCGCCCCGATCAGGGTCGAGCGACGCGAGAGCCTCGCGCGCCTCGTGTGGGCACCCCATCCGCACGGCGATGAGTGCCCAGTTGTACGCGGCCTTGGATTGCGGCGCGAGGGCCGCCGCGCGACGAATCGTCAGTCGGGCAGCCTCGAGGTCACCATCGAGCACCGCGCGCGAGTACTCCACCCAGTGGCGCTGGTACTCCGACAGCTCTCCGGCCCGTGACTCGAGAATCGTCACGACCGAGTCGGAGCGCTCCCACTCGTCGTGGTTCCTGAGAGACAGCGATGCGTACACGAGGGGAACGACGTAGGTATCGTCGAGCTCGAAGGCACGGAGGAATAGCTCGGAAGCCTCCTCATAGTCACGCGCCGCGTATCGGTCCATCGCCCGGTTCAGCGACGCGTACGCCTCATAGGTGGGGGCGTGCTCCGTCCTCCCCACCTGCGCTGTGAGTCGACGGTTCAGGCTCGTCGCGAGGTATCCCAGGACCCGCTCCCGGACCTGATCGAAGAGCGGTGTCACATTGTCTGCCGAGCCGGACACCGGGTCCATCGAGGCGAGCAGGACAACCTGAGTCGGATCCGAGGCGTCGGACACGGACGCCTGGATGTGCAGCTGATCCCCATCCCTGTAGAGGGTTCCGGACAGAACGAGTTCGGCCCCGGTCTCATTCGAGAGGGCAGCGATGGGATCGCGTGCGTCCCCTTCGCCCCGCTCGGCTGCGATGAAGTCCGCAGCCTGGCGGGCCGTGATGGTAGGTACGACCTCGAGGAGTCCGCTCTGCAACAAGCCGTCGGTCAGCCAGTCCTGGAGCATGTAACCAACCGGGTCGAGCGAGGCGTCCCCGGTGCGGTTCTCGAAGACGTCGACAACGACGCGTGCCTCCTCATCGAGCGCGGGGCCGCGGAAGAATGACCAGGCGAAGACCCCGATTACTGCGACGACGAGCACCGCGGCAGCCTGCAGAGTCCGCCTGCGACCGGAAGAGGAGCGACCCTGCGCGGTCGCCTCGTCAACGTCGGCACTGGCCACCTCGGCGCCCGCGGCCTTCAGCGCCTCGAGCATGTCCTCTGCCGATTGCCACCGATCTGCCGGACGCTTCTCGAGACTCCGCATAACCCAGGAGGCGATCGGGGCGGGCACCGAGGGCTTCCAGTGCGTCACCGGAAGCGGGGCTTCGGTGATCTGACGCGTCAAAATGGACTGCGGACTCCCTCCTTCGAAGGGCGCGTGCCCGGTGAGAAGCTCGTACGCAACGACGCCGGTAGAATAGAGGTCCGCCCGATGGTCAACCGACGGGTCGGCCGCAGCCTGCTCGGGCGCCATATACTCGGGCGTGCCGATCGCGACGCCTTCTGCGGTCATGTCCGAGGGATCCCTTCGCACGGCCTCGCTGAGTGCTTTCGCGACCCCAAAGTCCACGATGGTGGCATGCCCCTGGTGGATCAGCACGTTTCCCGGTTTCACATCCCGATGCACCACGCCCTGCCCGTGGGCACACCGCAGCGCGTCGAGAATTTCCTCGACGGCGGTCATCGCCTCGGGGATCGGTACCGCACCATCCCGGTCGATTCGCTCCGCGAGAGACTCGCCCTCACTGAACGGCATGACGTAATACAGGAGGCCATCCGCCGCCCCGGAGTCATGGAGGGGCATGATGTGAGGGTGGGTCAGATTCGCGGCAATGCGAATCTCATCGAGGAAGCGTGCGCTCCCCAACGACGCCGCAAAATCCGGCCGGAGAACTTTGACGGCCACGTAGCGGTCGTGGCGCATATCCTCCGCGAGATAGACGGTTGCCATACCGCCAGCCCCGAGTTCCCGCACGATGCGGTATCGGTCCTGAAGTGCGTGGCTCAATCTGCTGGTTGCGTCGCTACCCATTCGTGTGCGGCTAAGCGCCGCTCCAATGAAGCTGGTCGGACCGCGAGACGCGTATCGTGCGGTACCGGGGCGAGACCATCAAGGGCCTTCCACCCACCAGGCAAACAGCATCGAGCGATGAAGTGGCTCATCGCCCCCTTTTGCCTCAGTCCGGACCCGACCCGTTGCCGACGACGGCGAGGGGGATGTCGCCGAAACCACTGCGCTGAGGATTCTGCCGGCCATTCGTGGCGTTGCGCACATTGTTGCTGACGTGGTCGAACAGCTCCGTGAACGTCACGATCCCGTTCCCATCCAGATCGCCAGAGCCACGCAGCCCGTCGAGCAGGAAGTGGGTAAACACCCCGTGGCCGCCCCAGCGCTCGTCTTCGAGGCTGAACTCGTTCGTGTCCGCCGCCGTCATCATAAGGCGGCGCGACGGCGTAAAGAGTCCCTGGAAGCCGCCCGCGATGTGGTTCGCGTCACCTCCACCGACCACGTCACCGTCCGCCGTCCCAGCCGAGTGGCACGCGTCCGCGATCACGATCACCCGCTCGGCCGCAATCTGTCGCCGCAGAGCTGTCTTCACATCCCACATCGGAAAGCCCGTTGCCGCCAGAGCGTTCAGGTCGGCGTCGGTGGGCAGGAGGTAGAGGTTATCGGGGCGTCCCGGGTCCGGTGCGCCGTGCCCTGCATAATAGATGACGACCAGGTCGTCCCAGTCCGCCTGCTGGAGGAAGACGAAGAGCGCCTCGCGCATCGCGGCACCCGTCGCGCGCTCATTCTCCAGATAGAGCACCTCGTCGAACGGCCCGGCCGCATCACTCTCGAGGAACTCCTTCATGGCACGTGCATCGGAAGGTGCGAATTCAAGGTCGGGGATATCGGCCGAACCGTACTCCCCGACGCCGACGACCACGGCCCACCGCTTGTCGATTCGCGGCGCCGCGATGGTCTGCACTCTCTGGCCGCGCGGGCCCTGGGCAACGATCTCCACCGTGTCCTGAGAGATGGGGAGCGTGAACTCGCGACTGAACCGGCGCGCATCGGTCCCAGTCAGCCCCAGGCGGTCGATCTCCTCAGCGGTCATCGCTTCGAACTGCGCCGGCTGGCCCTGCACCTCAACGGTGCTGGCATCGCCGACGACG
>Ga0213866_10002897_pt1 | contig 11875 bp, 6 predicted proteins | sample PICome_11_FD_160079 | JGI IMG/M metagenome (GOLD analysis project Ga0213866, IMG submission 160079) | Coastal seawater microbial communities near Pivers Island, North Carolina, United States - PICO284 | ecosystem: Environmental > Aquatic > Marine > Coastal | place: USA: North Carolina... | reverse complement strand
TTTCTCTTCAATGGGCAAAGGGAGTAATTGCTGCATTGGATGAGTGATTAGAGCTATCCAACTTTTTTATTTGATTATAGTCAAGGTACCTTTATCATTATAGATGTTGTTATCCCAACCTCTGTAACTCACTATCCAAAAGTAAACATTACTATAGGATAAGTCGGTTTGTTTGTATTTGCCATCCCAAGTGGCATTTTTATCCGTAGATTGAAAAACCTTCTCCCCCCATCGATTATAAATCTTGATTTCAAACTCACGAACAAATACATCGCTCCAACCAAATGCATCATTCAAATTATCTCCATTTGCAGTCACTGCATTGGGAACAAAGACTAAAGGTGGTTGAATTAAATAAATATCGTTACTTCGACTAGTTGCATCTAAACTCCCTGAACCTTCATAAGCAATAACACTATACCAATAGCCACCCCAATCGAAATCAAGATCAGAATCTCTATGTTCAACCAAAGGGTAAGCTAAACGTACAATAGGTCGCAATGATCCTGTATCCACAGATCGAAGAAGCTCATAGTCCAATACGCCTCCATTCCATGTTATATAATCGTCCCAATCCAAATCAAATTTAAACCGTGGTGTTTTAGATTTTTCGTTCAAAGCTACCCCTCTTATCACAATTGTACACCCATTATTACTAAAAGAACTCAAATGTCCGCAATCATCCACAACCCGGACTTGATAGCAATATGAAGTTGTATTGACATCTACATCGGTATCTACATACATGGTGTCATCAATGTTTGATAGTGTAGTTAGGTACTTAAAATTTCCTTTTTCACGGGTTCCTTTATAAATCTCGTAATACCCAAAATCATCTTCCTTTGATTTTAAAAAAATAACCTCAATGGATTTGCCATTAACTGTTGCCGTCTTTAAATACGTTTCTTCAACCGGAATTTGACTTTCACGTGCACTACTCAAAAGATAGGATCTATCACCCCACTCATTACAAATGTTCTCAACTACTAAATAATAGGTATAATCCCTATTTCTCGGATCAATTACATCCAAATCTGTATACGACCCACCCAACTGACTAGATGAATAAGTCAAAACAGTTGTATCTCCATTTGGATCAACTCGGTATAACGCCATTCTGTAAAAATAGTCTGATGCTGGAGTTTGCTCCCAGTCAATTCTTAGTTCTTCATCACTGACAAAATTGAGACATAAGACATCAGGCGGAGGCAAAAGTGGAGTTGTATCTATCTGGATAACAATAGAGGTCATACTATCTGTGAAACTTGGACACCCTCTATCTTCTGCTCTAACTTCTATTTTAAATGATTTACCAGCCTGATTACAAGAAAATAAAAAACTAAATCTAGCATTTAATGAACCCTTGCCAATCATAGTATCTTTAAGGCTGATCATACTTGACTTCAGACTAGATGGAATATCAAAATAAACAAACAAGGAATCTCCCTCAGGGTCCGTAATTGGATAATCAAATGAGAAGGTATCTCCCACCTGGATATTTAATGTGTCAATCACATTAGTTACAAAATTTTGAGGGGATAAATTTGGAGGTAAATTAAATGGAACAACGGCCATTTTAAATGATGCATTGCTACATCTAGGACTTGGATTATTTTCAGAATAAGCTCCAGATGTCGTTGGGAAATCACTAATTCTTGAACTCAAAGGGTTTTCTGGACAGCTTGAACAAACACTTTGATATACTATCCCTCTTTTATCAAATCTGCTTGTTCCTCCGTCGACATGATCTCCAGTTTGATTTCCTCCAAAATAAGTAGCAAATGATAAATCTGCCATATCCTCCTCAAAAACGGCTAAATGAAAATCTTGACCATCAGTAGTTTTTTGAAATGCATCATCACTTAGAGGCATGTTTGACAACGTTTTCCCTGGCATATCCTCTGAATTACTTCCCCAACCACTTACATAAATTTTATTACAATCATCAACCAAAAAAGCATTAATTGTTATGTCTGGATTAGCCCCTCCACTGCCATAAACAGAACTAATTAGTAACTCTGAAAAATCTGGGTTAAATTTTGAAACAAATTGTTTCCCGTTGTTATTTGAATAAACAGCTCCTTTAGTCGGCAAATTACCTTCAGATTGACCTACTACATAAACATTACCGAACTTACCAATTTCTAACTGTAGTATTTGATCATAAGCCGATGTACCAGAATAAGTAGCTTGCTTTACTTGAGTGCCATCAGAACTTATTCGGGCAATAAATCCGTCTGTTTCACCTAACCGATTCTCAGAATACACTCCAGGTGTTATGGGTAAATTTTGACTACTCGTACCTCCAGCAATATATAAATCACCATCTGAAGAAATATCAACACTATAAATTGCATCACCACCATTACCTCCAAAATAAGTACTCCACCTTATAGCTGTAAGGTCAGGATTCAAACTCAAAATCACTCCATCTTGAACTCCAGATGGTCCAGGCTGAAGCACACCAAGTGTAGTAGGAAAATTAAAGGATGAGGTACTCGTTGCAACATATATGTTTCCGTCTTTATCTAAATTAACCTCACCACGATAGTCATCTGCATAAAAATAGCGTGTATCTCCATTATCATTGATACCATCGCTACCAAATCCTCCTATAAATGTAGACCCAACCAACGATGTTCCATCCACGTTAAATTTAGTAACTATGATATCTTCGTCCCCATTATAAAAGGGATCTGCAGCATTAGTTGTTGTTGGATAATTGGCAGAAGATGAAGTTCCAAAAACAATTAATTGATTGTTTTCATCTACAATTAAACTATGCGGATAATCATTTTCATTCCCTCCTAAATAAGTAGCATAAATCAAATTTTGCCCATTGCTGGAGTATTTACTTATTGCAATATCACAGGCAAATGTATTGGGTTCTCCCCCATTATAGGTAACATCAAAAGCACCTGGAGTTGTAGGATATACACCATCTAAAAACTTGGTTGGACTGGTAGCAATTCCTCCTGAGTACAAATTACCCTCATCGTCATAACTTGCAGTAAAACCAAAATTATCTACCGTACTTCCTGAATACGTTGAAAATATCAACTCAGGATCTATAATCGTTTTCACTTTGGACTTAAAAAAACTTGATTCGAAACCAACATAATCACCATGGTCAATATATTTCATCTGAATGGTCTTGTTTTGTCCATCACTGACCTCAAATGATAGGGGCATAACTTCACTAAAATCACCAAATCTCGTTTTCATGATAATCCTATCCGACTGAATTGAAACCCCGTCATGACCTTGAATTTTTACTCGGATATCTGATAGTTTTGCTCCTGGGTTAAGGATAAAATTATACTTAAATCGCTCTCCTATAACCTCGTACTCTAAGTCAATATGAGGATAAATTGACTTAAAAGTTAACCTATTGTACTTACGAACACCACCAACCCATTTTGAAGTATCATTACCTATGTAATAATTATAGTATTCCTTGGTTGGTTTTGAGAAATTGGGCGAGCTAAAATCGGCTCCCTCGAATGAATATTTCAACAATTGGAAATGAAACGTATCAATTGAATTTTCATAATCTGAACTGTGATTATGCATTAAATTATCATGATAATGGGTTATCATTTTTGCCCATTTTTCTTGATCGTGTAAAAGAATTGTAAAGCCATCATCCAACATGGATAGAGAATGCGTACTAAAATCAATTCTTGAAATTATAGATTCATCAAACTGCCCCTTATTTTCTACTATACCATCAGCTTGAGCACTGCCAAAAAAGAGTAAAGTGATATAGATTAGTAACTTAGTAATTCTCATATTGAGAGGGCACACATCATGCTAGACGTGCAATTTACTAAAAACGTTGTATAAAATTAGGTTACCTAACAGGATTGTAAGCAAACGTGTGAACTACGTAATTAAATTGACGTCCATCTGACAAATTAACCTGAACATCAAAATCACTTTTAGCAGGCAGCGTATTTTTATTGTATTTAGGTTTGAACACCAAAGTGGGAGCACCATAACCTTCTACATAGGGCTCAACAATTACCTCCAAAGGTTTACCATCTTGAATAACTTTTACGGTAGCATCAGTCAAATCTGCATACAAGGAAAATGTCCAATTTTCCATCAACATCAACTGAGGTAAATAGCCATTGGGAGGCCAAGAAATAGGCTTATCCATATAATCTGCTGTATCAGTAGAGCCACTGTCGTCTAATGCCCATATGACTGCATAGTCATTGGTACTTCCATGACCATATACACGACCATTGGGATATAATAACCAACGTCTATTTCCCGCACTTGGATTTTTATCATCCATAATATAGGTCACAGCCATAGATGTATTTGCTTCTTTTATTAATAAAGCATGTCTTGCCGCATATGCTCCCTCACTACTCCAACACCTCCATGTTTTTGGTGGTTCATGGCTCAGAGCATTATTTGCTGTCATCATTAAAGCAGCTTTTTGACAATACTCATTGGTAGCTTCATCAAATAATACCTCAGAAACACCCGCATTTCTTCTGAAATAATTGATTCTATCTACTACCTTATTTTGAACTTCACTATCAACTGTTCCTTGATTACAACCCCCAACTCTTCCATTCCAAACATAGGGTTTTATGTCCTTCCCATTTATATCCTTACCCTTTGTTCTTGTGTTAAAATAATTCTGGAAGAAATCCTCACGGGCAATAAGCTCGAGTTGGTCACTATGATTCTTTCCAGGAAAATAGTCCATTAATTCACTCATCACTTCTCGGGCTAAGCTGAATTGATTATCAGAAATTAATAAACCCAAATACTTTGTATTAATTCCTTCTATTTTAACCAAAACCTCACTAGATGGATTATACTCATACTCATCTTTTACCAAACGATATAAAGCCCCTTGTTCATCAACATTCGTTCTAACGACCTCTTTCTCAGCTATTACCTTAGATCTAAGCTTTAGAAGTTCTTCGTTAGATGGATAGATTTTAATCGCTTCTTGAATGATAAAACAAGCAAAGGGCAAGGACTTTGTTTGATAGGTATAGTCTGAAATAATTTGCCATCTAGTTAATGTATCTGAAGCCTGATCACCTTCTGTGGTCGAATTCATATATTTATTCAGCACATAGGACGCACTTTTATAATGAGAATAATGCTCAAAGTATTCTGCTAGCTTCCATAAAACATTTTCCTCTTTCTTCTCAATAAAAATGTCTGTTTCTTTAATTCTAATCGACTGCTTGAGTTTGTTCTTCTTTATTTTTTCACGAGTAAACTGGCTGATTAACGTATCCGCCTCAACCAAGTGACCATTAACAACACTATTCTTTATCAAGTAAACATAAATCGAATTCTCTTTTTGTAAAAATTCTTCTGCTGTCGGAACGTAAAATAAAACCTCTTGCACATAATCTAGCATGAGCTTACTTGGAGGCATATCTTTAATGATATCACTTGTAATTTTCCTTAAATAAAAATTCAATTTAGCATTATCACCATGTAATTTTCTACCGTCTGTAATAAGTGCAATTGCACTGTCATATTTATTATCCTTCCAATACTTATCAATAAAATAAACAAGGGGATCAACTTCAATTTGCTGATTCTCTATTCCATTAGCATAGTCCCGTTGATATCGATTAATTAAGTCTTTGTATATCAACTCGGCAGGTAGATTTTCACCAGCACCAAGATAACTCTTGGCTTGAAAAAAATAAGAACTTCTCCGAGTAGTATCAATTTGATATGACTGACCATACATTTTGGCAGCTTTAGCATACTTATTGGTGTTATACTGCTTAAATGCTTCACGATCATTATTCTCAATAACTTGATCTCGAACATTTATAAATTTCGTATTCAGTATTTCTTTATTGTTATCTTTTTTGATACCCTTAAGCATGAAACCAACTGCCTTTTTAATTGCATCAGGATTTTTTTGAAGATAACGTTCATCTTGAGCGAGATTTACATATGACTCCGAAAGATAATAATATACCTCAGGCATCTTCTTGAGCTCCTTCACTTCAGTAGCATCTATAGCTACCTTTTGTAGTCTCATGTAGTTTTTGTCTTCTGATGCTATTTCAAGTTTTTCTAATTGAGCATAAGAACCAGAATAGAAGTTTACGAACGTAAGGATTAAAAGGAGTTTTATTAATTTCATTTGTACTACAATTATATTTACTTTAGGGTCAAACTCCAAGCAACTGCCTCAGATGCAAAAAGCTTTTTGGTTTTTGGCCATACTTCACCGAACAACTTCGATTTCTTATAGTTTTCCAAAGCTTCGTCATTCAACCAGGTACTGTGAGTAAAAATAATATTCGGATTATTTACATCTTGATATAACTTCAAATTTACTAATCCGGGCATTTGTTTAATTTTATGATTAATTGATTCAAAATAGGTCAAGAATTCAGATGTATTCTTACTCATAAACTCCATTTTGACTAATCTAAGTATCATCGTTTTTGAATAATAATCGGTTTATACTTTCTCAAATTAAGAAGCTTTTCAGCACTATCCTCTCTTATTGCTATGACTAAAAATCCATGATGTGAGAAGTAGCCATAAATATCTCCCGGTTTAAAACCCAATAAATTTTCACTTATCTCATCCAAGATGTGATGCCTAGAAAGTTTGATTTTAAATGGGATATCCTTGAAAAAGGTGTTAAAATCTTGCCTTGATATGTTTGTGTAGACATTCCCAATATTATCAATAAATAGAACGCTTCCAATTAGCTCACCATCAACAAAACCTGGTTTTAACAAGGTTTGCTTTTTGACATTCTGAGCTGGTTCAAGAAAATCAGAAAGTTGATTACCTGATACTATTTTTTGAATAATCGGGATGTATAATTCATGAATGTTTGACTTTTTACTCGGATTTGGAATAGCATAATATGATTCATATTCCATCCCAAATATCAAGCTTAATACTGCATTATTTGCTGCTATAAAATAGTGGTCTTTAAATTTAGCTACCAAATGGAAGTCATAGGCATGGGCTACCGTTCCGATTGCAAGAATATGAATACTATTCTTAGGAAAATCCTCAAACACCATATTGCTTAAATATGCAGTTTCAGATATTTCGTTGTCATCTACCTGATTATTGATTTCAATGAAAGGTAAATCCAAACCCGCTTTATATAAAGCACCCTCAAAGGATGCAGTGTAATGAGAACCTTGACCAAAATCGCTTAAAAAAGTGAGTGCAACCAATTGATATAATTTAACTAATTTAGCAGACGAAAATAATACCTGAACACAACATTTGTATCATATAAATTGGTAGAAAAGAAATATTTAATAGAAGGCATAGAGCATTCTCGGTTTTTTGGACCATACAACAGTCATTTCAAAATATACAAGGAAAAGTATCCTAATCTCAAACTTTCATCACGCGGCGATAAAATTACTATTAAAGGCGAGGAGCAGCACGTCAATGAATTTATTACAGCTGTAGAGTCTATCGTTAAATACCTAAAATTGAATAAAAGTGTAACACTCGGAGATATTGAAAGGCTGGTTATCGGTGAAGAAAATTCAAAAAATGGAGAATCTCAATCTGATAAAGGAATAATTATTCATGGACAAGGTGGTAAAATTATTTCTGCTCGGACCAAAAACCAACAAGAATTGGTAGATAAGGTTGACAAAAATGATTTGGTTTTTGCCATAGGGCCAGCGGGAACTGGGAAAACTTACACAGCAGTAGCATTGGCTGTTCGAGCATTAAAAAACAAAGAAGTTAAAAAAATTGTCTTATGTAGACCCGCTGTTGAGGCAGGAGAAAGTTTAGGTTTTCTGCCTGGGGATATGAAAGACAAAGTAGACCCCTACCTCCGACCTTTATATGATGCCCTTGGAGATATGATTCCTCGAGAAAAATACAAAGCATACATAGAAAAAGGGATTATAGAGGTTGCTCCCCTTGCTTTCATGCGAGGACGAACATTAAAAAATTGTTTTGCAATACTTGATGAAGGACAAAACGCAACACATACGCAACTCAAAATGTTCCTTACACGTATGGGACCAACATCTAAAATTATTATTACTGGTGATTTAAGCCAAGTTGATCTTCCTGCAAGAGCAAAAAGTGGTCTTGCACCGGCATTAGATATGCTAAAAAATGTAAATGGAATTGGAGTAGTTAGGCTAAATGAGAATGATGTTGTAAGACATCGTCTAGTCAAAGAAATCATTCGTGCATATGCTCAATATGATCAAGGCTAATTATTTGTATTATAAAATTAAGACTTCGTACAAATAATTATCAACTTTTGTGTATAAAAAATTGCCATAATAATTATCACTAGACACAGTAAAAATTGACAACACAATCGCCTAATAATCAATGATTTACAATATTGTCATAAAATTATTTGAAAACTGTCTAAATTGAAAATTTCTATACACATCAAAAACTCAAAATTTATTCAATAATTATATTTGCAACCGCGTATTTTTGACGCACTTATAACGAATGAACATACCAAAAACACAAATTGTACTAACAACTCTTTTTGTTCTATTAAGCACTACATCATATTCCAATAATAATATGTCATCTTTTTACTCCGAATCAACGTTTCTGGCGTTGATTATTTTGTCTATAGTTTTAATTGCGATATCTGTCTTACTTTATGGTATCAAAAGACATTTAACTGTTCTCAACAACGAAAAAAATAAACAAGCAGCTGAGCCATCATTATACGAAAGAAAATTTCGACCCATTATTGAGGCATGGAACCCAACAGTAGCGACACTTATTATTGCTGGAGCTGTAATGCTTTTTTTAGGTGCATTCGGATACAAGTTTGGTATGGAGGAAGTAGGTGTTCAACAAGGATATGCTCCTACCCAACCTATTAATTTCTCTCACAAAATACATGCTGGGCAATATGAAATGGACTGTAAATACTGCCACAGCACAGTAGAAAAATCGAAGTCTGCAAGTATTCCTTCTTTAAATACTTGTATGAATTGCCATAAATATGTGAAAGCGTCTGAAAAATATAACGGAAAAACTTCTCCTGAGATTCAGAAAATATACAATGCTATTGGATACGATGGAGATAATATGGAATACATTGAAGGATATGAGCAGAAACCAATTGAATGGGTAAGAATCCATAATCTACCAGACTTATCCTATTTCAATCACTCTCAACACGTTGTTGTAGGTAAAGTTGAATGTCAGACTTGCCATGGTCCAATTCAAGAAATGGACAAAGTATACCAATTCTCAAACTTACAAATGGGATGGTGTATAGATTGCCACAGAGAACGTGGAATTGATTCTGAAAATAATGATTACTATGAAGAAGCACATAAAAACATGCTAGCAGAAGGTAAAGACTACATCACCGTAGCAGAAAATGGTGGATTAGAATGTAGTAAGTGTCACTATTAAAACAAGATTAAAAAGAAAATCAAATTATGTCTTCAAATAATTACTGGAAAGGTTTAGAGGAGTTAGATCAAACTCAAGAATTTGTTTCTTCAAATGCCAATGAGTTTTCGGAGGGTCTACCATTAGAACAAGTATTTTCAAATGAGGATTCTACTCGTGCAAACCGTAGAGACTTCTTGAAATATTTTGGATTTGGATTAGGAGCTGTTACACTTGCTGCTTGTAATAAAACTCCAATTAAAAAAGCAATTCCATATGTAGAAAAACCAGACCATGTTACTCCAGGGGTACCATTATACTATGCTAGTAGTTCGGTTAGTAATTTGGAAGGGTTCCCTATTTTAGTTAAAGTAAGAGAAGGAAGACCAATAAAATTTGAACCCAATAAACAAGCTACCTATTTTGGTGGCGGTCTTGATGGACTTGGACATTCTGCACTTTTATCGCTTTACGATACTAATCGACTTAAAGGAGCCATGATTAATGGTAAAAGAAAAGCACAAGATTGGATTAGTTTTGACAAAAAGGTAACTGCAGAATTAGATAAAACATTAACATCAGGAAAATCAATTGCGATTGTTCGCGGTGGTAATACAAGTATTGTTTTGGATGAAGCAATCAAAGAATTCTCTTCTAAATACAACAACACTAACGTAATTTCCTACAACCCAATATCCTACTCAGGTATTACCCGTGCCAATAAAGCATCTATAGGAAAAGCCATTATCCCTGCCTACAATTTTGATCAAGCTGATGTGATTGTCAGCTTTGGTGCTGATTTCTTGGGAACTTGGATTAGCCCAATTAAATTCCATACAGATTACAGTAAAAATCGTGTGCCTTCTGAAGATGTTAAGATGTCGAAGCACTACCAATTTGAATCTTTAATGAGTCTAACTGGAAGTAATGCTGATGTCCGTGTTCCAATCAAAATGAGTAATGTTAGTCAACACCTCGTGGCTTTATTCAGAGAACTAGGAGGAAATACTCCCCATCAAGGAATGGAAGTAGCAGGTAACAACATTAAAGCAGCAGCAGCAGAACTTAAAGCAGCCGGAAAAAGAAGTTTGGTTGTCTGTGGAAGTAATCGACAAGCAGATCAAATGATGGTTAATGCAATCAATATGATGTTAGGCAATTATGGAACTACCATCGATACCACTAATCACTTTAATGGTCACTTGGCTGATGAAAGTGATTATTCTGCATTTATTAATGATGCCAAAGCGGGAAAGTACGGTGCAGTTATTACCATTGATGCGAATCCTGTTTACTCAAATAATCAATCGAAAGAAGCTTTTGCCAAAATTCCTGTTCGTATCAGTACAGCAATTACTGCTGATGAAACAACGGTTGATGCTACTCACATAGCTACTAACTTACACCCTCTAGAAAGCTGGGATATCAAACAACCTTACCAAGGACGTTTTGTGTTTTCTCAACCAACCATATCTCCAGTATTTGATGGTAGACATGTTGCATCATCATTATTATCATGGGCTGGCACTGACGTTTCTGATAAAAAAGAAGTTTCACACGCCTATAAATACACTAAAAAAGTATTCACTCAAATTATTGGTGGAGATTTCAATAAGGCCATCGAGCATGGTACAGTAGACCAATTACAAGAAAGCACTATACCATCATTCAACATAACTGGTGGTTCTATAGCTGATGAATTATCAAAAGTAAAAGGATCTGAAACTGAATTGATTTTATATCAAAAAGTGGGAGTAAGAGATGGTGCTTATGGGAACACACCTTGGGCTCATGAAATGCCTGACCCTGTTTCGAAAGTGACTTGGGATAATTACCTGTCCATGTCTATGCCAGATGCAAAAGCACAGAGCTTGAATACTGGTGATGTCGTTTCAATAAAAACAAACTCGGGTAGTATCGAACTTCCCGTTCTTATTCAACCTGGACAAGCAAAAACAACATATGGTATTGCATTGGGTTATGGTAGGGAACTTCCAGAAGATGTAAAAAATGATTTAAAAGATCTTGGTAAGAATGCCTACCCCCTAGTTGATACAAAAAATGGATACGCTAATTACTTGTCAGGTAATGTGACCATTGAAAAAGTAGCAGGTGCAAAATTGTATGAATTTGGAATCACTCAAACACACTATTCAATAGAAGGTAGAGATATCATCAGAGAAGCTAGTTTGGATGAATACAGAAAAGATCCAAAAGCAGGAAGCTATGTTCATAAACCGAAAATGATTTCACTTTGGGATGATTACGATTACACCAAAGGGCATCACTGGGCAATGGCAATCGATTTAAATTCATGCACAGGATGTAGTGCTTGTATTGTAAGTTGTAGTATAGAAAATAACGTTCCTATTGTTGGTAGAGACGAAGTTAGACGTCGTAGAGAAATGCACTGGTTGCGTATAGATAGATACTACAGTTTTGAAGCTCCATCGAAAAAAGATTTAAGCCTAAGTATTGTTCATGGTGGTGA
>Ga0213866_10002896_pt1 | contig 11876 bp, 11 predicted proteins | sample PICome_11_FD_160079 | JGI IMG/M metagenome (GOLD analysis project Ga0213866, IMG submission 160079) | Coastal seawater microbial communities near Pivers Island, North Carolina, United States - PICO284 | ecosystem: Environmental > Aquatic > Marine > Coastal | place: USA: North Carolina... | reverse complement strand
ATGTGTTTGACTACATTATTGATAAAATAGGATGGATAATAGCATATATGTGCTTACCTATAACTTATCCTATTTATTATTTCAAAATGAAAGCACTTGATAAAAAAGTAGCAAAAAATAAAAAAAGTAAATAATCTGTTGACATACATTGGTTTTTGCAATATATTAGTTGTTTTATGAAAATTTCAAAGAATAACAAATGTATTCAGCAATGTGCTAATAATACATTTGAGGCGGGCAAGATTAACGTCATATATGGTGATGCTAACCATATCAGGGGTGTGAATAGAAAGTATAACTTTTTATAAAAACTCTTTAGTTATAGTAAAAAAGCAAAACATTATTATAATTATAATAAAGTCCTTCATAACGAAGGCACGTTTTCAATTAAGAAAACATAGAACATAAGGAAATAGCAAAATGAAAGCAATATTCGAAAAAGTAAATGGATTCGTTAAGGGCTTGACTGGTATTTTTCTCGGAGTCGTAGGACTCGGAGTTGCTGGTCAAATCGTTCTTGGTGATAAAGTTGGACTCGATGTTATCGGTAACCTTCAAGGTATCGTTGACGGGTTCGTTGGTGAAGGTGCAAGTCTTGCAGGTTTAATTACTCTGCTTGTAGTTTTAGCATTGATCGCTGGTGACGACAAGTAAACTATACTAGGTAACACCTAGAATATGTCTGAGCAATCAGGCTTTAGTTTTGTACCCCTTTCCTTGTGGTTTGGGGTACATTTTTTTTATAAATTAAATACATTTTAGAGTATTCTATTGGTGGGAGTATATTTATTTATGATTTAAACTTTTCTAAAGGAGCAATTTTAAAATGGCAGACGTAAAAAAAATAAGTGAGTTAAATGAAATTAACGATCTATCAGATTCTGATGAATTTGTAGTAATTGATAAATCAGTAACAAGTGGTGATGATGCAGGATCAGCAGGTCGTACTTCAAAAACACGATTAGCAGACATTAAATCAGCACTAGGAAATGCAATGCTTGGTCCAAAAGGTCAAAAAGGTCAACCTGGTCAACCTGGAGAAGAAGGTGATCGTGGTGAACCTGGAACAGATGGAGACGATGGTGGTCGTGGTGAAGAGGGTGAAAAGGGTATCAAGGGTCAACCTGGGGGTCCCGGACGACAAGGTGACCAAGGTGATCGTGGTGAAAACGGAGAACGAGGAGATGCTTCGCGAGGAGATAAAGGACTAAAAGGACAAAAAGGAGCTCCTGGAGAAGGATCAAAAGGACAACGTGGAGAAAGTGGGCAAAGTATAAAAGGTCAAAAAGGACAACCTGGATTAAAAGGTCCAAAAGGACAACCTGGTTTACCTGGAGGAACTGGTCCACAAGGAGATTCTGGAGATAAAGGTCAAAAAGGAGCACCTCAACAAAAAGGACAAAAAGGACCGAAAGGTACACCTGGTAGTCCGGGTGCTAAAGGACCAAAAGGTATTACAGGACCACAAGGTACCCGTGGTAACGTTGGAATTAACACTGTCAATCTGTCATGGAGGAATTCCTCCCTCAATATTAGTTAAGGAAAAATCACTATGAGTTATTCAATTCCCATATCTAAATACCATAAAATGATTGCACCTAAGATTACGGGTGTTGCAAAAAATGATGCCGAGAGAAAATTAATTGGTCAAAACCAATGGGTTCAGGAATTACAAGTAAAAGGAAGTACTGTCTGGGTTGAAGATTCTACACCAACATTAAAAGCAAATATGAAAACATATTTGCCAATGAATAATTTTGCCGAAGGAGTTAAAAAGGATAATAATGCCGTTTATGATTATACAAAAAACGCATGGTGGAAGTTTCGTCTTTCAATGTCATCATATGAAAAACATATGGGTTCTATGTTTAATAATTTTCAACCTCCATTAAGTTACTTACCAGGTGGACCTCGCAGAGTATGTGCAACTAATAAAGCAAACGCACATATGGGTGATATGACTGGAAATATAACATATATGTTCCGTCCAGCTCCAGTTTACAAACCAAATAACGACGCCGGATATCTAGGGAAAAATTATTCAGTATCCATGATGATTTGGGTAGATAGAAATGCGGCCGGTTTACTTCATCAATTTGAGTATTCACAAGCAAATGCTCAACGTGCTTGGCAGAGTAGTAATGGCACATATTCTGAATCAACCGCACTAATACTAGGACAAGCTTGTCATAGACACGAAGTTCGTGTATATAATAAAAGTCTTTCTGTATATACATTTGCCCAAGGAACAACTGGTAATATTAGTGACGAGCATTATGTTGGAATCAATTTCTCTGAAAAATTTGTTCCTAACAAAACATGGTGTCACCTATTAATAACCGTAAGAGGTACGAAGGTGCAATATTCTTGTGTCTCTAATCCAATGGCTGGACATACAAGTGGCTATGCAGGTACTAGTTTCATGGATATAGGATGGAAGAAAGTAGGTAATGGTGCTAACACCTTGGAAAATGTTTCAGATGGATCGCATCGTGGTGAGTGGTGTTCTAATAACGGAAACGCCATAAGAGTTGCTGAGTTAAGAGGATATAATACTCCAATTGATGCCGGTACTAAATCTGCGTTTCATATAATGAATCATAGAACTCAAAAAGGAGATCTTCCATCAAATTTTACATATCCTGATAACTTAATGGCAGACGATGTATATGAATCTGAATCTGATTTTGATCAAGAGTCGTTTAATATTTCACAGGCAACAGATAATTTAAATTTGCGTTTAACAAATTTAATCAACGATGGTAATGTATCAAAAAGTAGGATTTTAGATGAAATTGGTGAACTCGAAAATGAGTATGACTTGGGTTTATATGATGATTTAGAAAAAGTGATAGACGAAGATCGTAATCAAACTAAGCTAGATGAAATGCAACATAACGCAAATTTATTAACATCATCAGGAGTCATGGAGGAATTCAAGGGTAACGAGAATCTATAAAAAACGGAACATTTATTATGGCAGAGTTAAAAAAAATCTCAGAATTAAAACCATCACAAGTCAATGAAAATACAGAATTTTTATTAATTGACAAGTCACTTGGTAAAACAAATAAAATATCTTTTTCTTCATTAAAAGATCACTTAGAAAAGACCGGAGAACCTGGATCAATTGGAGATTCCGGAGACAAAGGATTGAAAGGAAGTCGTGGACCTAAAGGTTTTGCTGGAATGTCCGGAACTGAAGGAAGAAAAGGGTTTGCTGGAAGAGAAGGGGATTCGGGTGATTCTGGAATCAAAGGATCAAAAGGAATCAAAGGACCAAAAGGAAATAAAGGTTCTCGTATTTCATCCTCGGAATTAGCATCTTTTAGAGGTCCAGTTGGTGATGTTGGTGAAAAGGGAGAAGGTATTGCTGGTGAAAAAGGAGAAAGAGGATCACAGGTTACGGGGTCAGGTGGAGACAGAGGACAAACGGGTGGTCCTGGGGAAAATCAACCAAGAGGTGTAAAAGGACCAAAAGGTCGCAAAGGAATTGCCGGTAGAGTCGGTGATGCTGGATCGCGTGTATCTGGTGCAGACCGCGGTGATAAAGGACCTAGTGGACAAAATTCAACTGCAATTGGTGACAAAGGACCATTAGGTTCAACTGGAGTAGGTGGATATAGGTCACAACATAAATTTTCTTTTTACAAGAGTGATACACTTGATGAAAATCTTTATGGATTTGCATTCACAGAGGGTTCTACTTTACCTAAATTTACCAACGATAATTTTGATCACATAAATGGTGGTGGAGCTGTAATGCGTGGTACACAAAACAGATTTCAGAAAATCGGACCAAATGGTTGGAACTCAGGATTAAAAAGTAGGCAAACTAGAAGCACGAATAGTGGATTTTTCAGTCTTACAGTTGTACCACATATTAGTTTTCAACAAACAATGTGGGGTTTGTCTTTGAATCCAACTGCTGATTATAAGACTCTTGATTACGCATTTTATTTCACTACAAGTAGTGTATTAGGTCATGGTTTATTGTATATTTACGAAAAAGGAGTTCAGTCAAAATATGGTGACTGGGCAGGTCAAACTTATGGTATAAGTCCAAATACAACATTTGCATATCTTTATCAACCTGGAATGCAATATAGTATTGATTGGGATGGTGTAAATAAACAAATAATATACAGAGTTGCGGATTCAAAAACCGGAGAACCTTGGATTGCGAGAAAAATAGATTGTCCCTGGGCAAGTAAGAATGTTTATGCCGGAGCATCATTTCACCTCGGAGTTACTCAAGATAAAGTCGATGCAACAAGATATGTTCTTTGGAGATAAACAAAAGCTAAATGAAGGGATTAATCATTTTAGTAGGTGAGTCTTTTCGTGAGGGAGGTCGTCATTCAAGAGAAACTGCAACTACAAAGGAATCTTTTGAAAATCAAAAACTAGCAACAAAATCTCACATTAAGTTTATTTCTCATATTAAATCTAAATTCAATTGTGAAATTGATTTAAAATTTCAGACATATCGTACAAAATATACATTTGATTTGGTAAACTGGTATTTAAATGAAGTTGATTCGGTTGAATATGATATTAGTTTGAAAAAAGTAATAGAAAAAAGAAATAAACATACAACAGAATTCAATCGCAACTATAAGCAAATTATTTCCAAAGTCTTAGAAAAAAAACAGGATTATGATTTTATATTCATAACTCGTCTTGATGTTTTAATTAAAGATAAAATGTTGGAAGTGTTTGACCCAAACTGGAATGAAATTAGATTTCCAATGGTCTGGCATTGGAAAAAATATTGCAAAAAAGGTAAACTAGAGTGTGGGTATTCGTATCCTGTGGTAGTAGATATTATGTTGTTCGTACCAAAAAGATTATTTTCAACAATTTTAAATTTTCACTTAAACTTAGATGCTTGGAAGTCTTTGATATGTAACGGTGAACTGAATGTTGGTTACGATGATATAGATGTTATGATTAATACAATGCATCGTCCGAATACAAAAGATATGTGGAATCCTTTATTTAAATTAGTTTCTAGACCAGAGAAGTCTGAAAATCTTTATCACAAACGGATATTTAGCAAAGAAAAGTTTCCGACATAAAATTAATAAAACTTATTTTTGAATTTATATTTATATGAATGGATTTAAGTTTAATAAATAGTGAAAATGGTAATATTTTATCTATCGATGATCCGTCTTTTCCAATAAGATCAGAATTTCTAGTATCGAGTGTACAAATCTCAAATCCAATTTATATTGTTTATGCCGATGATGAGGATAATGAACATGAATATAATTTACCTTTTGTAAGTCAAATTAATGAAAAGTATTATTATTCACTTCCAAATAGATTCATAAAAACAATTCTGACAGAATCAAGTACACCAACCCCCACTCCAAGTTTTGTTAAATGTTGCGAGAATTTTGATTTTACTTTATTTGCAGAAGCTAACACTCAATCGGATTTTAAAAATCAATTAAATTTTCTGTCAGATGTTAGTGGTACTTTATGCTGGAATTCCACAGGAAATTTCAAGTCACCTGTTTCCTATTTAATATCATTTGGAGATGATCAATTTACAGATGGAGGTGTGCAAGTTTCAGTTTCTGCGGATTTGGTAGATACCCATTTTGTGTTTACAACCAGTCAAGGTATTTGTTATGAAGGGAATTTAATTGCAGTTGCACCTCATGTCAATGTTTTTACAACTGAAACAACTCCTACTCCGACTCCATCTCAAACTATACCTTTTTTCGCAGAGCAACCCTCAGAGACACCAACACCTACGCAAACACCTACGCAAACACAAACACCTACCCCACTACTTGAACAAAGTGAAACTCCAACACCAACAGACACATTTTTTGAACAAGAACCAATTGATGATTATATTTATGATAGTATGGAAGCAACAAGTATAACAGGAGGACCCGATGGGAATTCCTCGGTTGGGTATAACGACAGAAGTTTAACCACGGTTCAAGGTGTAAACGGAGTGACTGGATTATCCATTGCCGACAACATCGTCACGTTAACTGAAAGTGGACGATATTATATAAAAGCACGAAGTGATGCGTTTAGGTCGGAATATATTTTCACAAGCATTAAATTTTTAAGTGGAGATTATGCAGATCAAAACTTCGATGGACCCCAACGGTTTGCATCGGAAAGTTATAGTGACGTGGTTGTTACCGAAAATAGTGTTGTGGTTGATATTACACAAACGACAACATTTAAAATTCAGACAAGTGTTACAAAGGCCAAGACCTACGGACTAAATCATGGAGGAGCAACTTTATTCGTTCAAAAACTTGCGAATGCTGATGGTGGTGGTTCTTCAAGTGGTGGTGGTTCGAGTGCTTCAAAAATAATATTTTCAGCAAAGTTGGACAGTATGAGTTCTGTATGGTACGGTGTGAACCCAACCAGGAACATACCATATTCACCTGATATAGACATATACACAGGATGGGACTCCACCAACAATTACTGGGTTGCTCCTAAAGATATGACAGTTATAGCATATTCTATGAATTTATTTAAACCCACCGACATGAATACCGCCAATAAATTCGTAGTTGCACAAATTAGAAGTGATGATCGTACACACGCATATCAATCACATGATAAAAGCACCAGCACAGGCAGTCATGCTTATTTAAATTGTACTGCGGTTGTTAGTCTCAAAGCGGGAGAATATTTAGCTAATGGAATTGCGATGCAGGGTGGTAGTACAACGGCACACACACAACAATTTGTGATCACGGAACTTGGTGGTGGTTCATCTTCAAGTGGTGGTTCTTCAACATTTGCTTCATTAACAGATACACCATCTGAACTTTCTGCCGGAAAATACATCAAAGTAAAAGACGATGGAACAGGAATTGAATTTGTTGATGCACCGAGTGGTAATTCTTCAAGTGGTGGAATTGGTAGTCTTGAGTATTTGAAAAATGAATATGCAACTGGTGATGTAAGAATGAGATTCTACACCGATCTTCCTGATGCTATTGTGACTAAAGATGGAGATAATGGAGGTGCTTATTGGGATATGCGTTTCGAATTATCCGATATAGCAATTTGGGATGGAAAATTATATGCAAACTACAATAGAGTTGGTGGTAATCATTCTATATGGTTTGATTTAAATACAACAAATGGAGACTATATTAATGATACTGCGGTAGACGAGGATCACCTTAGTGATAATGCAAGTCTAAGAGATTACATTGAAGGTGGTCGTGCGATTTATTATGGAGGTTCTTCCTCAAGTGCTTCTTCTACATCTTCAGGTGGTGGTATTTCTGCACTGCAAAAATTCAAAGAAATTATTCCTGTGTCAAGTTCCATTGAAATACCAGATGCAATATTGGTTCAAAATGCCAATAATTCTACTTCGTATTTGGTTCTTTCTCTAATGAATACGAATAGTAACATTCTCGGTTATGAGTGTAACAATTCTGCCACCAGATGGTATATTGGGTTCTCTGTAACTGATGGCAGTTATGTTCAAAATAATGCCGATACAAACGTCGTAAAGGAATTTGATTCTTTGCAAGAGTATATAAGTGAAGGTCGTGCTATATATTATGGAGGTGGTTCATCTTCAAGTAATGGTTCATCTTCAAGTGGTATAGGTAATAATTCAGAAATTATAGAAGCATCTAATTTTGCAGAAACATTACCAGATATGATTGTTGTAAAAAATAGTTTAGGTCAACCGGTTGCTGGAAGATTCTATGAATTTTCAGGTACTGCGACAACCGATTTAATTAAGTATTCATTCAATGAGTACGGTGGCGATTCACGTATGGCATATTTCAAGAATGATTCAACCGGAAGTAATGCAATATTTAATGCCCACTTTACAAGTGAAAATGCTTCTTACTATAATAATGCAACATCACTTCAAGAAGTTATTGATAATGGTAATGCAATTTATTATGGTGGTTCTTCTTCAAGTGGTTCTTCAACCACCACCACTTCAAGTTTACCAAGTGTGAATCATGAGAACTTCAAGAATGTTTACCAATTATCAACTGCAAACGAAAATCGTGCGGAATTTTATTCTATTCTTCCTGACTTTATTATAATCGGTGATGGTTATCAAACTGAAACATTATATTTACATTCTATTTCAGGTCCTCTTGTAGACTATTTTACTTATCAATATCAATCAATTAAACCAAGTACCACAAATAGTACTAGAAATAATGTTAGATTTAACACAGACGCAAATGGAACACTTTGGGAGGCTACGGCCGGTCATACAAATCCTCAAGGTGGAATAGTTTTGGATATGTTACTTGGATATACATCCTTAAAAGATTTTATTGATAATGGAAGAGCTGGATATTTCAGTTCTTGATTCGGTATAGTGCTTTTAAAAATATTTCTGATAGGAGATGTTTGGTGTGGTAATCACACAATCATCCAAGGAGTCGGAGAAATTTCCACGCATTGCAATTGCGAAAGTATGAAAGTAATCAAGATGTGGAAAACTTGGTTTGACAAAAAGCATTATACGTTTTAGTATTATAATAATGAATTTATACACCGAAGTATTAAACGCACTTAAAATTGTAAACGATCCACATGAAGATTCTTTAGACAGAATGCTTAAGCACGAAGACCTTGTGAAGATTAAACGGCTTCTTGATGAAGAACTCACACGAAAGTTTCCTGTTGATGGAAAGCAAACCTAAAAGATTCTTTTTTCATTACAATAAACCTGAGAGTCGTAGACAAGGTCGCAATGTGCTAACGGTGCATTGGAAGAACTCTTGCATACCCGTGAATCATTTAAAGATAAATGTACCCATAGAGTCACATACTCAGAAATCACAACCACATTGCGTAATGCGTGGATTTGCAAATTCGGTGGAAATACTTGAAGAGAATAATCAGAAAACTGCCATTATAATATAATTTTACTTTATATTTATTATATGAATGGCAACTTATTTATATGATGACGGTGAGTTAGTTGAATATACACTTGGTGATGACTTGAATTCCCAGGTTCGTTCTTTATTTTTAATTTCAGACGAAGAAACAATATACGAAGTAACTATTGACTTTACTGACGATGAAATTGTAGATTTGACATTACCATTGATTGCATCTTTAAATGGTAAACATTATTATTCTCTTCCACGAAAATTATTTAATTTTATAGAACTTACAGGTTCCCAAGAACCAACGGGAGGTGGTCATGTATTTTCCTCAAAAGCAGACTTACAAACTGCGGTTGATGATTGGAACACAGATTCAATCTCTGCAACAGAAACTTACGGACACATCAGAACATGGAATGTAAGTGCTATAACAGATATGTCATTATTATTCAACATGAAAACCAATATTACTACCCTTGATCTTAGCGGGTGGGATACAAGTAATGTTACAAATATGCGCTCGATGTTCGCCAATTGTATTTCTTTAACTTCTTTAGATGTGAGCAACTTTGATACAAGCAATGTGGTCAATATGTCTGGTATGTTCAATAGTTGTTACAAACTAGCTTCTTTAGACTTAAGTAGCTTTGATACGAGTAGTGTGTCAGGTTACGGGAGTATTCCAGGTTTGGTTGGTATGAGTCATATGTTTTATAGGTGTGTTTCTTTAACTTCTTTAGATGTGAGCAGCTTTGATACAACCAATGTTGAAAGTATGTCTTATATGTTCGGGGATGCAGAATCTTTAACCACATTAAATTTAAATAATTGGAATACCTCAAGTCTCCAAAATATGATAGGGATGTTTGCTGGATGCACTGATTTAATATCTGTGAGTATGCAACAAACAAACTCGGATAATGGTGTGTGGAATAACTTACCTGATACTTTTTTAAACTTATTCCTAAATTGTGAAAACCTTACCACAATATCTGGCATTGAAAACTGGGACACCTCAAGCGTCACAAATATGTTTTATGTTTTTGATGGATGTAAAAAGTTGACTACATTAAACATTTCAAATTGGAATGTAGAAAGCGTAGAAGATTTTAGCAGAATGTTTGCGCGATGTACAAAACTGAGTAATTTAAATTTAAGTAATTGGTCTACTTCGTCAAATGTAGAAAGTATATTTGGTATGTTTTATGAATGTGAGGCACTAACTTCTCTGAATTTGAGTGGTTTCGATACAAGTGGAGTGAGTAGAAATGATATGGCACACGTATTTAATGGTTGTACAAGTTTAAGTACAGTAACAGGTTTGAGCAGTTGGTGTGTAGAGAATATATCACAAGCTTACCCACCGATGCACTTTGCAACAGACGCACCATTTGCAAATGATCCAGACAATCTTCCTGTATGGGGAACTTGTCCAACACCATATACATTTTCAACAAAAGCAGAACTTCAAACTGCGGTAAATGCTTGGAATGACGATTCAACTTCTGCAATGGAAACTTACGGAAATATCAACAATTGGAATGTAAGTGCGATTACGAATATGGGAATGATGTTTAACAACAAAACTAATATTACCTCTCTTGATCTTAGTGGGTGGGATACAAGTAATGTGACGATTATGAGTGGTATGTTCCAAGGTTGTTCATCTTTAACTTCTCTCGATGTAAGCAATTTTGATACAAGTAATGTAGAGTATATGAATGGTATGTTCTACGAATGCAATAACCTAACTTCTTTAGATTTAAGCAATTTTGATACAAGTAGTGTGACGAATATGGCTAGTATGTTTTCCTACTGCTCCTCTCTAACCTCTATAACTTTCGGAGAAAATTTTAGTGGGTCGGACATGAACTATATGTTCCTAAATTGTTCTGCTTTAACTTCTTTAGATTTAAGTTCTTTTGATACAAGTAGTGTGACGGGTATGACTGGAATGTTCCGAAATTGTTCTGCTTTAACTTCTTTGACCTTCGGAGATAATTTTGATACAGGCAATGTGACGAATATGAGTTTTATGTTCACCACTTGCTCCGCTTTAACTTCTCTTGATATAAGTGGTTGGTGTGTAACACAAATTGACTATGTACCATTTCGTTTCGCCGAGAATGCACCATTTGCAGATGATCCAAATAATCTTCCTGTATGGGGAACTTGTCCGTAATAATTCATAACTGAAATTAATGCTTGACTTTTTATAATATCTATGATTGAATATAGGTATGCTTGAGAGAGAACGAGTATTAGAAAAGTTAAAATCTGCATATTCCCAAAAGTGGGATTCCAACAAAACGGTAAGATGTCCAAGACTTAAAACTCTTGCGAACATCATCAATGAATTTATAGATGGATACACTGCCAAAATTCGCAGTAGTTATCACACTTCAAGCACACGCACAGGACGATACTGCATTGATAGAGCAACTCGTTCTGCTACTATGCTAACAATCCAAGGAGAAAATGGGTACATTAAACGACACAATAGTGCAGAAGCATATCGTAGCAACTATGACATCGTAGATTGGATTTTAAATCATATATGAAACTACTACTTAGAAATCACAAAGCAAATGGTGGAAAATACAACAACGAAAACCACGGAAAATTACTCAAGATATTCAAAATCCTTGAAGCAGATTCACTTGGATTTGTTCAAGAATATTGGTCTGAAACATTTGAACCTATTCCAAATACCAAAGATTGGTTGCTTGAATTGAACACAGAACCCGAATGGTATAAGTTGGAAAAAATCCTTGCATTAAAGAACGTTGAAGAATATAGTGCTTGACTTTTTATAATAATTCTGATAGATTACTTGTATTGAGAGTGAGAAAAGAGAATATGAAAATTACTATAAAACATTTTGTTCAAACCGGTAGTTCAACTTGGGTTCTTATGAACGAAAACAAAGAACTTATGTATGATTCAAACGACAATGCTTTGTTTGGTTATACTCGCAAGGAAGCAGAAGCACTTGCA
>Ga0213866_10002893_pt1:0-5000 | contig 11885 bp, 6 predicted proteins | sample PICome_11_FD_160079 | JGI IMG/M metagenome (GOLD analysis project Ga0213866, IMG submission 160079) | Coastal seawater microbial communities near Pivers Island, North Carolina, United States - PICO284 | ecosystem: Environmental > Aquatic > Marine > Coastal | place: USA: North Carolina... | reverse complement strand
CCTTTCGATACGCTCACAGAACAGGGCTGCCGCAAATGCACACGACTAGAGCCGCCGAACATACAGCAAGCACCCGTAATTCCTCACATGCATGCATACACACACATATGAAGCCAACTGACTCTCAATTCAGTCATGTATATGCCTTCCTGCGACCATTCAGTCTTTCAATGTGAGATACGCGCAGAGCAACGCTCCACGCAGGCAAGCACACAAAGCCACCGCATTCATTCTGCCCGTTTATTCAGATACACGCGCTTAGCCTTCCCTAATGCAGGGCGGCATTGATAGCGCGCTCCCCTTCACTCATACGCTGCACACACGCATTGTGCTGAAGAGCGCCGCGGCTTTCAACTCATTGAGCCTACACAACCAACAGCCTCTCTTACATAGTAGCGGATTTGGTGCCTTATCCAAACGTGTACTAGCAATGCTCCTCAAATAAATGAACGTGTACTACTTCACCATTACCAATCCTTCTTTTCTGCATGTAAAGTCACATGTTACTATGGCAACACCTGTAGATGCCCACCAAATGATTACATAACACCCGGAAATGACTCATGTTGACACAAAGACAATGTATTTCATTACATAATACATAGCATTATACGATAAACATGTAACACAAAATTACATGTACGAAACGGGCGTCGCGGCCTTACTCAACGGCAGGGGAGATGAAGATGAGGAGAGAGAAGCACATGAGCAATGGTCACATGTGACTAAGTTATTCGCTATGCAATAGCGGGCGTCATATGATGTAACACGTAGCAAACGGCGACGGACACTGCCTATGTAGGTGGCTAGTCTCAGTGTTTCTGAGGGGTGGGGAATAAACAACTAGAGCAGAAAATAGGCGTGTGCCCACGAAAGTTTCTTGGCTTTAATTAATTAATTACTCGATTGATTGATTGATTAATCAATCAAAATATTCTATCAATCATCCTAAAACAATGGAATCATATCAGTCTGATTAATTATTTACACATCACCAGTAAGTCAACTAACATCTAGTCTATTTCATATGTCAGAAAATTATACTTAATAATATAGATAGAATGTATAGATAATAAGTATTGTATACATAACTTTATAGATTTGTGGACATCTATAGTTAATTTTAATTAAGGCTTTATTTGTAATAGCTTAGGGTTAACTTTTAACCCTATCATATTTTCAAAACAATTTAATCTAAGACAGAGAAAATCAATTACGACAGGACGGGTTTCTACGAAAAATAGGGCCCAACTTTCTAAAAACAAGACACTGTATGCCCAATAAATCAAGAAACCTTTACTATACTAAACCAAAAATTTCCCTGCTAACATCTCTCTGACAAATTAATTTCTAAACCCAAAGCAAGCCTATCAATATACGATTAAATGCTACGGCAATAATTTGAAATATCAAACTTGGCAGCGACGCGATAAATTCTCACGGAATAAATGGTAGCCTTGTCATTGGCATATTATTGGAAATCAAGAAGTCGAATTCTTTATTTTTGCCACAATTACCGATTACCGGTACACAAATTACAGGCAGTGTGGCAACAAAAAAATGTATAGCGAGCAACACAACAAACGCAAAAAATACGGTCACACAAAACAGTTAAAAGCAAGAGGAGAACGTGATAAAATAATTTCGGAAGACAGCTTTAGCTTCACGAGGCAGCTGTAAAATTACAGTGTGTCTAATGTGTCTAAGACCAGGAACAAACAAACAGGAGATCGAACATAAAAAAATTAAATTCAGGGTGGGAGTCATGAAGTTTGGAAACATTTTCTACAAGCAGAATACAAATTCCATCAAGACTGGAGCAGCGGAGTGAAATGGGGAAGAAAACGCCTGCTCATATGCACAATGTTCTCTCCAAAGGACATATTATTTAAAAATTAGCGGAAGAAATATCGCAGAAACTGAAGCAACTAAAAACGAATCAAAGCAAAATTAAAGTAAGCTATGGTAGGGTAGGCTACATCAATAATTTAACTGGTCCTCATTAAGTCTAACATATTATTCGCAAACACAAGTAGACAAAAATTATATAGTGCAAATACAATCCTCAATTACTTCAAATATTAAAAATTAATTTATGACTTAATTAGATAACCTATTATTCACAGCCTAGAGTGGTTGAAGTCAAGTAAATTAGACCCCAAAACCGAAATGTTGCTCCGATGATAAGAAATTAGTCACATATTTAAAAAAAACTGAATTTATTCGACCTCAATCTCATTAAACCGACAAGTAAGAGTTAAGAAAGCATTTAATTCTAGCCTCAATTACCTAAAATGATGCATTTCTTTCCTTTACACAATGTGATAAATTAGTAGAATTTTACACAAGGAGACAAATTAGTATTGTAAACTCGTTATGACACTGATTCAGCTTTGCAACCATACTGCCGCCCAAGCCTAAAGAATTGACTCATTTAGTAGGCCTAATTATTATAGGAAATAAATCGAAAATCAACACATTCTGGCGCAAGTTCCAAAAGGTAAGCCATTACCTGGCCACTTATCACTGTATCCTCAACATTTTGTCTTATATCCCTACAAATTTCTATCCTTGACACAGAAAATTACTAGCGTAACAAAATAAACGCATTTGGGCACGGTAGAAATTATGGTTGCAAAGCTGATATGTATTAAAAATGTGTTTGGGTTTCGGAGGAAGTATGGTTGCAAAGCTGATATAGGCCTTTGGGCACGGGAGGAAGTATGGTTGCAAAGCTGATATGTATTAAAAATGTGTTTAGGCTTGGTCGGCAGTACGGTTACAAAGCTGAAATGTGTTAAAAATGTGTTTGGGTTTCGGAGGAAGTATGGTTGCAAAGCTGATATAGGCCTTTGGGCACGGGAGGAAGTATGGTTGCAAAGCTGAATCTATGTCATAACTGATTTGCACAACGAATTGGTCTCGTCGATTAATCCATTATGATGATTTCATTGATTTGCAATACTGAGACACGATGTTAACCGTGTCATACCACATTCTGTAATTTTAACGCTCACTACAGTGTTGCAACTGTTCTTGCTTTAGCATTATTGCTCAGTAATGCAGAATTGCTTGCTTTCGTCATCGCACAAAATTCAATATTAATAAAATCTAACCTTCTAATCTAAATATATTTTGTATATAAATTTTCAACTGTTTTCCAAACTCTACTGACATCTAAGCACTTAATTTCTGTTTCAGATTTCGTGACTTATTGGTGACTACTCATAACAAATATGTAGCGGTAGTATAATGGTCCAGCAACGTTACCAACTTAATATGTAGCAGAAATGAAAAAATTATGGTATAATATTATTAAAAGTCTTTGTTCTAGTCCAAGTATTAGGTTTCGTGGGCACATACTTTAATAAAAACGTAGGTCAATTACAGACGCTCACTTCTGATAAATATCACTGACTCTGAATTCCGTTTTCTTGCCTAAATCCGTGGAATGGCGGCGAATTTGGGATGAATTTGGCTTCGTCACAGTTTACAAGGCTATCACACCAGGTTAGCTGCGTTGTCGTTCACTAATTTTTGATGATAGGTCACTGCACAATTATAAAATTGTCCATTCGTTTCATTCATCGTTAGTTAGTTGGTTGGTTGGTCAATTGTCACGGAGAGCGTCATTTTATTCTAGCGCGAGCACCAATAATTGCCCGCAGATATAAGGCATCCGGTGCTCGATATTGGTGCGATTTCTTCACACCAGGCGGCCTCTCGATGGGATTGAAGGATTAACCGTTACATGCACGTAGGCGTCTCTCTTCTTTCGAACCAGAGAGAGTCGAGGACACTTAGTCAAACACGTGGCTCACGCGGAGGCAGATGACGATAGCTGAGCAACAAAATCGAAATTTACTAGATTTCACTACACGCATATGATTCGAAGTCATTTATAGTCGAAGGTAGATGGGCACAAACGTTGATTTGGCGGTCATATCGAAGCGATGCGAGGGCCGTTGAGCAGAGTCTGTTTACAAAGGTTGAAACCCATGCTTCTTCAAAGTTGAATAACGCGCGAATCTGACACTAGTGTAGATAAACATTTGAGTGTATTAAAAGCGTAAAAATATTGCAGAATAAATTACTTTGCAATTATTACGTGTTTTATGATATTTACAGCCCATAATAATAATAATGCGCATTAGATTATTAGTTTTAACAGTAATCTTTCATAGAAATAGGGATTAATTTTTACGGCGTCCTCGTTGTCAGACTTTGCAGATCTAAAAAAATATTCCACGGATCTGTTGCAAAATACTTTAGGTTTCACCTTTGAGTTAACTCTAACTTGAAGAAAGTGACTCAATTTTTAGTGAGGCTACTTGAGGAGAGTAATATAAGATATGAAATCCATTGAAAGCGCCCATTTACCCTTACTCTATTTCGTACATACATGAATAATATTAAAAACGGTTAATTGTAAACTTTTTCTGAATTCATGCATTTAATAGGTTGTCATGTGTAAAATTCTGTAAGGTTTGTGCATCTTGCAGAATTGACAGTCTTTGAACGCTTAATTGTCTTTCTTTTCGATCGTACAACATAGACACATGGAGTAAAAAATACCAAGATATTTTTGGTCATTAATATCTTTATTACAGTGTGTAATGGAATGGTCATTTAACTATTGATACTTCGTCTGCTACGAAACGCCTTTTGGAGACTTTACGACTTACCTGCATTTTATACACGTCATTTTGGGCGGTTGTCGACTACCATCAACGATTTCACCAAACGTACGACTTGTCAACTATTGGTAAGATTTATCTTTTGGGAAAGGGGTTGTTTGCCATTTCTCTCAACTTAATGGCAAACAATATAAGTAGACTGACACCGACAGAACGAATTACTATTTATTCCATTGTTGTGTGTAAAGTATTTCTCCGACTTATATGGACGGGGGGCGGGGGATACATTGCATAGTGTAATATTCGCTATGCAATGTATGCATTCAACTATCCCACCGTATTTAATAAGTGCGATAAACGTTT
>Ga0213866_10002892_pt1 | contig 11894 bp, 8 predicted proteins | sample PICome_11_FD_160079 | JGI IMG/M metagenome (GOLD analysis project Ga0213866, IMG submission 160079) | Coastal seawater microbial communities near Pivers Island, North Carolina, United States - PICO284 | ecosystem: Environmental > Aquatic > Marine > Coastal | place: USA: North Carolina... | reverse complement strand
GTTACTGATATTATCTATGTGCAAGATTTAGGAATAGAGATTAGAGACAATGATATCTTTATTGTAAGAAAAACTTCAAGCGACGGTGCAGTTACACCTGATGCAACGAGTTATGACACACAGTTAAGCGGTGGCGATTTGCCTTATCAAACTGCAAAAGGTGTAAATGCAGAAGATATATTAGTCGATGGCGACGGTTTTGTAAATCCAATAACACATGCAGGACCTGAAGAACTTGTTCCTGGTTTAGTTACTGATGCTTTAGATATAAAAGTTTATACAAGAGACAATGACGGCAACGGATCTATATACAGTCAAAGTTATGTTACTATTGGCGGCAGAACTGAATATAGTTTAGGAAATATTCCTTCTACTGCTGATGCTGTTTTTGTAAAAATAAATGATATACTATTGGATGATAGTGAATACACTATTGACTGGACAACAGAAACACTTACGCTTAATAGTGCTCCTGCAGATAATCAAGAACTTAATATTATCTCACAAGCATTAGGTACAAATAATCTTTTAGATTATGGAAAACATATTACAGACGGATCTACAACTGATATTATTACTACAGTTGACTGGGTAGATAATGCAAGTATTAGTGCTACTGTAGACGGAGAAGCATTATCTTCGATTATATTCAACTCTAACGAAGAAGGTTATGATCTACCTAATGCAAAAGTTGGTATTAGATTCGAGGAAACCTTGTTACCGGGCAGAGTTGTAAACTATGCTGTATTCAGTAATAATGATGTTCAGCAGTTTAGTAGAGTTTTAGTATCTAACTTTACCGGAGATGGAACAAGAACTTCTTTTACATTAGATGATGTACCATTTACACAAGTTCCGTTAGAACACAAAATTCTAGTAAAAGTTGGAAATAAAATATTAAATCCTGGATACAATATTAAGTATACTATTCCTGAAAATAATCAAAGAACATATCAAATAGAAACTTTCCAACAGCCTATTGGTTCATTAGACGTTGAAGAAATAAAAGTTTTCCTAAATGGTGTAGAAATATTTGCACCAGTTGAGTGGAGATATGATGTTGCAAATGCTACTATACTACTCACAGACGAAACAGGACAACCTGGTGATATTGTTGAAATATTTGCAATATCCGATGGCGAATATGCATTTGGTTACCTTAATCCAGAAGGTGCATGGATTGATACGCCAGGAACTCTACATTTAGATGTAGCACCTACGAATGGGCAAAATATAGAAATATATCAGTTTAGTAACCATGATTTACTTGATATAGAACGTATTAATTATGATGTTGTTGATAGAAGTTCGACAGCAAGAACTACAAAGTTTGCATTACTTAAATCTGGAATCATACGTTTAAGAACAACCGCAGTAGATGAAAAATATGTATGGGTGAGCAAGAATGGAGAACTATTAACTCCTAGTGTTGACTACTATGTAAATGAAACAAGAAATGAAGTAAGACTAGTAGTTACTCCGGCAGATAATGATGTTATAGATATTTTACATTTTACAGCACCTGTAGGAACAGAAAAGTTTGCATATAGACAGTTTAAGGATATGCTTAATCGAACACATTATAAACGTTTAGATAAAGCAGAAGTAACTTTAAGTCAACCTTTAAATTATTATGATCAAAGAATAGAAGTTAAAAAAGGTAATCTACTAGCAGAACCAAACAAAGGTAAAAACTTGCCAGGTATTATTTGGATTAATGGAGAGCGTATCGAATACTTTGTTAAAGAAGGAAACACCTTGCGTCAAATTCGCAGAGGAACATTAGGCACAGGCGTAAAAGACATTCATCAAACTGGTTCAAAGGTTTATGATCAAAATATAAGTAAAACAATACCATATCAAGATAACACAGTTAGTAAATCATTCATTGCCGACGGTGTAACAAATACATTTGAACCAGGATTTGATATTGAAAATAGTAATACAATAGAAGTGTTTGTAGGCGGCAAAAGATTGCGTAAAGCAAGTTTAAATATCTTTGATCCAACTATAGCCTTAGATAGTCCAGAAGGCGATTCTGTGTCGTCTGCAGAGTTTACAGTTTCAGATAATACTGTAACTTTATCTGCAATACCAGCAGATGAAACACAGGTAATGATAGTGAAAAAGACAGGATCAACGTGGTCAGACGCTGGCACACAGCTTGCATTGACAGAAAATAGTATTGCTAGATTCTTACGTGCAGGCACAAGTGAGTTACCAGAATAAATACAGTATAGGAAAAGTGATGAGTAACATGCAAGATAACAACAACTTTTTGGTGCAAGGACACATTAAAATCTTTGACCCTGAAACACAAGAAATAATCGTAAACAAACGCAATGCGATTCATTATGAAAATATGAGTATTGCAATGGCAGAAAGTTTAGGTAATGAAGGTCAGGGATATATTTCAACCATGGCTTTAGGAAATGGCGGAACAAGTATTGACCCTACTGGTATAATAACTTACCTTACACCTAACAGCACTGGTACAAATGCAAGTTTATATAATGAAACATTTACAAAAATTGTAGATGATAGAAACGTTAATAATACGGACCCTGCTAGAAACAAAATTGAAATAAGACATCTTAGCGGTACAACATATACGGACATAGTTGTTTCTTGTTTGTTAGATTACGGAGAACCAAATGGCCAACAGGCGTTTGATACAGCCGCAGGAAATGACAATGCTTTTGTCTTTGACGAACTTGGTTTAAGAAGTTATTCTGCAAGTGGAACAGGTAGATTGTTAACACATGTTATTTTCCATCCTGTTCAAAAATCACTAAACAGACTTATACAGATTGACTATACAGTGCGTGTGCAGAGTTTAACAGGTTAGGAAATAAGATATGTCATATGAAATAAATTTTACTGATAGTGTAAACAAAGGTACAATAGTTATAGAAGACGGTGTTGTTAACACTACATCAACGTCATTAAGATTTCCAGGTAGATCTACTACAGCATATGGCACTGCTATTAATGAAAACTTTTTACATCTATTAGAAAATTTTGCAAATAGCTCTGCTCCAGGTAGTCCGGTAGAAGGACAACTATGGTATGATAACACAGACGGTGTTGACCAACTTAAAATTTATGACGGCACACAGTGGGTAACAGCAGGCGGATTAAAAAAAGCGGGAAGTGCTCCTGAAGTAGCAAACAGTAATCCTGGAGATTTATGGGCAAACACAGAAACACAGCAGTTATATTTGTTTACAGGATCTAACTGGATACTTATTGGTCCTGAGTTTAGTGATGGGTTGTTAACTGGTACAGCAGCAGAAAATATTTTAGGTGACGACGATGTTGCGTATAACATTCTTACTGTAAAGATTGAAGAAAAGATAGCAGCTATTTTTAGTTCGCAAGCCTTTGTACCAAAAGTTACAATCCCAGGATTTAGACAAGGTTTACAAGCTGGACTTAATTTAAGCAACGAAGCACTAGTAGGATCACAAAATCTAAAATATTATGGTGTTTCAGAAAAAGCAGAAAATCTTGTTATTTCAGGAGAAAGTGTTCCTGCTAGTAACTTTTTAAGAAGTAATGCAAGTTCAACAACAAACTTTGATATAAAAATAAAAAATGATGAAGGACTACAAATCGGCGCCGGCGGACAGTTAGGCTTATTAGTAAGTGGGCAAGCCGGAGTAATTCAACATAATACATCAGGATCTAATATTGATTTTCGCCTACGTAATGGCGATTTAATACCAACTGTTATGAGATTAGATTCTGCAGGTAATGTAGGTATAAACACAGGCGCTCCTGAACAGAAACTAGAAGTATCTGGAAATATAAAAGTCAATCCAGAAACAGGAGTACCAGATAGTGGATTTATAACTGTAGAAAGTACAGTTGAATCTAGTAATGTTTCAACCGGATCTATAAAAACAAAAGGCGGTCTTGGTGTTGCAAAAAATGTAAACATCGGTGGCTCGCTTACTATGTTTGAAACAGATGGAACAGTTGGACAGATTATATCAGGAAATATCGCACCTGACACTCCTGCACAGAGAAGTATAGGTACTGCTAACAATAAGTTTGATCAAGTTTTTGCGAACAACTTTGTTGGTAACTTACAAGGTAATGTTAGCGGAACAGTAAGCGGTAGAGCAGGTTCTGCCGATAAGTTAGCAAGTGCTACTACATTCCAGGCAACAGGAGATGTTGATACTGTAAGTTTTGAGTTCGACGGGCAAGTTGGAGGCAGTACGAAAACGTTTAATCTTTCAGTTTCAAATAGTTTTATTAGTAACAAAGAAGTCACTTATGATGCAGGAAATGCTGATGAGATTTTGTTAAATGTTAAAACTGGCACCACTGGGGTTTACAGGATAACTAAAAGAAACTTTTTGAAAACCATACCTTTAAATCCGCCAGGAGTCATATTACCATATGGTGGAAACGTCACACCTACTGGATGGCTATTATGTGACGGAAGTGTGGTAAAGATATCAGATTATACTAGTTTATTCAATGTTATAGGTTATAGTTTTAGAGATGCTTCACTTTTGGATGATGAGGGTGTAAATAGTTTTGCACTTCCTGATTTAAGAGGTAGATTTCCATTAGGTCTTGATAATATGGGAGGTCCTAGTATTAATAGAGTTACAGATATTGCAGCTGATACAGTAGGAGGAAACGCCGGTGCAGAAGATACTACAATAGCACTTGAAAACTTACCTGAACACGAGCACGATATGGAAGGCGAATCTGGAACACAATATTATGCAACAAGGGTTGGTTCTGGTGCGGTGCTTGATGACGAAGCGGTATCACTAACTATCGAACCTGGTGCCGGCGGTACACAAGGATATGCATCAAGTGGAGGTGTTAAACAACCTTCTACAGTTACAGATTCATTAGGAAATATTGTTCCACGTTTAGGTGAAGCAATGAACGTAATGAATCCATACTTAGCATTAAACTATATTATCTATACTGGAGAGTAAAGTGAGTTATCAACTTAATAAAACAAACGGAGATTTATTAACAGATCTTGTAGATGGACAGATAGATAATACTTCTACTAACTTAATACTTGTAGGGCGTAACTATAGCGGATACGGTGAATACTTTAATGAAAACTTTATAAAACTTTTAGAAAACTTTGCAAACACAGCAGCTCCTAGTAACCCATTAACTGGCCAAGTTTGGTGGGATACAAATGATTCACGATTAAAAGTTTATGACGGAACTGCATGGAAGGCAAGTGGTGGACCATTTGTTCAGAATACCCAACCACAAATGGTTGCAGGTGACTTATGGATAGACAATCTAAAAAACCAAATGTATGCATTTGATGGTGAAGATTTATTTTTGATAGGTCCGCAATATACCGAAGCACAAGGCAAAAGCGGGTTTGAAATCGGAAGTATTCTAGACGAACAGTCTAGTTCTCGAACTGTTGTATATCTATATGCTGCAAACACATTATTAGCAGTAATAAGTTACCTAGATTTTACACCAACTTACAGTCAACGTATACTTGGATTAGTAACAGCAGATAACCCAGAAGGTAGAATATTTACTGGTATCAATATAATTGACAAAGACAATTTTAAGTTTAGAGGTATTTCAGAATCAGCTAACGCACTTGTTACTGCCGCAGGAGTTGTTAGAACAGCTGACTCTTTCTTACCATCAAATGCAAATGGTGAAACAGTAGGCACACTTAAAATACTTAATAATGGTGGTTTAACTATTGGTGCATCGCAAGCAAATGTGCAAAAAGTAGTTGGTCCTAGATTCTACATTGAAAACCAGTTAAATGACGATGACATTAGTTTAAGAGTATCATCTTCTACTTACGGAAGTATTACAGTTGATGCATTATATATTGATGCAAGTGAAGGCAGAATAGGTGTTTTTACAACTGATAGATTACCGCAATATACTTTAGATGTAGAAGGTGATTTAAGAGTTACTGGAAACTTTCTTGTAGAAGGAAACACAGTGAGTGTTGATGTTACAACACTAAGAATAGAAGATAAAAATATAGAACTAGCAAAAACAAGTGACGGTGATGTTCTAGACGGTGTTGATGCAGATGGCGCCGGACTTACACTAGAAACTAATGATGTAGGAACTAAAACTTGGACGTTTGTTAACTCTGAAAATGCTTGGACTTCTAATGTAAATTTAGATCTAAGTGATGACACAAAGTCTTATCAAATTGGTGGTACAGATAAACTTACAAATACAAGTTTGACAAATATTACCGATGCAACAGATTTAGTAAGAATAACTTCAACTTTAGAATACATTAACATTGACGATATTAACATTAATGGTAGTACAATAACAAACAGCGCCATAGCATTAAGCCCATTAACACTTATTTCAGATACAGGTATTAATATTACAGCAGCTGGTGATATTGCAATACAAGATAGTCAAAAAATTACAGGACTAGCTAATCCTACTGCCAATCAAGATGCAGCCACCAAATACTATGTAGATAATCAGATCGCAACCGAAACTATTGTATTTTCTTTAGATATTACTGGACTAGCCAATCCTAATCCAATAGGAACTTCAGATGGTCCTGTAACAGACGTTGCAGCGATATTGGACTCATTGTATCCTGCTGCTACAGAAAACAATGGAAAACAAGCAAAGATACATACTACTTCATACGCCGGCGCAAGTGCTACATTAGCATCATCTGACATTAATGCTGCAATCAACTACAGTAGAATAGATGTAGATTCAAACGGTACACAAAACGAATCAGTAGTACAAGACTTTACATTTAACAACATTGATGGTGATGTTACATTGGTTCCGTTGCGATATAATATGACGTTCGTATCTAATGGATCTACGTGGACACATGTTTCAACATCACTGTATAGTTGATAAGGATAAATAATACTATAACACTAGGGGTTAATAATGGCATATCAAATAGATAGATATAATAACACACTGCTAACTACCGTTGAGGACGGCACAATAGATCAAACCACTGACCTTAAGTTCATTGGTAAAAACTATGCAGGTTACGGTGAAATTCAAAACGAAAACTTTTTATATTTGTTAGAAAACTTTAGCGGAGCAAATCAACCAAGTCGCCCATTAAGCGGACAAAATTGGTTTGATAGCGGTAACAGCAAAATGAAGTTTTATGACGGTACACAATGGCGTACATCAGGCGGCGCAGAAGTTGCTACAGCTGAACCATCTGGATTAGCTGTAGGTGATTTTTGGTGGGATTCGCAAAACGAACAGTTGTATGCCAAAGGTTCAAGCAACTTTGTATTGATTGGTCCACAAACAGCAGGCGAAGGCGTAACTCAGATGCAGAGTTTAGCTGTTCAAGATTTAGCCGGAACGGCAAAAGTTATTATTGCTGCTACTATTGAAGACACTATTGTTTATGTTATAAGCCCAGACGAGTTTACATTAAATGCTTCAACGCCATTAGAAGGATTTGATAGAATCAAAAAAGGTTTAACCCTAAAATGGACAAAAGCTGCTGATGCAGGCGTTACAAATAGTGGTGCAGTAAGTGGACAAGATTTTTATTATTGGGGTACAGCATCAAATGCTGAAAAACTAGGTGGCCAACCTGCTTCTAACTTTGTTACAGTAAGTTCTGGTTCTAATACAGTGTTCAGTGAAGCAGTTGAGTTTCCTGATGCAGGAGTTTTAGTAGGTGATACGCAAGACTTCCAGCTGATTGTTGAAAACGGTGATGAAGCAGTTATTCAAAATATATCTGGAACTAGTAGTATTGTTAAAGTTAAGGTAACAGACGGTGCAGGCACACTTACGCACATGGCTACATTTAACTCAACAGGATTTATTCCAGCTGTAGATAATACATTCGATATAGGAACATCTGCACTAGCATGGAGAAATATACATGCATATAGCTTTATCGGAGAAGCAACAAAATCTACAGCCTTGCGTGTAGGAACAGATTTTAGAACAGCAAGTGTGAGTGCTTCTAATAACACAGTAGCAGTGCGTGATGCAACAGGGAACTTAGCAGCAAACCTATTCCAAGGTACTGCAACACAGGCACGTTATGCTGATTTAGCAGAAAAATATACTACAGAATCTGAGTATCCAGTGGGTACTATAGTTGCAGTGTGTGAACACGAAGAACACGAAATGGCATTAGCAAATCCTACTAGTATTGTTGCTGGCGTGATTTCAGACAAGCCTGCATATTTAATGAACGCAGAATCAGAAGGACAAGCTATTGCATTAGTAGGAAGGGTTCCTGTAAGAGTTATTGGTCCAGTAAATAAAGGTGATGCAGTAAAAGTTTATGCTGATGGTATTGCATCTGTTGACGCCGTTGGTGATCTAGTAGGTGTAGCATTAGAAACAAATAACGAAATAGGCGAAAAGTTAGTAGAGTGTATTTTAAAGGTATAAGGAAAATATAAATGTCTATTATTGACGCAGCTCGATTTAATAACCTACAATCTAGAATAGAACTTGTTTTAGGTAATGGTGCAGGACAGAACGGTTATGGACAAACTATATCTAGTTCAAACGTGATTCTAGGAGGAAGCCTAGATGTAGAAGCGGCAGATATTAATAACATTTACACCGATATGCTAAATGCAAGAGTGCATCAAGTTGGACCTAACGACCTTAGTATCGCACAAATGATACAAAATAGAAACGTTGTTGCAGAAGATACTAGTTTCTTCGTTGACGACAACGGTAATACAACAGCTGACCCAGATGGAGCAAAAAAAGGTATTGCAGATTTTGAAGACCTGATGACAAATATTGAAACTGATAAGTTTTTAGTTCATAGTAGTCAAGCAACATTAGAATCCGCTATAAACAGTGTTAGAACTACTAACTGGAATGGTTTGATTTATCATGAAGTTGTGGTTACATTTGCTGATGAGGATGAACGCAGACACTTTTTTAACACAGGTGGACAAATAAGATTTACAGCCCAAAACACTTTAGCAAGTACTGCAAAAGGACTTGACTGGGCAGCACTATGTTCAGAAATAGGTACAGTTGTATTTAATTATGATACTACTACTTCAACTGGTGACGGCTCAGGATCATCAATAGGTAACTATGATCTAGATGGAAGTTTACAAAATATCTACCAAAAAGTTGGTGCGGGTACTTATAGCGGCATATACGCTGGAAATTTATATACTATCAAAGCAAGAATTGATGGTAATAATAGAATAGTATTCCGTATAGAGTTTAACGATGTTGTAACAGATCCTGCAATTGATAACAATGTTGATGGAAGATTAGAAAGTGTTGTACAAATATATAGAGCTACTGGTTCTTATGTAAGTGTTAATGCTCCTAGTTACTTTAATCAGAATACGTTAGCATAAACTCGCCTCTGGTAAATACATAGGAGAGTATTTTATGTCCATACCTATTACAGCACAGAGATATAATGATTTAAGATCCAAGGCAAACAAAGTTCTTGGACTAAGCAACGTCTCTGATCCTACATTTGGCTACGGCGAAACTTTTTCAACTTCGTCTGTAACAGGCGATTATGACACTAATCTTTTAGCTACTGATAAAGTAACAGCACAACAGTATCAAGATTTATACACTGATCTTATAAGGTTACGAGCACATCAGTTAGGAGCAGCATCTATTACTATCGATCCATTTGTTATAGGTGATTATGACACTAATCTTTCATCAACAGACCTAGTAGAGCTAACATACATTCAAGGACTAGAAACTCTAGCAACTGACATAGAAACTGATAGGTTTTTAATAGATGCTTCTAGTCAAGCCGATGTCGTTAACTTAAAAAATAGCGCCGGTTTTGCAATACAAAGCACTAGACTTAACACAGGCAATGGTCCGTGGAACGGAACAATAAATCATATTTTTACAGTTACCTTCAACAATGCAAGACAAAGACGACAGTTTTTTAATGCAGGCGGCCAGATACGATTTAGTGCTAGTGTAGATTATACAGGATCACAAGCAAAAACAGTTGATTGGCAAAGGGAAATGAGCGATATGGGAGTTACTAGTTTTCGTGCATCTGATACTATTAACAATAACGGTGAAGGAACCGGATCATCCATAGGCAACTATGATTTAACAGGCACCTATCAACTTTGCTACTCTAAAGCCGGCGGCGCATCGTATGCACGTAACGATTATCGTGTATTAGCACAAAATGTAAACGATACCGTCATACGTTTTAAAGCAGAGTTCAACGACAATCAGCCAAATGATTTAACATGGGGTATAGATGAACCTGTATATGGAGATTTTAATAGTGTAATTGAACTCTTACAACCAAATGGCACAGTGACTATTAATGGTACGCCCACTTTTACAGTAGTTATTGCCGATAACGAACTTCCGATAGGATCAACTACGTCAAATCTGTAGTTGACAAAACAATATATTCCATATATAATACTTATACAGGAGTATAAAATGGACGAAAAGCTATCAAAGGCCCTAGAGTTTGCCAACTATACACAAACACTAGAAGATAAAAAATCACAAATAAAAGAAAAATTTTACCAAACAACACTATACTTTTTTGCAGGCGGACAGTTTACTGTAGATCAAACCTTACTGTCTTTTGTATCTCTTCTTTTACAAAAACAAAATCAAGCAATACTTATAGATGACAATGAAAATCCTATAAAGATTGATGATTTGAAAGTGTTCCAAGATAATATTCTAGATGTTTATTTTCAAGCTACTAATGAATATTTTACAGACATACAAGACATAAAGCGTAAAAGATCTATAGAGAAACTAGTTAATTATGAGTAAAGGATATTTGCTTATAGCACATAATAATGGTGCAAATGACTATATAAAACAAGCAGTATTTTGTGCAGAACGAATAAAAAAGTTCTGCAACAATGCTTCTGTATCACTTATTACAGATAGTAAGAAATATCTTCATGAAAACTTTGACACAACCATTTTTGATCACATAATAGATAGTAAGCAACAGAAGTTTGACAATAATTATAGGCTTATGTTTGACGGTGCCCTGTCAAGTAAAAGTGTGCAATGGAATAATGCAGGTAGAGATACAGCATTTTCTTTATCTCCATACGAAGAGACAATACTTTTAGATACTGATTACATTTTTTCAAATAACATCTTAGACAAATGTTTCGGTAGTGTAAATGATGTAATGATGTATAAGAAATCTAAATACTTAGGATCACACCTAGTTGAAGAGTTCGAAAGATGTAGCGATTATAGTATGGAGTTTTACTGGGCAACAGTGATTTATTTTAAAAAAAACAACAAAGCAAAAGTTTTATTTGACCTTGTTTCTCATATAAGAGAAAACTGGAGTTATTACAATTCCCTTTATCAAATATCTAGTAGAAATTTTAGGAATGATTTTGCTTTTAGTATTGCTATTCATATGTTAAATGGAATGAATAGGGGAAGTTTTGTAAGTGAACTTCCTTGTAAAATGTTTTACATTAAAGATCAAGATTATCTTGAAAAAATACAAGAAGATGAAATGATTTTTTTATTAGGTAAAAAAGATCATCTAGGAGAATACACCCTTACATCAACCCAAGGATTGAATGTACATGTTTTGAACAAAAAAAGTTTGGAGAGACATATTGGATAAAGGTATATTACTTGTTGCACAAAATAATAATAAAGACAACTATATAGAACAAGCATATGCTTTAGCAATGAGTGTAAAAAAATATAATGACATTCCTGTTTCTATAATAACAAACGATAAAGTTAATAAAAAGTATTTTGACTCTGTTATTCCTATAGTATGGGGAGATATGGCGCAAGAAAGTACATGGAAGATTGAAAATAGGTGGAAAGTTTTTTTTCAAACACCTTATAAAGAAACATTAGTAATGGATACAGATATGTTAGTTATGAGGGATATAACATAT